>ENA-OQNN01002296-OQNN01002296.1-human-gut-metagenome-genome-assembly--contig:-NODE-2296-length-10146-cov-2.242140_pt1 | contig 10146 bp, 18 predicted proteins | sample MGYA00242624_ERZ504870 | MGnify/ENA primary metagenome ERZ504870 (study PRJEB26092, sample SAMD00036379) | human gut metagenome | host: Homo sapiens | study: EMG produced TPA metagenomics assembly of... | reverse complement strand
AGCCCACAACAGCCGCCACAAGAACGCCCAGCAGGTACACCGGTACATCTTTCCAGATGACCTCACCCCCCAGTGCGTCCTTCAGGCTCAGAATATTCGCACCTAATACAGCAGGGATCGACATGATGAAGGAATAGCGGACCGCAAACTTCCGCTCAAAGCCAAGGAAGCAGCCCACGGAGATCGTCGTACCGGAGCGGGACAGTCCCGGACAGGTAGCCAGTGCCTGCGCAGCACCTACGATCAGCGCATCGGTCATCCGGGCACTATGCTCATTTTTACGTCCCTTCCGCACCCGGTCCGAAGCGAACAGCAGGCAGCCTGTCACGATCAGCGCACCGCCTACCACATACAGATTACTGCTCAGACTCTCGATCCAGTCCTTGATTCCCAAAATTGCGAACAAGGGCAGTGTACCCACGATCACCAACAGGATCATCCGCCGCGCCGGAGGCACCGGAGTAGGCGTTGTGCCGTGGATCAGGTCACTGATCCCCCGGAAAAACTCCTGGATCATCTCCCTGATCTCCGGCCAGTAAGCCACAAAGACCGCCGCCAATGTGCCCAAATGCAGCAGGACGTCAAAAAATCCAGGCACCTCCGCAGCGCCCTTCACACCTAATATCTGCTCTACGATTGCCAGATGTCCGGAGCTGGAAATTGGCAAAAACTCTGCCACGCCTTGAACCAAACCCAATAAAATGGAATGTAACAGCGACATAACATCACTTCCTCGCGAAATTTCATAAGTAAATTTATGATACCACACTGCGCGAAAAATTTCCAGAAGATTTTGGCAGTTTACATAAGTCTGTGAGGAGTAGTATTAAGTTGCAAGGTTCAAATGAGCCTTCGCAACTTATTTTTTTTACCACGGAGGACCCTAAAAATGAAGAAAATGACTATTAGAAAAATGCTTGAAAGAATCGTCGTCGCAACTAACAAACGCAGAGCGAAGAATATAGTTCTGGTCAGCACCGACGGCGAAATCGTGGAAGCGGAATTCGCTGTGGACCTGATCCGAACACTGACAGACTGGAATATCCTGTGGGAAGTGACCGTCATTTCTGAAAAGTTTTACGAAGACCGCTTTGTCGTAATCTTCGACCCAAACATTGAACAGGTCAACGGCGATCCCGACAAGGGCGATACGTGGTTGTAAGGCCGCAAACGGAAAGGAGTGTGAGAACGTGGCAGTTTATAAGTCTATCACCTTCGACAACAGAAAGAAAATTGCGGCCCTGTACGCGAAAGGAATGTCCATTTCCGACATTTCTGACGAAGTGGGCGTCGCCCTTAGAACACTGTATGTCGAACTGAAACGCGGCGCGACTGGAAAACTGGATCAGAACCAGCGACCGGCCTATGAACCGGTACTGGCACAAAGAACCTACCAGGAAAACATTAGTCGTCGCGGCAGTGGACCGAAAAGAAAGGAGGTCAAGAAATGACACCGGACAGAGCAACCAGGCGGAAACGACGCCGAATCCGTCTGGCGATCAGAAGGACGTCAGCCCTGGCGGCGGCTATTGCCTTCTTCTTTGCCTGGGGAACGATCGGCGCCATAGAAACCGACGCGGTGTCCCTGGTAGAAGGAACCGTCAGAACCTTCGGTCTTCTGTTTATTGGAACCGGCTTCGCCTTTGTAGGTGGTGCTTTCCGAAATCCTACGGAAAGGAGGTCAAAACATGAAGTACACCGCGACACTGTCGGCCGTCCAGGTCGGACAAGCCGTCAAAAGTCTTCTTCTGCTTGGTGAACGCAAGATCACCATTGAAGAAACAGAAAAAGACCGTTTCGTCGTCACCACAACAACCGAAACGGCCCTTTCAAAAAAGTCTACGAACAGTATATCACGAAAAGGAGTGAAAAACAATGGCTAAACTGAATTTTTATGACACCGACGCCGTGAAGGCGTTCGTCCTGGATATTTTAATCGAAAACGCTGAACTGAAAAGCGACCTTGACTATGAAAAGAAGTGTGCGAACGACTGGTTCGACCGCTACAAGAAAGCCGATCAGCAAGTGAAAGACCTTGAAGCGAAGGTCGCAACCCTGGAAGGAGGTTCCGAAAATGAATAACACCCTGTACGAAATCACCGACAAGTATTTGAAGGTCCTTGACAACCTGGAAATCGACGAAGAAACCGGCGAAATCCTGAACGCCGAAGAACTGGACGAACTGTCCGGAGCCTTCGAAGAAAAAAGCGAAGCTGTCGCTTGCTACATCAAGAATTCCGAAGTCTTTATCGGCGACCTGAAAGCCGAAGAAGCCAACCTGGCAAAGCGCCGCAAGCAGACCGAAAAGCGAATCGACTATTTGAAGAATGTCCTGACCGCGTGTCTGGACGCCGCCGGCCGTGACAAGGTCGAAACCACAAAGGTTCGCGTTTCCTTCCGAAAGTCTGTGGCCGTAAGCATTGACGACGAAAAGGCCCTTCCGGCTGACTTCGTTGTTGAAACCGTTACAACGAAACCGGACAAGACCGCGATCAAGAAGGCGATCCAGTCCGGCCAGGAAGTGTCCGGCGCTTCCCTTGTGGAGAACCGAAACCTTCAAATCAAATAAGGAGGAACCGCAATGAAAGAACTTTCGATTCCCCTTCTTACCGAACAAGACATTGACTGTCGCGTTCAGTCGGTCAGCAAAGCAAAGACCGGCCGCGTCGGCGCCGTCCTTCTGCTTTACAAGGACGCGCGCGTCGATATGCGAATCCTGGACCAGGTCTTCGGGCCTGGCAACTGGCAGAGAACCCACGAAGTAATCAACGGAAACCTGTTCTGTAATATCGACATCTGGGACGACGAAAAAAAGACCTGGGTCAGAAAACAGGACGTCGGAACAGAGAGCAACACCGAAAAGGAAAAAGGCCAGGCGTCCGACAGCTTCAAACGTGCCGGCTTCAACGTCGGGATCGGCCGCGAACTTTATACAGGCCCTTTCATTTATGTCGAACTGGCTGACGGTGAATTCTATCCCGAACGCCAGGGTCAGAAGGAAGTCTTCAAGTGCTACGCCAGTACGAAGTTCAAGGTATCGAAGATCGCCTATAACGAACGCCGCGAAATCTGTGACCTGGTAATCGTCGACCGGAACAATAAAGTCCGCTTCAATATGAACGGACACGCACCGGCGCCACAAGCCACACAGAGCGCCACGAACGGGCAGAACGCCCAGGGTGGACAATCTACCAACCAACAGCAAAGAACCGCACCACAACCGCAAAACAGCGCCCAGACAGGCGGCGCCGCGTGTCCCGTGTGCGGCGGCCCTATCAGCGAAGCTGAACGCCGCTATTCCATGAACAAATTCGGCCGTGAAATGTGCCGCGCCTGTCAGAAAAACGCGTGCAAGGTGGTGTCATAAATGCCCAGCCGCATTTTGAAAGAATCAATATGTACGTCTGAAAGTCTGGCGTACTTATCGGCGGAAGCCGAAGTCCTGTTCTATCGTCTGATCGTAAAAGCGGACGACTTCGGCCTGTACTACGGAAGCCCGAAAATCCTTGCTTCCCTACTCTTTCCGCTGAACGTACCGACCGAAAAGAAGGTGTCTTCCTGGCTGGCTGAACTTGTGAACGGTGGCCTTGTGGCTACATACAGAGCCGAAGACGGTCGGCAATATCTGAAACTTCTGTCCTGGGACAAACACCAGAACAGGCGCGCAACAAAACCCAAATACCCACTACCGCAAGAATTTGATAACACTTGCAGTCAAGGGGTATCAAGTGACAATTCTGACACTTGCGCGCAAATGCAAGCAGATTCTTCCGTAAACGAAAACGTATTCGAAAACGTAAACGAGAAACGAAAACGAGTATCGGCGCAACGCGGCGCCGGAGTGGACGACACTTTTGACCAGTTCTGGTCAGTCTATCCACGAAAAGTCGGCAAGAAAGACGCCGTGAAGGTCTGGAATCAAATTCGCCCTAACCCAGACTTGACAAACCAGATCGTCCAGGGTGTGGATCGCTGGAAGCGTTCTGAACAGTGGACAAAGGACGACGGCCGCTTTATTCCATATCCGGCGACATTCCTTCGCGGTGAACGCTGGAACGAATATGACCGCGCCGAAGTCATACCGTCCCCGAAGCCGGCCCCCGTCAAGAACTACGACGACGGCGAAGACTTCCTGGACGGCGGTGAATAATCATGGCCGACAATATCTGGACGGCCACTGTCGAAGGTATCGCCGCCAGAGGTAGGGCGAACAACGGCGCCGAAGGCGACTACCGCGACGAAGAAGGCTTCCTGTGCTGTGGCAAGTGCCGAACCAGGAAAGAAGGCGACATCACGATCGACGAAAAGACGCTTCGCGTTCCGCACCTGTGCAAGTGCGAATCAGAAGCCAGCCGCCAACGTGAAGCCGAAGAAAAGGCCGCCGAATTCCGGAAGCAATGCGAACGACTTCGCAAAGACGGAATCACTGATCCGTCGTACCTGTCCCAGAACTTCACCCAGGACGACAACCGAAACGCCAGAATTTCCGACGTGTGCCGCCGCTATGTGGAACACTGGCCGGAAATGAAGGCCGACAATATCGGAATCCTGTTTTATGGCGGCGTCGGGACCGGAAAGTCCTTCCTGGCCTGTTGCATAGCAAACGCCTTGATCGACAAACAGGTCCGCGCCAGCGTGACGAACTTCCCCCGAATCCTGAACAAACTTCAAGGTTTCGGCGAAGACAAACAGGATTTCCTGGCCAAGCTGTCCCGAAATGACCTTCTTGTCATTGACGACCTGGGCGTCGAAAGGGACACGTCCTATTCCGTGGAACAGGTCTTCAACGTCATAGACGCCAGGAGCCGCACCGGAAAGCCCCTGATCGTCACGACAAACCTTTCCCTGGCCGACCTTCAAAACCCGTCGTCCCTGGGATATGCCCGAATTTATGACCGAATTCTGGAAATGTGTCCGATCAGGCTGAAACTGGCCGGCGATTCCAGAAGAACCCAGAACGCACAAGAACGCCGCGACAAGGCGAAGCGCCTTCTGGGGCTTGAAAGGACGTGACAGAGTGAAACACTATAAACTGACAATCCCTGGCCTTCTGCCAGGACTGAACGAATATGTGGACGCTGAACGCGGCGCCAAAGGCAAATACAAGGCCGCCGCCATGAAGAAACAGGCTGAAAACGTAATCGGCTACATGATCAAAACCCAGCTTCGCGGCGTCCGCTTCACCCGTCCCGTGGTGATACATTACACCTGGATCGAGCCGAACCGCCGGAGAGATAAAGACAATATCGCTTTTGCGAAGAAGTTCATTCAGGACAGCCTTGTCCACGCCGGCGTTCTTCGAAATGACGGCTGGAAACACATTGAACACTTTACCGACGACTTCGCTGTGGACCCGAAGAACCCCCGTGTCGAAGTCGTGATCGAAGAATTTGAAGGAGGAAACAAAAAATGACTGTACGCGCAAAACTGAAAGACCTTGCACCTGGAACCGTATTCAACGCCGGACCGATCGACGTCCGCGTTTTGGAACACTTCGCCGACGGAAGAACCCTTCTGATCGCCGATACCTGTATCGCTGACCGCCACTTCGCGGATCAGCCGTTCAAGACCAGACCGGAAAAGCCGGCCGCAAATCCGAACGACTGGCGATTTTCAAACCTGAACCGCGAACTGAACACGGAATTTCTGGCTACATTCGACCAGGCCGAAGGGCCTATCCGTTCAAAGGACATCTTGACGGCCGACTGGTCCCTGGCTGACCACGAAGGCGGCGAAGGTTACGGAACCATTCAGGCGAAGATCGCCCTTCTGACGCAGGCCATGTATGAGAAATACGCCGATCAGGACCTTCTTGAACTTGACGACTGGTGGTGGTTGATCACCCCGAACGCCGGCAGCGCGTACTATGCGCGCTTTGTCTACACGGGCGGCAGTCTGAGCAACTACTACGCGTACCGTGGCAACCGTGGCGTTCGGCCGGCTTTCTTCGTGGAATCTGGGATCACGTTATCCGTGGAGCCTGACCAGGTTGAACTTTCCACTTCCGCCCTGTTGGCCGAATTCACTTCGAAACAGCTTGTCGAAGAAGTCCTTCGCAGAATCGCCGAAGGCCAGGAAGACGGTGACGACAATGAAGAAGACGACTTTTAAGCAATGCGCCGCCGGCGACGTCTTCGAACATCAGGGACAAGCCCTGATCAAAACGACGAAGCCGAACACAGCGGTCAACCTAAACAGTGGCGCCTTCGCGCACTTTCACGACGGTTCCCTGGTGGACAGAAGCGACCTTGTCCTGATCCACCAGGCGGACCTTCCGTCCGAAATGCCGGACAGCCTGAAAGGAGGCCGAAACAATGGATAACAAATCCGCCCTTCAACTGGAAGTTGAAAAGGCTCTGGGCGTCGAAATTGACGAAGAACTGTTCGAATATGCGAAGCAGTGCGCCAGAAGAAAACTGGAAGTTGCCAACAAAAGCGCCGGTCGCGCCTGGGGCGAAGACGGCTACGGTGACGAATATCTTTCCCTTCTGATTCCTGACGTAATCCGCGAAATGGCCTTTTCCGAATACACAATCAGGCGGTCAACCGAAATCCAGGCCGCCAGAAAGGCGGTGTCGTAATGAAAAACGAAAACACCATAATAGAACGTATAAAAGCCAGAATCGTTTACCACGCCAACGAACACCGGCACACATACGAAATCGGAAAAGGCGTCATGGACTTCCTGGCGCGCGACCTTCTGGCCGATTTTAAGGCCGCTGGCGCTTTATTTCCGCCGGTAGCCCTGGACGGTGACGTCTATGTCATATATCGCCGAAAGCCGGTGAAAGCAAAGGTCATTTTTGTCGGAATCAACGCTGACAGACTGTTCTTCTTCAACGTGCTTCGCGGAAACATAAAGGCGAACTTCCAGACGTACCAGTTCACCGAAAACGACATAGGTCGAAGCGTATTTCTTACCCTGGAAGAAGCCGAAAAGGCGGTGGCCTGAATGAAGAAGAAAAAATCAAACCTTCCGAAGTGGAAATATGACTTTTCGTGTAAGAAATGCCGTCATATTCAATACATCAAGGACAAGGAGAAGCGCCGCGACGGTGACTATTGTATAAAATTCATAGAACGGACCGACGCCAGCATTCCTTCCCCGATTCACGCTGACGACGACCGTGTCGTCCGCTGTGACTGCTTCGAAGCAATTCCGGAAGAAGGTGATTCCGAATGATACCGTTTCCGGAAAAGAAATATTCGGTAATATACGCCGATCCGCCGTGGAACTACGCGGCCGGTGGAAAGACACGAAACGTCGAAAGGCACTATCGCACAATGAAGCCGGAAGACATCTATTCCCTTCCGGTTCAGGATATAGCCGAAGACGACTGCCTTCTGTTCCTGTGGGCCACATTCCCGAACCTGGACGTCGCCCTGGAAACGATCCGGCGCTGGGGCTTCCAGTACAAAACAGCCGCCTTCGTCTGGGTGAAACGAAACCGGAAATCGCCTTCCTGGTTCTGGGGTCTGGGAAACTGGACACGCGCGAACGCGGAAATCTGTCTTCTGGCCACAAAAGGTAAACCGAAGCGCGCGTCAGCGTCGGTCCATAGCATAATCGACGCCCCGATCGGCCGACACAGCGAAAAGCCGGCCGAAACCCGTGACAGGATCGCCCAGCTTGCGGGGGGGGATCAATGATAGAACTATTTGCAAGAAAGACCGCCCCTGGCTGGGATTCCTGGGGCGACGAAGTGGAAGGCGGTGAAACCGAATGAACAAACTAAAAAGATTCAAGATCGGACTGTTTACAATCACCCTGGGAATGGTCCTGGTGGGCGCGTCCTTCGCCCTGGCTGACGATAAAGCAGTCGCCGAAGAAATTATCCTACCGGAAGAATTAAACGAAACTACGGCCATTCTGGCGTCGTCTGTGGCCATTGCAGAAAATGAACCAACCACACAGTCAGAAGAATGGATCGACGCCGTGGCGACGGCTTACTGTCCTTGTGAGATATGCTGTGGAAAATGGGCGCTGAACCGCCCTGACGGTATCGTCTACACTGCCAGCGGAGCCATAGCCGAAGAAGGCGTCACAATCGCGGCCGACTGGTCTGTCTATTCGCCAGGTACTATCCTTTACATAGAAGGCATAGGCGAACGAACCGTCCAGGATCGCGGCGAAGCCATAAGCGGACAGAAGATCGACGTATTCTTCAATAACCACGAAGACGCCCTTCACTTCGGCCACCAGGAAGTCCGAATCAAAGTTATTTCTGATACAGAGAGGTAAAACGATATGGAAATCAAAACACTTGTAGCGAAAGCACATGAAAACGCCGTGAAACACGGATTCTGGGAACCGCCCCTTCCTTTTGGAACGGCGATCGCACTGATTCACAGTGAACTTTCCGAAGCCCTGGAAGAAGAACGCAACGGGAACCCCGACATCTGGTTCGCTTGTAACGAAAGTGACAACTTTATTTGCACCCCACAAGACGAAACCGAATGTCTTATGTACGGCAAAGAAAGCCTTTGCAAGTACAGAAGCAGAAAGCCCGAAGGCGTGGCCGTCGAACTGGCTGACGCGGTGATCCGGATCGCGGACCTTTGCGGACACCTGGGAATCGACCTGGAAGAAGTAATCGAAATCAAAATGGCCTACAACGAAGGCCGCCCGTACAAACACGGAAAGAAATTCTGATCCCGAAGGGAGGAAGCACAATGAATCAGTGTCAACTTATGGGACGCCTGGTACGCGACCCCGAACTGAAATACACACCACAAGGAACTGCCGTCACGTCGTTCACCCTGGCTATTGATCGCCGCTTCAATCGTGACAAGGCTGACTATATCAATATTATCGCATGGCGCCAGACCGCCGAATTCGTCACGAAGCACTTCGCCAAAGGCCAGCGCGTCGCAGTCGTCGGAAGCATACAGACCCGATCCTGGGAAGATAACGACGGCGGCAAACACAAGGCCGTCGAAATCGTCGCCGATTCTGTCTATTTTGCAGACGCCAAGAAGGAAAGCGCCGCCGGAAGCTACGCCGAAAGCACTATGACGTCCGAAGGCTTCGAAGTGTCCGACGAAGATATTCCGTTTTGAAAATAGACTGGGGAAAGGCGGTGAAGATACATGGACAAACCCAAAGAAAGCAAAATCAGAACAAGGGTCATGGAAATTCTTCGAAACCATGATCAAGAAGCGCGTGTCATAGAAGCGCAGATCGCCGCCGAAAAGGAAGCCCTGGAAGCCGACTTGGAATTCATTCTTGAATCGGCTTCTCCGTCCAGTCAATTATCCGACACCGACGTCCGCGTCCAGTCCTCGCCTGACCCAGACGGAAGACTGGTTCGCATGGTCGACAAGCGCGACAGAAGAAGACAAAGGGCAAACGAAGCGATCGGCAACCTGGAACACCAGCTTCAACAGATCACAGAGGTTCAAAACCTGGTCTATGCCCTTGACACCCGTTCGAAATGCGTCCTTCTTGCCCTGTACTACCCTTACAGGTCATACGATGAAGCGGCCGAATTTCTTCAAGTCGAAAGAACAACCGTCTATCGACAAAGAGAAATCGCCCTGAACAGGCTTTTCGCCAGGGCTGAACGGTCAAAGGCCTTCTGTGAATAAAAATTTATGCAACTATGTGCAACTGTTTGCAACTACTTGCAACTATGTGCAACTGTCAGCAAGAAAAATATATGGTATAACATCATTGTGGACTTGCGCGTCCACCCTCCTATTGATATAGGGTACAGGAAGACGTTCCTTCGGGAGCGTCTTTTTTGTACCCGAATTCAAAGGAAATACCGAAAATCAGAAAGGAAGGTGTGAATCATGGCAAAGCTAACGCCGAAGCAAGCCCGTTTCTGTGAAGAATATCTGGTCGACCTGAACGCGACACAGGCCGCGATCCGCGCTGGATATTCTGTCGAATCGGCTGGAAGTATCGGAAGTGAAAACTTGACAAAACCTGAAATTCGCGCGCGCATAGAAACCGCAATGGCCGAAAGGTCCAAAAGAACCGGAATCAACGCCGACCGCGTTCTTCGGGAACTGGGACGAATCGCCTTCGTGAATCCGAAGGACGTCCTTGACTTACAGACTGCGGAAGTGAAGCCGGACACCAGCGACGACGATCTGGCGGCACTAGACGGAATGAAGGTAAAATATGTCCCAAATAAGGAC
>ENA-OQNN01002294-OQNN01002294.1-human-gut-metagenome-genome-assembly--contig:-NODE-2294-length-10148-cov-5.273126_pt1 | contig 10148 bp, 14 predicted proteins | sample MGYA00242624_ERZ504870 | MGnify/ENA primary metagenome ERZ504870 (study PRJEB26092, sample SAMD00036379) | human gut metagenome | host: Homo sapiens | study: EMG produced TPA metagenomics assembly of... | reverse complement strand
AAGATGTGTAACTGCCAAGCCACATAAATTAAAATCCTTTGGGAAGTAACTTGTTACTGGTTGTAGTACAAGAGCACATCAAAAGGATACCACATCTGAACTACGTATCAGGTGGGGGTAGTTCATACTATTATTATAGCAAAAAAATAGTGGTTAGTCAAGGGAACCAATACAATTTAGGGATAAATATATAGATAAAATAATCCCTAATAAACATATATAATCCTTGACAATATAGGGCTAGTAGTATATAATATACATGTAGAACAAATAAAGGAGGAAACAATAATATGGGATTAGACATGCACGTATTTAAAGTATCAAAATGCAGCGAAGAGGAAGCGAAGACATTAAACGGGAAAGTATTGGGAAGAGACATAGCAATGCAGTTCAGAGTATTCCCGACAGAGCAGGGTAAAGGACCTTCTGATAGAATCAAACAGATCTTGCCATGGTTAAAGAAGACGGCTATGAAAGTTCCTTGCTATGATTACGAAAAGATGATTGCGGATAATGTAGTAAATCCGGAATTGTATGATATTTGTTTACATATGGAATCTCAGGATAGATGTGGGTTTGTAATCTACCCTAAAAAAGAGGAAAACGGTTTAGAAAAAAGAGAGATTGTACTCTCAAGAGGGGAAATCGAAAAAAACTATCTAAAACTTGTCGATATGGACGTATACATTTGCAAACAATTGGAACCAGTTGCCTATTGGAGAAAGGAATATGATTTGTCAGATGCAATCACAGCAGCGGTAGATGGACCAGTAGAAAATGAAGGATATTACCCGTTAAACGATAAGATGTTTGAGATTATTAAGAAGGCAGATAATCAACTTGACGAGGTAAGCGAACCAGTAACCGATGATTATGCTTACGTGTATTACGAGTGGTACTAAAAACTGAAATAATGAGCGCAGAACTCGGCATACATCGGGTTCTGCTTCATGTACTAAAAAAGAGAAATGGTTTGTGAGATTAGCGGATATGAACAACCTGTGGGTAGGCTATAGCAGGACGGATGATTTTAGGATTTGCATTGCAGCATTTGATGCGATAGAAGCGCTCCAGATTGCAAATGACTATGCTAGGGATTCGGGCCTATATGGTCCATTTACAGTATCAAGGTTTGAAGATGAAACCACGAAGTTTGACTGTGATTATATCATATGCCAGGGAGATTAATTATGTTTACTTGTGATTGGGAGAATATTATTGCAAAGAATGCATGGAATTATTTAGGCAGTAGGAGGGCTTAAAAATTATGAAGAAATATTATAATATCGAAATTTATGACAGAGGGAGACCATTCTATTGCAATAAAGATTTTATTAGAATACCTTTAGCAGAGGGGAAGTTGGGTGAAATTTCCAACAGAATAGAATTGTATGATAGAAAAGTTATTAATTTAAACATTAGTGGTTTTTTCACCAAAAAAATCATAATAGATGTAATTTAAACTGAAATTCAGGAAGGAGAAAAATAACGAATATATTTATCTTCAAGACATGAAGTGAAGAAATTGTAAATGAGGTTGGCATGGCAAGACGCGGCTTTCCCGCTTGCCTGTAAGTCCAATATAAATGTGATGTTATCCAGATATTCATCACATTTCACACCGTGTTGAGCAGTTCGACCGCCTGCGATGCACGACCCAAACGATAAGACATGAGGTTGTTTATTGATCTCAGTAGTTGCTCACCGGAACTATTGAAGAAACATTAAACATGAAGTCGATCCAGATATCTGTTTTTTAGGACCTGTTCTATTGTTTATCTCCCTTTGGTATAGAGATTATAATAGAAAGTAAAACTTTTTCGCTTGCAGTTTAAATATAACAGTTTGCCATAGACGGATATCAAAAATGACCACGGCAGAAGCATGAGCCTGCCACTATTTATGAGGATAGCAGTATGGTGGGTGCAACTCCCATAATCCTCAAACACAATTTCATGATATATGAATGCCACACAATGAAAAGGAGTAAATTCCTTCTACGAATATAACACTTGCATTTGTATATCAGCATGCTTAACTTGACTTCCATCTAAATACGAAGGAGGCATATCCTTTTAAAGACTAATCTATCTGTAAGTCAAGTGGCTCTGCTCATGAAGAAAACTGTTAATTGCTCCTTTCTTCATATTCTATACATTCAATTCTATGTTTTCTTCATGAGGTGTTTATGAAGGTACAAGTAATATCAGGTGCAACTCCTGAAACCTTCAACTTTTAATTTCAAGATGTAGCAACGTGATTCCCTCAGGAGGTGAAACTCCTGCTTTCCAACGTAACTTTTTCATGTTGCTACAAACGTTAGCTGTGACAGGCTATCTTAACATGTGATGGATTGAGATTTTTAAAGAGAATGTCAAAATCTAATTCATCGAATTATTAGTCATGGGACAACGATCCACAAGCCAGAATCGTCTGGACAGAGCAGAAAACATGAGCCTGCTCATCTTTCTTAGATTGGTATAAATGTATATATACAGATTTATATGAAGGTGGTGATATATTGATAAACTTTGATTATTTTTGTTTACCTGCATTGTATGTTAAAGATAACACATCAGATATCATACATACATATGGTAGGGACGGATTCACATGACAGATTATATCTGGATGAGAATGGCAATATCCAGTACTCAAATCTACAGAGTGGTGGCGGGACTCCTGATGATTATTCTTTCGTCCTTGACGAAGATGGGCACAATCAAAGTAATCTGCCTTTTACAAAAAATGAACAGGAGTTGTATGGCTTAAATGAGAAAAATGCTTTCTTCACAAATCTTGATATAGATACAATCAATATACTGTATCAGAAAATGAAATGTGAGTCTGAGATGAAAATAAAGAGTCTGATGAAGCTCCTTAATGGGAGATAAAACGATTATTGATTTATTATGATGGCTAATTGTAATGCTGTCAGGAGGGTGAAAATGAAATTAGAAAATATTGATGATGTATTGAAACAGAATATGTCAAAAGATTGTAGCATACACTATTTAGGATCATGTATTCTTGATTGTGACGATTATGCAAAACTTTATGAAAGCTGTAGTAACTATGATGAATTTGAAAAAAGGGTCTTGAATGAAGAATGTTGCTTGAATGTTATCTATAGTTACATTTCTCTATATGGTAAAGATAGAAGAAATCATTGGTACAGGATTCGTGAATTATTTGGAGATCGTTGTTTCAAGACAGCATCGGATGTAGGTAGTCTTCTTGTTGGAAATGAAGAATTTCAAGTGCTTATTCCAAACGGATATGGTGATGGGATTACACGTGTTGCAGTTTTTAATAAAGGAACTTCTGATTATGATGTTGCCTCTAGAGTTATGTCGGATATGATGGATTCTCATCGTGGACCTTGTTTACAGGGGAAATTTAATATCTATCCATATGATTGCTGCGATCCAACTGTTGCTGAACCATGTAAAACGCTAGAAGGGGAATACTTCACGTCTTATTATGATGGCTTAATCGCGTTTATCGAATATTAGTCAACAACCCACTTAGGCTAAAGCCTTGAAGTGGGGGCTTGTAAAAGCCCTGTTGATTAGCCTAAGCACTTCGAGTGCTACGTTAAGACAGAATAGATAGGTACGATGCCATAACCGTCAGCTGCATAAAGCCAATACGTTAAAAGGAGGCATCCGAAAACGTAACCAAGCTTGCGGTTGAATTTAAAGGAGAAAAAATCATGTATAAAGAATCAGAAGTAAATTTAGATGAAATTGTAAAAGCGTTATTAGAAAGCGAATTCGGATTTTTGCTGCTTCAATCTAATAATGATTGTAAAAATATGTATGATATATTATCGGAAAAAAGTACATACGAAGACAGGCTTGGAATGTTTGGCTATAACACCCATGTAACGTATCAGTTATTTCCACTCATGTATCATAAATCGCATAAAAATGAAAATGATATTGCAAAAGCAAGAGCGAATGCACTTTACCATATATTCGCTCGTTGGACAAATAAAGGATATAACAAACATCATGCAAAAGACCCGTTCAGTTGTAAAGCATTTATCAAATATATTGAAAAATTAGAGTGGACAAATGCAGATTATATGCTACTGTTAGTTGAATAGGGGGATTAAATGAAAACAATTCGAGATTTCATGTCAAAAAATTATGATTTTGTATCATACCGATTAACAGACAAAGACTGGAAAAATGACTTTTTGTCATCAGAAGAAGAGATTATCAGCCATTCTATTTTCGCCGGATGTTTTGCAATTCAGGACGAAAAAATCGAACCTTTGGATGGAGATATATATTCCTCAGATGAAGAAGTAATCTGGTCTAAAGAATGGAAAAATGAAAAAGAAGGAGTTCAGAATGGGCTGACCGTTTTGGCCACAGCTGATTGGGCCAGCTTGAGTAAACAGCTCTAAAAATATAGGAGGTTAATATGCCAAACAAAATTCAATTAACATTAACAGAGGAACAGGCAAAAACTGTTTCTACTGCGTGCGAGTTCTACGCCAGGGTTCGCATGGGGCAGTTTGACAGAATTATAGATCATACGTTGGATCTTAGCATCCCGTGTGATAATTATTGCGATAGAAGAGATGAAGCAGAAAAGCTTTTGCTAGAAGCCAGAAAACAAATGTATCCAGAACTTCATGGAATAGGACATTCCTATGGAATTGGAAAATTCGAAGATGCTGATCTAGCCTACGATGTACACCAAGTACTGAGAAATCAGTTCGGGGATGACAGACCGCCGTTCAGCTACCACGAGCTTCCGGAATGCAAAAAGGTATAGTTACATAATAAGCGAGAAAACAGAATACACCTAACAAAATAATCATGGAGGAACAATTTTGAAGAAGAAACCAAAAGTGAAAATCAAAAGCAACAGAGAAGAAATTGTAGCTATCAACGAAAAGGCAAAAGAACAACGCCTGTCTTATGGGCAACTGGTAGCACTTCAATATTTGAAAGAGCATTCTCAAAACGAAAAAAATATTTAGAAAAGCTAAAACAAGTCATGAAAATATGGCTTGTTTTTTGTTATAGAACCCCGTGTTTTTCCAACGAATAAGGGGTAAAATCTTGACAATATAGGACTAGTAATATATAATAATATTAGATAAAAAAGAACCCCAGAGTTCAAAAGGAGGAAACAAAAATGGCAAATTATAAGGAAAGAACAAGAACAAATTACTTTCACGTAACAGATGAAAAGCGTTACCAGGAATTGTTCGGAAGGCTCAAAGGAGAAGAGGATAAAGTTCTCGACTTCACAAAAACAGATGAATACGGAAGATTATTTCACGGTTTCGGAAGCAACAGCACCGTTGATTATTACCCAGAACCTAACTGTGCAAACTGCAAATATGCAGAAGAATGCGGTAAAACAGAAGATTGTAAAGAAGAATGCGAAGCAGCAGACTTCGACGAATTTGTTTCTGAGATGCAGAAAATCTTACCCGAGGACGAAACTATGATCGTTATTACATCTGGTTATGAAAAATTGCGCCAGCTTACTGGGACTGCTCTCGTGGTTTCAAGAACAGAAACCGCATGGAAAGATATCAACAACTGGGCGATTGAAAAAGCAAAAGAAATGGTTGGAAAAGACTACGAAACGAGTACATCTTGCTAAACAAAATACAGCCTTGTCTTAGTATAGGGCAAATAAGAACCTGCAACGAGTCGAATAACTTATGTTGCGGGTTCTTTGAAAAATACCAAAAAGCAATCAATAAGCTTAATTGACGCAAACACTCAATGAGTATATAATAAAGCCATAACAGAACGGAGGTAGTTTAGTGAATACAGATAAACAACTTACAAACATTATATCTCTAATAAAAGAAAAGAAGATAGACAGCAAACAGCTGGGAAAAGATGCGGGAATCAGTGCTTGGAAGATAAGCAGGATTCTATGCGGAGAAGTGATTCCTAGCCAAGACGAGCTAAATCGTATATGTACGGTTTTAGGTATAGAGATTGATACCCCGACAGAACAGGAAAGATTATCGGAAATAATAGGAACAGCATTAAGAAAGAAAAGATATTCTTATGAACAAGCTTCAATGAAAGCAAACCTAGACAAACAGTTTATTCGTGACATGGTTGAAGCAAAAGGGGTCTATTTAACTCCGCGGTACATGAACAAATTAGGTGTACTTCTTGAAATTCCAGCTTTATCAGAGATCAAATCTGATGAAAATACAGAGATAATCAGTAAAAAGATCAGAGGACTTCGAGCTGTAAATGGATTTACAATCACTAAGTTATCTGAGCTTACAGGAATATCCCCGGCAACACTGGACATGTATGACGCAGGTTACACAATGCCTAAAGAACAAGACCAGCAAAAGATTGCCTCTGCATTTGGAACGACTGCAGAAGACCTTAACGATTCGAAACTTCCTTGTTTCGACGCAGAGAAATATCCAACTTTCGCATCTCGCTTAAGGGCAGCAAAAGCGGCTTATGAATTACACACAAGAGCAATTTGTTACTACGTAAAAGCAGGAAGTAAAACCATGGCGGGCTTTGAAAACGGAGAAAAAATTCCAACAAATGCAAATATCATTCAAAAATTCTGCGATCTGTTTAACTGCGATTTTTTTGAAAGTTTAGAATTGAAGAGCAATAACGAGAATCCCAAAGAACAAAGACTTATACAAACAAATAAAGCTGAAGAAAAGGATGAAAAAAGCTCTGAAATGGCTCCGCCAGAGAGCAATGTATTAGCAAATATGTATGAAATGCTTACAGATGATGGGAAATACCAGTTGGCAAACGCATTATGGGATATTTTCGAAGACCAGAATAACCGCCTGCCAAGATACAGAAGATACGTAAGATAGGGCTTAGGAATAAGTCTATCGAACAGGAGGAACAGGCTGATGAAACTATACAACATAAAGTTCAATTTAAAAGAAAAATATTCTGCAATGGACATTGCAAAAATGTTTAGAGACTGGATTACCGAAAGAAATTATATGGATATTCCGGTTTACGAAGATTCATTAGACATATGCATACACAACGAACAAAGAGAATACAGAACGTTATTCCTTCAAGAAGAAAAAGTTTTAGCTGGAAAATTCTCCATGGTGGGACAGGGTGTCGAATGGATAACAACATTCACATTTAATGATGCAACTAAAATATTTACCGTTGCTCTTGATAAGAAAAAAGAAAGCACAGACGCACAATTCGACGAACATTTCGAAATTCCTGGTTTTATAAATATCATGATTGAGCATGCCACTCCAGACACTGGACTTCCAATATCGCTCGAGCCTTTAGACCTTAATGAAAATGTAGCGAATAAAATTGCTCCAATTATAATAGGAGAAAAAACTTTAAACCTTCCACTTGTTCTTATGTCCGTAAAAGAGAACGGAGAAATGACTGCAGATCCTGGTTTTATAGCAGATGACTTAAAAGGGACTGCTCATATCGTCACGTCCTTAAGCGCAAAAGATGATGAATATTTAGCGAAGCTCACCAACGGTTTATATAAGAGAAATGGGATTGTGAGTGTTTACCTTGCTGGGAATAAAGAACCTGTTGTGTTTTCTCCAGAAGATATGCCGTCAGAAACATTTCGACATAAAATTAAAAACACTATTTTAAACAATTCAAGGATAGTATGCGGAAATAAACTTGAGACATGGGATGGAGTATTTGAAACATATACAGATCTCGAGATAAAAAACAGTGGAGAACAAATAAAAATACTTCAAGAACAAGTAGTAAAACTAAAAGAGGAAAACGAGTCATGGATACAACTCATTGATAAGGAAACAGAACATTCTAATCAGCAAATCGAAAGACTAAATCAGACTTGCCAAAAACAAGAAAGAGAGGTCATGATATTGCAGGCTCAGTTAGATGCAAAATGTGACCAAAAGAAAGCAATCCTCTTTGCAGGAGACTTAGAAGAATTCTTTCCAAACGAACAGCGTGAATTTGTTATATCTGCAATTCAGACAGCTATTAAGAATACGGAAAACGCAACAAGAAGAATGGATGTACTTCAGGATATTGCAGAAGCAAATAAATCGGACGGTATCCTTGAAAAAAGAAAAGCAGAAGTAGAAAGCGTCTTTAGTGGAAAGAAAATGCTTGGGGATAAAGAAAGAAGACAGCTTGAGGATATTGGATTTACATTCACTCATCAATCTGGGCACTACAAAGTAATTTATCATAAAGACGATAGATATGTATATACAATGGGCGGGACACCATCTGATATTCGTGCAATGAAAAACAATTGTCACAATATCATTAAAAAAGTGTTTTAACACAATTTGGCAAACCGGGAACAGTTCTCTGGTCTTTGTTGAAGCGTCCAAGCAGCATACATGCAAAACCTAAGAAAGGAGAGGTTTTATGACGAAAGAAAGCCTATTACCTATGGAAAGATATGATTTTGCGGAAAATTTTGAAATAAAAGAAGTAAAAGGGAAAAAAATGATTGCTCTTAACGGATATTTTTATACAGGGTCCACCAGCGCTTTCCTTTGGCACAAAGAAGAACGAAATATCACGATTCCTGTAGCGAGATTTCTAAAATGGAAAAGTCGCGATCCAAATAGCCCTGAATATGAAGAATATATCTTAAAATACAGAATAAAGGTTCGCCACGTCAGCAGAGACGAGGCGGAACACGAATTAAAAGACTTTAATCCAAAACCGCTAAATTTAGTCTCTGTAGACGAAAATACCCCTTGTGGGCATTACGTCGACATGACGTTTGCGGTCTAAGAAAAGACGAGGAAGAAATACCACCAGATTTCGCAGCTCGCAGATCCGATTTCGTTATTCATTCTGAGAGGCTGCGGACAGTTTTCTGACATATACTTAATAATGAACGCATAAGGAGGAGTACACATAATGGATAATTTTACTATATTAAATCTTGTTGCTGGACCAAAGCAAAATGGAAAAGATGCCGGCATCAAACGAGTTGCAGAAATCCATCTAGCCGATAATGGTGTAGAAGATGAGTTTTACATAAGTTTAGCTGTAAATGGTAATGACGTTTGTATTTATGATACAGATAACCCAACGTACCATGTTCAAGTGGAAGATGGTACAGAACTTCCATGTGAAGACTTTGATGAAATCATGCAGTTCTGTTGCACAATCGAAACTACGCGAGATGTCCTTATGGAAAGCCCAAGTTCTACCTGGTGTAATTTATATAAATTTCTTTTAAAAGCGGCAGAATCGTCAGACCCGAAAAGCTTAATCAGACCATATATCAATCATAGTATTGCAGAACTTCCAGCGTGCTAAAAATTTTTTGAATAAAAATAGGCGGGCCCAGTGTTTATTCTGAGAACCCGCCTCATATAACACAGCTTTAGACCTGAAAGGAAGGTAAGATTTATGAAAGACGAAAAATATTTTTTAGATAAATTAGCGGCAGAAAAAGCGTCAGAAATAAACGAAGACAAACCTCTTGTCGTATTCTTAGATGGACGAGGAATAACTGGTAATCACGAAACATTTAATCTTATGACTGGAGTGTTTCAGAGAGCTATGGTTGAAGCTGCTCTTGGGGCTGCAGGGGGAGAAGAATGTCTTATCTACGCTACACTTGACGAAGTAAGTATGATCTTCTCAAAGCCAAAAAATATCATTTCACATTTGGAATATAAGACGAATGACGAAGTAATTGCAACTATATTACAAGATTTCGTATCCGTATTCTGGAAGAAATTTGGAGATTATGTTCGTTTCCATGGGTATGTTTTTAACTTAGAAGACGGGGATGAAGAAGATTATGTAAAGTGGAGGTATAGACGTTCTAGGCATGCTGTTTACACATATACTGCAAAAGAAAACCATGTTCATGCAAATTACGGAAAAATGACAGAAGAAGAAATGAAAGAGCTTCTGAAAAAGAACTATCTCTGGGATAACCTAAAAACAAATACTGATTTCTTCAAAGGGACATGCGTCCGCACAAATGCTCGATCTAATTAGATTTTAAAACAAATAATAAGCAAAAAGACGCCCCGAGTGGTACCGAACCATTGATTCGTGTCATGGTAGAAGCTAAAACAGATGAATTGTGTGCTGAATATGTAAAGCGTGTTACAGATTTTTTAGAAGCAAATAATTTTTAGAAAGAGGGTGACCCTATGA
>ENA-OQNN01002292-OQNN01002292.1-human-gut-metagenome-genome-assembly--contig:-NODE-2292-length-10151-cov-14.187450_pt1 | contig 10151 bp, 10 predicted proteins | sample MGYA00242624_ERZ504870 | MGnify/ENA primary metagenome ERZ504870 (study PRJEB26092, sample SAMD00036379) | human gut metagenome | host: Homo sapiens | study: EMG produced TPA metagenomics assembly of... | reverse complement strand
TTTCCCCGACAGGGGAGAAGGGCAGCGAAGCTGATTCCTTGCGGCTTTCTGCGTCAAGTAATACCCAGTACTAAGTGGCGAAACGCCACTTAACTGGGCAAGGCTGCCGCCCTTGACCTGCACAGGGATATTGCATTCCCTGTACCCATGCACAAAGGGTTGCACCCTCTGTACTCCCGCCCGAACAAACTGACTTCACCCCGTCTCAAGCTCTGTCAGTTCCTTCGGTTTTACAAAACAGTCCACCGGACTATTTTGCAAAAAGAAAAACCGACGCATGATCGCTTTACGCTCAATACATCGGTTTCTTCATCTGACCTTAACGGTCATATTCAGTTGTGGCAGATTACAGGTAATCTACAAATTTCCCAAAACAAAATAGGATATTTATTTTTATTCTATTCAACTACATACCCATATTCTGTGTGTGGTAAATACCTTACAGTTATCTTATCTCCTAAATCGCTACCGGTTCCCCAATATTTTAATGAATGTTCTTCTCCAGTTTTCTCATCTCTAATATGTATTCTTCTTTCACTATTAGAGTTTTCTCCTGACATTGCACCTTGTGTAACTTCTCCGGTAACTTCAACTAAATTATTAGATAGTAAATAAGGTATATCCAAGCAACAAGGAACAGTTATAAATATACCGAGAATCAATAACCCAACAACTGCCATCACATTGATTATTTTTTCCCATTTTTGATATTTTATTTTTTCTTCTTCATTGACAGCCTTTCGTTTTATAAACTTCCCATTTTTCTTTCTATGCAAAACATACATAATTAAGACTATAAATGATACTATAATCACTCCAAAAGTTCTAAACATCAATAATGCCATAAATTTGTACTCCTTTCAAAGCGACACGCTATTTATTAACAGCTTTATCAGCTAATCTTTTATCTCCCCATGGCGTTTTCAGCATAGGCTCATTATCAATAATTCCTGCTCTTAAAATTTCAAGGGGTTTTTCTAATTGTAAGATGTTTTTATTATCTATAATAATAGCAGTTTGAAATTCCTCAAAACTTTCAAAAACTCTGTCTTGCAACGGTGTACAAAGGGAACATAATAAAAAACTTAATAATGGACTGCCAATCTTACACAAAGTACCGCCCAAACGAGACTACGGGCGGTATTTTTGTATCATGGCGGAGAAAGGAGGAACTTCCCACGGGGGCTTGACTGAAAAGTTGAGCCCCTTTTTTCATGCCAAAAAACAGGAGGTAAATGCTTATGGCAGATGATAAAACCACAAAAACGCCGGAACAGCCGGTAACGGATAGCGGGCCGGGCAAGGAAACGCCTCCCGCTCCCCCAAAAGAGCCGGAGAAGGTTTCCGTTTCCCCGGAGCCGGAAAAAAAGACGGAACCGGAGGTAAAGAACCCGCAGGTTTCCGTCTATAACTTCGCTGAAATTATGAAGGAAAAGAAGGTCGAGGAACGGGCGGCAGCTCCCAGCGGGGAAAAGCCTGCCCCGGCAAAAACGGAAAAACCGGAAAAGCAGCCGGAGGCTCCGAAGAAAGCGGAGGAAAAACCCAAAGAGCCGGAACAGCCGAAGCGCCGGGGCCGTCCCCCGAAAGCAGATAAGGACAAGGCCGCAACCCCGAAGCCCGAAGCTCCCGCACAGAAACCGGAAAATGCGGTCAAAAAGGAACCGGAGAAAAAAACGGCGCCAACGGTACAGGCCGCTCCCGCTCCGAAGGAACCCGAAAAACCGAAGGATGCACCACGCCGGGGCAAGGAACAGATCGTCTATATCAAGCTGAACGAGCTTCACGCCTTCAAGAACCATCCCTTTGAGGTTCGGGATGATGAAGAAATGCGGGCTATGGTGTCCAGCGTCAAGGACAAGGGCGTGACCCAGCCCGCTATCGTCCGTCCCCGTGAGGATGGCGGCTATGAGATCGTGTCCGGCCACCGCCGCCAGAAGGCCAGCGAGCTTGCCGGATATGCGGATATGCCCTGTATTGTTCGCAATCTGACGGACGATGAAGCCATCACGCAGATGGTCGAGGACAATCTCAACCAGCGTGAAGAAATCCTCCCCAGTGAGCGGGCCAAAGCCTTGAAAATGCAGCTTGAGGCCATCAAGCACCAGGGCTCCCGCACTTCGGGCCAGATTGACCCGAAGGACGCAGGCAAACGCTCCAACGAGATCGTGGCCGAGCGCAATAAGATGGCGGTCAAGCAGGTGCAGCGGTATATCCGGCTCAATGAGCTGGTTCCCGACCTGATGAAGCTGATGGATGAAAAAAAGCTGGGCTTTACTACGGCGGTGGAGCTTTCCTATATCGGCAAGAAGAACCAGAACTATATCGCCGTCGCCATTGACAGCCAGCAGTCCTCGCCTTCACAGGCGCAGGCAAAGCGTATGCGTGAGCTGGACGAAAAGAAGCTGCTCAACGGGGATGTGATCGACGGCATTATGATGGAGGACAAAAAGGAGGTAGACAAAGTGATTTTGACAGGTGCGGAACTGAGCAAGTATTTCGGCAAGGAAACTACGCCGAGGGAAATGAAGGACCAGATCATCAAGCTGCTGGACGACTGGAAGGGTCAGCAGAAGGAACACGAAAAGCCGGAGAAGAAAACCGAACAGGAAAAGTAAGCCCAAACTTCGGGTCAGCATGGCCCGAGGATTGCGGGGCTCTGCCCCGCGCCCCGAAGCTCTGGAGATATAAATTATTCCCCGTCGCCAGTTATTCCGTAGCATAGCCGGGAAAATCAGTCAAGGGCAGCGCCGCCGCAGGCGGTGCCAGAGGCACCCTTGACGGATTTCTCCCGGTTATGCTTTTTCCCGGTCAAGCGACGGGGATATAAATTCTCCAGAGCCGTTCCCCTTCCCGGGGGAAGGGGCGGAGGGGTTGGGCGAACTCTTGCTTTTCCCTAAACCAAAACAGAAATGGAGGCTCAACCAATGAAACGACCTTTAGCATACCTGACCGCCGCATGGAGCGGCGAGCCGGATGTTGATATGGAGCTGGCGGCCCACTACTGCCGTCTTGCTTATGAGGCGGGCTTTTCCCCGATCTGCCCGCTCTTGTATCTGCCGCTGTTTTTGAATGACAGCGTTCCCGAGGAACACAAGGCCGGGATTGATATGCGCCGGGATATGCTGCGGCGCTCCCACACCCTGATTGTCTGCGGCAGCGCTGTGGACGAGGATGTAAAAAATGATATTGCGGTTGCCGGGCGGCTGGGCATTGCGGCGACCACACTGGAAGGGGTGCTTGCCGTGAAGGGACACGGCACCCCGGGCCATGCCGGACATTAAGCTGGGAAGCCTTTTCGACGGGATTGGCGTGTTCCCTCTGGCTGCTTCCCGGTGCGGTATCCGTCCGGTATGGGCCAGTGAGATTGAAAAAGCGCCCATCTCCATAACCAAAAGGCACTTTCCCGACATGGTGCATTTGGGGGATATTACGAAGGTGGACGGCGGGAAAATCCCACCTGTCCATATAATTACCTTCGGTTCCCCCTGTCAGAACCTTTCTCTGATCGGCAACCGCTCCGGCCTTGCCGGGGCAAAATCAAGCCTGTTCTATCAGGCGTTTCGTATCATACAGGAAATGAGGGATGCTACTGATAACCTATATCCAGCTATCGCTGTTTGGGAAAACGTCATGGGAGCGTTTTCTACAAATGACCGGATGGACTTTAGAGCCGTCTTATCCGCCTTCTCGGACACCGAAGTTCCAATGCCTCCTTCGGGAAGATGGGGAAACGCCGGAATGGTGCGAGGGGGAACGCCTGATGTGTGCTGGCGACTCATGGACGCCCAGTATTGGGCAGGCTCCCGAAGGCTGGCACGAAGGCAGCGGATTTTCGTCGTGGCGGATTTTGGAGGCAGACGTGCCGCAGACATACTATTTAAGCCCCGTCCAATGCTCCCACTTCCTCCGCCTTGCGGAGAGGGCGGGTGGGCCGCCGCCGAAGGAGATCGAACAGCTTCTTTTGAAACAGGGCGGCAGATACCAGTCATCCACCCCTTTCAGTGCTTCCGTATGCGGGGAGCGGCAAAAAGGCAGGAAGAAACGGCCTTCCGAAACAGCTTCGGATTACCAACTGACCCTTTTCCCACTCTTTTAGCCAGTGATGTAACGCCCTTTGCCTTCTGGTATGAGGGCGACCCGAAGGGCGGCTGTATCCGTTTTCTGACGGAAACGGAAAGCGAACGGCTGATGGGGCTGCCGGAGGGCTGGACAAAGTACGGGGCGGACGGCGTGGAGATCCGGCCTCTGCAACGCTACAAGGCGCTGGGAAATGCGATTGCCCTCCCTTGTGCCGATTACATTATGGCCGGGATTTATGAGGTGCTGGCTGACCGGGCCGGAAAGGAGGAATGAGCCCATGTTTGAAGCCTATATAACCAATACAGCCCTATACCCCTTAATGGGGATTGAGGTAGGGACAACGGTACATTTCCCCATGACGACACAGGAGTTGCAGGCCGCCCTTGCCAAAATCGGGATAGACGGGAAACGGTACAGCGAAGTGTTCTTTACCAGCTTTGACAGTGATGTGCTGGGGCTCTACGATCATCTCTACGAATGTGAGAACATCGACGAGCTGAACGAGCTGGGCCACGCCCTGCTGGAAGTACGGGATAAGGGCGGACTGGAAACCTTTGAAGCCGCTCTTGTCTTGGGAAACCACACAAGGAGCGTGAAGGATTTGATAAACCTGACGCAGAACCTTGACCTTTACCGCTTTTACCCGGATATTTCCGATGATGAAGGGCTGGGCCGTCTTTACGCCGACGAGCTTGGGACTATCGACATACCGGAGCACATTCAGAACTACTTCGATTATGAGGCATACGGGCGGGATGTGCGTATCAACGAGGGCGGCGTATTCGCTCCCGGTGGGTATGTGTCGGCAGTCCCGGAGGGCTTCAAGGAGTATTACCACGGGCCGCAGGACATTCCGCCGGAACACCGGATATTTGCCTATCCTGAAAAGGCCGAGCCTGTCCACTCCATTCTCGCTACACTCAAACGGTTTCAAGAAGCCCCACCCGCTCCGAAAAAGGACAAGGCGGGGCCTTCCCATGAAGAACGGTAAGACTTCGGGCCAGCATGGCCCGAAGCATAAAGGAGGTGCATACCATCAACTATTACCCTATCAATGAAGGAGCCGCCCGCCGGGCAAAAGAAATGAACAGCTTTTCCGACTACAAGGAAGGGAGCGCAACGGCGGAATACCGGGCAATGGTGGACAAGGCCGCCGCCATAGCGGAAAAGCAGAAATCCCGGGTGGACCCCATGTACCATGAGAAGATCGACCATCTGTTAGACACCTACGCCCGCAAGCTGGCCGAAAACATGAACCAAGGCTTTGCCATTGACGCGAGGGTTCCCTCTGTGCTGATCGCCGGGCCTTCCAATTTCCCGGTGGGAAAGAAGGAAAAACAGAACCGGGCGCGGGACAGCAACATGGAGGAATGGCGGTATATTCAAGGGCTGCTGGATAAGATACGCAGCACCGGCATGGGCGGGATCAGCGCCGATGACCCGGCAGCGATTGAAAAGCTCCAGAAGAAGCTGGACGGGCTGGAACGCTCCCAGCTCATTATGAAGGAGGTCAACGCCTATTACCGCAAGCATGGCAAGCTGGACGGCTGTGCGCTGCTGTCGCCGGACCAGATTGAAAAGCTGAAAGCAAGCATGGCGTCAAGTTGGCGAAGCGACCCGAGGCCCTTTGAAAGTTACCAGCTAACCAACAACAATGCGGAGATCCGCCGGGTAAAGGCCCGTATCGAACAGCTTTCCAAACAGGCACAGCAGGAATTTTCCGGCTGGGAGTTCGATGGGGGTCGTGTGGAAATGAACCGGGAGGACAACCGCTTGCAGGTGTTCTTTGACGGAAAGCCTGACGCGGACACCCGGGCCGAGCTGAAAAGCAGCGGCTTTCGTTGGGCTCCCAGCGTGGGCGCATGGCAGAGGCAGCTCACGGACAACGCCATCCGGGCGGCTGACCGTCTGGAATGTATCAAGCCGCTGTCCGGCGAAAAGCCCTCCCAGCTTCAAAAGAAGCCCTCTATCTTGCAGACCATGCGGGAACAGGGCGAAAAAGTCCAGACGGAGCCGGAAAAGAAAGCTCCGTCCGGCAGAGATGCCGAGCGGTAAGCCTCGGGCCACATTGGCCCGAGGTTTTCTGTTCCCCGAGATTGTACGGGGGCCTCCCGGATAGCGGGAACCCCGACGGAAAGGAGGTTTTATGCAGGAAGAAGTAAACCAAAAAACGGTTGCCCTTTCGATCAGGACAACGAAGCTCACAGGAAAAGTGCTGGCTGCCGCTCTTGGCAAGGTGGTTCGGGCGCTGCAAAAGCACCACCAGAAGGCGCTGACCCCGCAGGGACGCCAGAGCGTGAAAAAGCTGATGAACCACTATGGCGGCAAAAGTGCCATGCCCTATGTGGGAGCTCCAAAGGATTTTGACCGGATCGCGAAGGAGTTCCATGTGGACTACGCTTTCCATAAAGTGAGCCCCGGTCATTACCTGCTGTTTTTCAAAGCCAATCAGGCGGACGCTATCACGGCGGCCTTCCAGAAGTACAGCGCAAAGGTGCTGAACAAAGAGCAGGACAAGGCTTCCATCCTCGGTCAGCTTCGGAAATTCACGGAGCAAATCAGGACGCAGGCAAAGGAAAAGCAGCGGACCAGAGAGGCGGTGAAGGACGGACGTTGAGTGACAAGATCAGAAAATATGTGCTCCCAAACCTGCCGTACCTCTTTGTGTTCTGGTTTTTCTCCAAAATCGGGACGGCCTACCGGATCGCCCCCGGCACAGACTTCGGGACAAAGCTCATGGGGATGCTTGATACCTTCCCCAAAGCCTTTGAAACCTACTGGCCGGGGCTGGGAGGTATTGACCTGCTGGTGGGCCTTGCCGGTGCGGCTGGGATGTATCTGCTGATACAGTCAAAGATCAGGCAGGCGAAAAAATTCCGGCGGGATGCGGAGTACGGCACCGCCCGCTTTGGAACAAAGGAAGATATAAAGCCATTTGTTGACCCTAAATTTCAGAACAATGTCATTCTGACCGGGACGGAGTTCCTTACCATGAACACCCGTCCGAAGATACCCGCCAATGCCCGGAACCTAAACGCCTGTGTCATCGGATCGTCCGGCTCGGGAAAGACAAGGTTCTGGTTGACCCCGCAGCTCCTTCAAGCCCATTCCTCGTATGTGGTGGTAGACCCGAAGGGCGGCACTCTCGACCAGTGCGGGCGGTTTCTGCAACGGGAGAAATACAGGGTGCGGGTGTTCAACAGTATCGACTTTTCAAAATCCATGCACTACAATCCGCTGGCCTATATCAAGACAGAAAGCGATGTTTTGAAATTTGTTACCGCCCTGATTGCCAACACCAAAGGCGACGGCAAGGAGGGCGACGAGTTCTGGACAAAAGCAGAAACCCTCTTGTACTGTGCCCTTGTGGCCTACATCGTCTTTGAGGGGCCGGAGGAAGAACGCAACATGAATACGCTGGTGGAAATGATAAACAGCATGGAAGTCCGGGAGGATGACGAAACCTTCAAAAACGCGGTGGACTATATGTTTGACGGGCTGGAACGCCGCAGCCCCCAGCACTTCGCCGTGAGGCAGTATAAGAAATACAAGCTCGCCAGCGGCAAGACCGCAAAATCCATCCTGATTTCCTGCGGTGCCCGCCTTTCGCCCTTTGACATCCAAGAAATCCGGGATGCGACCATGTACGATGAGCTGGAGCTGGATAAGCTGGGCGACCGAAAAACAGCCTTATTCCTTATCATGTCGGATACGGACAGCACGTTTAATTTCCTTATCAGCATGATCTACTCCCAGCTTTTCAATTTGCTCTGTGACAAGGCAGATGATGTGTACGGCGGAAAGCTGCCTGTCCATGTGCGCTGCCTGATCGACGAGTGTGCCAACATTGGCCAGATTCCGCAGCTGGAAAAACTGGTGGCAACCATCCGCAGCCGCGAGATTTCGGCCTGCCTTGTGCTGCAAACCAGAAGCCAGTTGAAAGCCATCTACAAAGACAACGCGGATACCATCGTGGGCAACATGGACAGTCAAATTTTTCTGGGCGGCAGTGAGCCGACGACCCTGAAAGAACTGTCCGAAGCTCTCGGCAAAGAGACCATCGACGGCTTCAACACCTCGGACACACGCGGCAATAGCCCAAGCTATGGCACCAACTACCAGAAACTTGGCCACGATATGCCATACTTGTTCGTGAAGAGTTCAGTTGCCTTGAATTTATCATGAACAGGGACACGATCAACTGGATTCTGAAAAAAACTGAATACAGGAGGTCGAACATGGAGCATTTACCAAAGAAAATCCATCAAAACGGCATCAGCTACACGCTGGTGGGAGACTACTACATCCCCGATCTGAAGCTACCGGAGGAAAGCCGCCCCATTGGACGGTGGGGCCGGATGCACAAGGCGTTTCTACAAGAACACCGTCCCGGCCAGTATAATGCCCTGCTTCTGTCGGGAAAGCTCTGGACGTATCTTGCTGACCTGAACGAACAGGCCGCTGACCGGCTGGCGTGTATCGTCTCGCAGATGCAGAAGGCGGAGGCCGTCACCGAGGAACTGAAAGCCCGTGACCAGCTTGCATGGGTCGAGGCCATGAACAGCATCCGCAGCCGGGCAGAGGAAATCATCCTGTCTGAGATGATTTTTGTCTGAGGGAGGTGGGTGCATGATACTGGAAGAAATGTTTAACGGCAGATTTTATCCCTGTGAAACGGTAGTCGCTGATTCACCGAGGTTCAAGCAGGCAGTCAAGGCCAGTGCCGCCCTGATGGACACCTTATCGGAGCATCTGAGCAAAGAGGACTATACACTGGTTGAAGAACTGCGGGCGCAGGTGGCAATCGCTCAGTGTGAGGAAAACGAAAGCCACTTCAAATATGGCTTTTCGGCGGGACTGCTTGTCCAGCAGGAAGCCCATGAGCAGGTGTCGCAAAGGGAAAAAGAGTAATATCCCCCATTGTAGCCGTTCTCATTTTGAGTACGGCTACTTTAATCTCATGAAGTGGTGGTGGACAAAGTGGCCACTACCACTTTAGCATTGTGAAGTGGTGGGTATCAAAATGATACCCACCAGAAATCAGTCACTCGCTTTATCTGGATAAAGTGGTGGTTCCCATTTTGAGAACTACCAAAATTGCAGGAATTATTTCCGTTATTCTTTTGAAGTAGGTGTACCCAAATTGGGGACACCTACTTTAACGCGCGAAAGTAGTCGGGGTCATTTTGACTCCGACTAAAATCGAAACAACATCGACTTTTGGCTGTGCCCATTTTGGGCACAACCACCACAACAGAATACAGTTTCATAAAGGTCATTTGCCGATCAATCGGCGGATGGCCTTTTTTCTGCCTTTACAGCCGTCAACCGTGACAAACACGCCCGGTAGCTGTACCGCAAGTCACTCTGATTCTGCCGTGTCCAGACTTATACTTTTTATTGTCAGAAGCGAATATCGAGTGATGGGCTATGTCTACAAGACATACCGAACTGCGTCTGCAAGGGACTCTGGAACCGGCGTTTCTTCCCTTAAACTGGAAAATACAGACAGGGATATACATAAAGCCGATACCGGCAGACTTACTTCTGCTTGCGCCTAGCCTTACGGTTGGGCAGGATGGGGCTGGCCTTTCCTCGCATGTTGTTGGGATTTTTGAGAAGTTTGGACAGGCTCAGTATCCGCAAAAATGCCGAAAAATCCTCCGAGGAAATCTTCTCAAAGGGTATCTGCAACTTATCGCAGAACTCGTGGATCAGCATCTCTATATCGCTGCCCTGTCCTATGGCCTGCTCAAATTTTTCCTTTACATCATCCAGCGCGGGCTGCGGGTCGGCGGTAGTCTTGTCCTTGCGGTGTGCTTCCCGGATGTCCCGGACGATGCTGTCCAGATCATCGTGTATGACGTGGCTGTAAAAATCGCTTTCCTGCACCTGCCCCAGTTCCAGCGTCCGCATATAGAGGTCATCTTCTCCGGGAGCATATTTGCTCATGACGGTCTGCCGGGTGGCCTCCAACACCAGATTCATCTGCTCCACCCGCATATTGGCGATCTGGTCGATGCAGATTTCCATATCTATCATCAGCCGCCGGAAATTCGGGTGGGTAGCCA
>ENA-OQNN01002290-OQNN01002290.1-human-gut-metagenome-genome-assembly--contig:-NODE-2290-length-10161-cov-3.319115_pt1 | contig 10161 bp, 12 predicted proteins | sample MGYA00242624_ERZ504870 | MGnify/ENA primary metagenome ERZ504870 (study PRJEB26092, sample SAMD00036379) | human gut metagenome | host: Homo sapiens | study: EMG produced TPA metagenomics assembly of... | reverse complement strand
AAGAGCGAGCGAAAGTAGAGATTGCGTATAGATATGCGGCTGCCCAAAGGCACCATGTCTGCAAAGCATAGGCAAATGCCATACGAATAGGTTGTGACGTCTTTGCAGGCACAACTATTGTATTAAGATTTACGCGAGCAACGAGCCAAAGTCCGTGCTTGCACGAGACCTTGGCGACGGCCGCGATAACTTGAGAAACTCGCGGAGCGTGTTTCTCATAGTTTGCTTATGGGTCTAATGCTGAGCTTTCCAAATAGCCGCATTCTGACTGTATACTTCTGTTCACCGCATATCTTACTTCGACCTATGCAACTGTCCATGAAAACTCACCTCCGTTTAACTTTCAAATTTTGTCAATGATTGACCACTTATAGAAGTGGGGAATCTCGTATAGAGATAGTCCTTTTGGATAATAACAGAAAAATCTGGAAAAGACAACCCCCCCTAAAAACAATTTTTAATTTTTATGGTAAAGTTTTGTATCGCTTTCTGTTGTTTGCATTGTCCTGCTGCTGGTCATCGGAATTTTTTCCACCGGGTATAGTATGCAGAACATTTTGTCAACGCAGCTGCGCACGGAAATACCATATGAATATAGTGTCATAGACTATAATAATGGTGAAACGGATACGATTTTAAGCCGACTGCCCTCTGAAATCAAGGATAGCAGCCTGATTGCGGATAGCTATGAGTGCGTGGAAGGTACCATGGCAGAGGGAAAGGTATATTACAAGGAGTATGACGTTCAAATACCAGAAACATTGGCTGCTTATAGATTTGGAGATTTACCAATGATGTTTGTAAGCCTGTCAGATTATAATGGTTTGCGCAAATTGCAAGGCATGGAGGCGGTTGATTTATCAGAAAATAACTATAGAATCTTATATGATAAAGACACTGTTCGTGAACTTGCAAAACAATTTCATGATAAAAATATCAATCTAACTCTTGACGGAAACGTGCTTTCTCCGGTGAATGAAGCTGAAGAATTTATCATGTCAAATAGTGGCATGGGTCAAATCATATTTGTAGTCGCAGATGCATGGATGAAAAATATGAATGTCGATACAATGATATGGAATGTACAGTGTGTGAGTGAAGACGCAGCAAAAGAATTTGGTGCATTGTTGGATAATTATCAGGAAAAGAGCGAAAGAGAATGTGCCTTTGTGCATTACGTGAGTAAGCAGCAGGTATATGAATCTTCAGTTACTACAAAGGCAATCATAGCATTTCTGGCAATTTACCTTGGTATTGTATTTATGATAGCTTGTGCAGCAATTCTTGCTATTCAGCAGCTATCCGAAGCTACTGATAATGTAGAACGATACAATCTCCTAAAAAAACTGGGTGTAGAACGACGTGAACTGAATCGCGCACTATTCATCCAAATTCTTAGCTATTTTCTGTTTCCGCTTTTACTGGCAGTGATTCATTCAGTTGTTGGCTTGACGGTGGCAAGCCGGGAAGTTATCGAGGTGTTTGGAGATATGAATGTAGCATCCACGATCTTTGCAACATCGGTATTTATTGTGTTAGTGTATGGAAGTTATTTCCTGCTGACATATGTGGGAAGTAAAAGCGTTATTAACAAAGGATAGTATAAAATGTACCCTATAGATTGGACACTTTGAGTTTTAAAACTGAGAAATCGGAATTTTATGAGGTGAGTTATGTAAAAAGCAAAAGCAATTAATATTTTGGGAGAATTTTGTGGCAAGCGTGATATAGAAGAATTTACACAAAATGTATTAGAAAAAAATTGGAATCAATCAGGCTGATGTAATGGTTTTATTTGGAGGAAACATTATAGCCGGTGGTGATATTCTTGCTGAAGCCATTCAGAACGAAGTGGCAAAGAAAAATATTATTGTCGGAGGTGCTGGACACACAACAGAGACATTGAGAAATGTTGCTGGAGCAACAGATTATTTTAGGGAATTTAGGTTATTTTATTTTGTAACAAGGAAAGATAGAAAGGTGTGGATGTTTATATGGCAAAGAAATTAGACTTAAACAAACCAGTATTTGAATTGGTTCAGGAATATCCTGAGCTTGTAGATGTTTTAAAGGATTTAGGATTTTCAGAGATTACAAAGCCTGCAATGCTTAACTCTGTGGGACGCATCACAACAATTCCAAAGGGAGCTAAGATGAGAAACATATCCATGATGAAGGTTGTGCCGGCACTTATGAGTAATGGGTTTGAACTTATTGGGAAGATGCCAAATATCTTTGCACTTGGAAAGAATAATGCAGGAGACGAGACCAGCAGTGAAGATGGGGCTTTTCAGGAAAATACAAGAGAAAAGATAAAGAGCTATTTAAAGCGACTTGGAGAAGGCGAAGACTTAGAGAGTGTGCGCAAAGACTTCGTAGAGAATTTTTCAGAGGTAGAGGCATCTGAAATTATGAAAGCTGAGCAGGAGCTAATTAAGGAAGGCACACCAATCACAGAAGTGCAGAAATTGTGCGATGTTCACAGTGCCTTATTTCACGGTGCAACAAAGGAAGAAAAGATTGCAAATGCAGAAAAAGCAGTAGAAGAGTCACTTAAGAAAGAGGAGACATCTAAGAAACTGATGCCGGATGCATACAATCAGAAGCATGCTGCAGCAAAGACTCTTAGAGAAACTGTTGGACATCCGATGTATCGATGGGCTCTTGAAAACGAGAAGATAGCCGCATTGATTCATGAAATTCAAGGGGATATTGAGTCTGGGAATGATGTAGGAGAGAAGCTATCTGAGCTTCGACAGATTTCTATTCATTATGCAGAAAAAGGAGATCTTGTCTATCCGGTATTAAAGGTACGCTATGAGATCTCAGGACCTTCGGATGTGATGTGGACAGTGGATGATGAAATTCGTGATGAGCTAGCTGCACTTGATAAAATATCAGATTATGATGAAGAATGGATGAACCGACTTCAGACAGTTCTCAAACGAGCAGATGAGATGATCTATAAAGAAAATAATATTTTATACCCTATCTGCGCAGTGAATTTCAGCAGGGAAGAGTGGTATGGCATTTACGAGGATGCTAAGGACTATGCACCTGTGTTTGGAGTAGAAATGATCTGGGATGAGGCAGAAAAATATAGTGCTGATAAAAAAGCAAGAACAGAGGCGGCTCTAAGCGATGGAGAAATCATATTAGGTGGTGGTCATATGACAGTTCCACAGCTGGAAGCACTTCTCAATACATTGCCTATCGAGATTACATTTGTGGATGATAATAATATCAATCGCTTCTTCAACGAAGGACCAAAGGTGTTCAAACGCCCTCAGATGGCGATTGACAGGGAAGTATTTTCTTGCCATCCACCTAAGATAGAACCGATGGTGCGAGCAATTTTAGATGATTTTAGAAATAATAAGCGTGACAGAGTTCCAGTTTGGATGGAGAAGAATGGAAAACCATTCCTTGTAACATATATGGCAGTAAGAGATAAGAAAGGCAATTATCTTGGAACGGTTGAAGTAGTACAGGATATGCAGTTTGCAAAAGAGCATTTTGAACAATAAGTAGGGCAAGGATATGCACCGAATCGTGTGATTGGATCAGGAACGGTTCTGGATACAGCAAGACTAAAAGAACGTCTCGGGGAGCATCTGGAAGTAGATAGTCGAAGTGTTCATGCGTTTATTGTTGGAGAACATGGAGACAGTGAGATTGCCGCTTGGTCAAGTGCCAACGTGTCAGGTATTCCACTCCATGATTTCTGCGAGATGAGAGGGCATCATGACCATGAAGGAGCTACGTCAGAAATTGCGGAGAAAGTAAAAAACAGCGCCTATGAAATTATTCAAAGGAAGGGTGCTACTTATTATGGAATAGCAATGTCGGTAAAGAGAATATGTGAAGCTATAATCAGAGATGAACGTTCGATACTTCCAATTTCAACAATGATGGATGGAGAATACGGAATCAAGGATGTAGTTCTGTCTATGCCAAGTATTGTAGGTGCAGAAGGATTTATATCAAAGATTCCCATTTCACTATCTGAAGATGAAATCAAGGCATTACACAAATCAGCTGAAACACTGAAATCAGTGCTGGAAGAGGCATTGGAATAAAATTGTTGTGAAATCGCATACAGCGTATGTGGCAAAGGGGATGGGCGCATCCCCTTTTTTCTATAGTAAAAGTTTCATTTTTTTATCGTTAACTTCTATAAGATTTTCATCTTGCATACGACCAAGTTCTCTGGACAGTGCACTTCGGTTTACACCTAAGAATTCTGCAAGTGCTGTCTGTGTAAAGGGAACATGGAGATACCCTTCTGAGTCTGGCGCTAAACTATGCAAATAGATTAGAATTCGATCTCTTAAAGATTTCTGATTTGCAATTCTTAGTTTTAGATTTGAAAAAACATTTTGTGAGGCAAGTATTTTGAGCATGTTAGTGGTTAAATTCAGTTGGTAAGAGCATGGACAGGAAGAACCGCTTATAATACCTTTAAGATTAATTAACATAATGGTGCAGTTAGTCAATGCTTTTAGCTGTATTGGACTGTATGGTGTTTGCACGCATGCCAGGGCTTCTGCAAATGATCGACCACGTTCAAAATGATTCATATTGATTTTGCTGTAGTTTTCATTGATAAATGATCCTTCAACTGTTCCATCAAGCACAATTCCGGAATATAACAAAGGTTCTCCTAGGTGTTGAATTAATTCGTCTTTTTCAAAAGAGAGAATTGAGGCCTGGAGGAAGTTTAAAATTTGCGGATAGTGTTCAAGAGGAATTCCTTCAAATAGCTTTGCTTTCGATAGTATCGGAAGATACTTCTGATAATCATCTAGTTTCTTCATATGCTTATTACCATCCTTTCAAATGAAATTTTATCATATCATCGATATTGTTGCTACAGCAACAGAAAAACAAGAGGTCTATGGATAAAATAATAGATGTAAAGAAGAGAAAGAGAGGTGGTAACGATGAAAGAACAAGCTGGAAAAATTATAGATTTTGTAAGAGAAAACAGAACAGTGCCAGGGTGTACCATCTCGAAGCAAATCTATCATGAGAATGGCACAGGGATATCAATTTTTTGCCTGGAGAAAGTATTCTAACACCTATTCAACGGTCGGTTGGAGTTAGTGCAATAAAAGATTCTATATATAAAGAGATTGAATTTCGAAAGGAGACTATTATGAACGAGGTAATCAAGGCGGGAGAAGTATTTAAGTTAGCAGAGTTACTTCCATATCAGGAAGGAAAGATTGTAAATATGGATTTGGCGCATAATGACAAGATGAAATTTGTTGTTATGAGTTTTGATGCAGGAACAGGTCTTTCAGAGCATGCAGCTCCGGGAGAAGCCCTTGTGATGGCACTTGATGGAGAGGCTGTGATTGGATATGAGGGACAGGAGCAGGTGATCCACGCAGGAGAAACTTTTAAGTTTGATAAGTTTGGAAAGCACTCAGTAAGTGCAACAAAGCAGTTCAAAATGGCACTGTTATTGGTTCTTGAGTAAATATGAGGAGATATCGCTATGAACTATTTAGAGATTGAAAAAGTAATCGGAAGACAGATTATTGATTCCACTGCCCCATTGGAAAGCAGCAAGTGCATATAACGAATACTGTGAGCGGGGAGTGGCTTTTAGTCCATCCTCTGCCTTATTACAGTCAATGCGTAACATATATCCGGCAGATGTATAAATGTCAATGCTGTTGTGATACATGTTGTATTTTGCGTAAATGGTATTCATGTTGTGTCTCCTTCAAATCAATAAAAATATAGAAGCATTTCAATCAGTTCACCATGTCATTTTCATTTTATGTTATAATGTGTTATCAGATTTTTTGGTCTCCGCTGCCGCTCTTCGTTCCACTACGGTCGGTTCAGAGCCAACGTCCACTGGACGTTGTGAACCGGTCGGCACAGAGCAGAGGTCCACCGGACCTCTTGTGGTCTTCGCTTCGCTACGGTCGGTGCAAAGCGGACATCCACCGGATGTCCTGCACCCTTGTATTTGCCCTTATCAGAGTTCGTAAACACTGGTGGGACGATATAACACAAGGGAAACAATAAGGGAAAGCTCACCAGTGATAAATTCAGTGTTTTCAAGGGTTTGCGGAGAATTTAATAACAAAATATAACAGTTATTAAATCTCTTAATAAAATGTACCCTATAGATTGGACAGTTTGAGTTTTTAAAACCCTTACCATTAGACAGTAAGTTTTAATGAAAACCCTTAAATCTATACAATGAGTTTACAGGGAACCCTTAACTTTGGACATGGTTCTGATGACCCCCTTTATTTTGTACAAAATCGATTTTTGACTCCGATTCAGATTGATATTAAAATAAAAATGAATTGGAGGAAATTATGGCAAACAGAAAGTTTACAGAACAGGAAATGCTCACACTGAGAAATAGCAAATATGTGTTGGATGTATCACCGAGCATTGTACATTTCTCGGCAGAATTTAAAAAACTGTTTTGGGAGGAACTGTCAAAGGGCAGGCTTCCACGTGAGATTGTTTCGACTCTTGGGATAGATCCAAATATCTTGGGGGATTCCAGAATAAATGGTCTGAAAACCATGATTGGAAATGAAGTAAAAAAGGGAAATGGCTTTCGAGATCTTAACACCTATGCACAGGGCTGCAACGGATATCTGTCGGCTGAAAATCGGATAAAGTATTTAGAAATGCAACTGGCATATAAAGATCAGGAGATTGAGTTTCTAAAAAAAATTGTATCTTTAAATCCGGAGACTCCGGAATAATGAAAATACCAGCCCATGCAAAGTATCAGATTATTTATGATACTTTGCAAAAAAACGATAATCTATTGAATGTAGCTGCCATGTGCGAAATTGCAGGAGTATCCCGTTCGGGCTATTACCATTATCTCTCAACAGAAGACCAACGAATGGAAAGAGAGGAACGGGACAGACAGGATTTTCTTTTGATTCTGAAAGCATACCAGTATCGAGGATACCATAAAGGTGCCCGTAGCATATATATGAGGTTGTTGCACATGGAACCGCCTATAGTGATGAATATCAAAAAAATCCGTCGGCTGATGAGGAAATATAACTTACAGTGTCCTATCCGCAAAGCAAATCCCTATCGGAGAATGGCAAAAGCAATGGCAACTGCATATACCGCACCCAATATAGTAAACCGTGAATTCGAGGAACATGGACCAAGAAAAATTCTGTTAACAGATATCACGTATATAATAAATGGAAAAGCACCCCGGTGCTATATGTCAACAATTATAGATGCCTGTACCAAGGAACTGCTGTCATGGGTTCTCAGCGAATCATTAGAAATTGATTTTGTATTAGAAACAGTAAAACAGTTAATAGAAAAACATGGAACTGATTTAAGCACAGAAACATTAATACATAGCGATCAGGGTTCCCACTATACCAGCATTAAATTTATCCAATTGTTAAAGGATAATGAACTGAGACAGTCTATGTCACGTAGAGCAAACTGTTGGGACAATGCTCCCCAGGAATCATTCTTTGGTCATATGAAAGACGAACTGGATCTGTCAGAGTGCTACAGCTATGAGGAGATATTAAACGCAGTTAGGGATTGGACAGAATACTATAATACAGAACGTTATCAATGGGACTTAGCAAGGTTGTCACCTGTTGAGTATTATCAATATATGACAACAGGAATTTATCCTCTGATAATCCCTAAAGCAAAAGGTGAAAACAATCAATCAGAGGCATCACTTTGATGCCTCTACACAACAAACAAATATATAATAGAAATCTGAAAAGGAAAAGTCATAGTGTCCTTGACAAAGGGTACACTTTATTCATCTGCCACGGCAACATCTGTCGTTCCCCTATGGCAGAATTTGTTATGAAAAAATTGGTATCCGACGCAAATTTTGCCGATCATTTTCAGATCGCTTCCGCTGCCACCAGCACAGAGGAGATCTGGAATGGCATCGGGGACCCGGTCTATCCGCCGGCGAAGGCGGAGCTTGCCAGGCACGGGATCTCCTGCGAGGGGAAGCGGGCCAGGCAGGTAACGAAGGCAGATTATGCGGAATATGATTATCTGATCGGTATGGACAGCGCAAATATCCGCAACATGCTGCGGATATTCGGCGGAGATCCGGATGGGAAAGTAGCCAGGCTCTTATCCTATGCCGGCTCGGAGCGGGACATTTCGGATCCGTGGTACACGGGAGAGTTTGGGACGACCTACAATGATGTCCTGGAAGGCTGTACCGCATTCCTTCAATATTTACAGCAAAACGGAAGAATCGACACGTAAGTTGACACTTTCAACATAGTATATATGACAGCAATGTCATACCTGGAAAAATTCACAGAATCACCACATTTTTCTCACAATTCCTTCGCAGATGACCTTTATCATAAGAGGCAGATAAGGGGAAGTAAATGTTCACAAGTTTTTTAAGGAATGAAAGGAACAGGAGGAATGAGAATATGAGAAGATGGAATTTACCCCAGGTGAATACAAAAGTAATGTGCGCAGTGTTGACTGCTGCCATGGTGATGACCGGATTTACAGCATGCGGAGGAACGACATCTGCGGGCACGGAGAGCGCAGCAAGTGAATCTGCAGAACAGAAGGAGACGATCGCACCGGAGAGCACGACGGAACAGAACACGGTGGAGCAAAGTGTGGCAACAGAATCAGGTGAAGAGAAGGTGGAATCTTATCTCGGTCAGATCACTGCCATTGACGGCAATGTGATCTCCATTGCACTGGCAGAGAAGCCGGAAACCCCGGATGGGGAAGCATCTATTGGAGAAGGCCCCAGCGGCGAAGCACCTAGAGGCGATAAGCCTGACGGACAGGCACCAGACGGCAACGGAGGCACTCCTAATGGAGATGCACCCGCTGGTGAGGTACCCAGTGGGGAAAAGTCTGATGCTCAGGCACCGGACGGCGAAAAACCTACTGGAGAAGCCCCGGACGGTCAGAAACCCGAGAAAGATATGTTAGATGAGATGACATTAACCCTCAGCGGTGACACTATGACTATTACGGTCAATGATGATACGATCATCACGATTGACGGGGCGGATGCCACGCCGGATGACCTCCAGGTAGGTGATACCGTATCTTTCTTCCTGGATGGCGAGGTCGTGACTTCTTTAAGTGTAGGTATGCCGGAGCTGACACAGTCTAAGCAGTCTATGCAGGCTCCGGAACAAAAGTAAGCTGCCGCATAAGCATGGTGCCCAGAATCCCTGCCATTTCTTCCGGAGACTGGGGAGTGACTTCTTTCAGCCAGGTCTCTACGACACCGACACAACCGGTAATGATGAAGGAACAGAGATATTCATAATTAGCATCGGATTGCGCACTTTCCAGAAAGCGGAGAGTGCGCTTTTTGATCTGGTCCTTCAGGCGGTTAACGAAGGTGAGGTCTCCATGGGGACCGATCATGACTCTGGCGAGATCTCTGTGGCGGTCTAAGAAGCGGAAGAACTCTAACAGGAGACCGTCAGAGGACGATGTGGGAGTACCTAGCGGTTCCTGCTCCATGATCTCGTTGAACTCTCGGAACATTTCATCTTCCACTTTATGGAGCATATCGTAGATATCATCATAATGCAGATAAAAGGTTCCGCGATTGATATCTACCAGTTCTGTGAGTTCTTTGACGGAAATATCCTGAATATCGTGGGTTTCCATCATTTTGACTAAACCCTGCAGCAACAGGGCACGGGTCTTGCGCACGCGGCGATCCATTTTTTCCATACGCCAATCCTCCATTCTTTCCGGAAAATGATCAGAAATCACTTTATAGATAATATCTAATACGTATCTAATGCAAATCTGAATTTTTTCTAAAACAATGAACATAAACCAATACAAATGTTCAAAAACAGACATATAAACACAATTTGTGGCTTGCTTTTTCTTTCTCATTATTATATTTTGCTTGTGTTAGAAAATCAACACGAGTTCATTAAATGACAGTAATACATTTTCTCATTTTTGTAGTAATGCTTTACAGACCAGGAAAAACATTTTAAACTAGAAACATACAAAACAGATACATAAAATAAGGGTACAAAAAGAGACACAGCAGGAGGAAACTATGGCAGCAGACAACACAGAAAAAGACAAAAAACACGGGAAAAACAGCAGAAAAGAGGGGGCTTTGATGCAAATAGTGTTAAAAACACA
>ENA-OQNN01002287-OQNN01002287.1-human-gut-metagenome-genome-assembly--contig:-NODE-2287-length-10167-cov-2.498008_pt1 | contig 10167 bp, 6 predicted proteins | sample MGYA00242624_ERZ504870 | MGnify/ENA primary metagenome ERZ504870 (study PRJEB26092, sample SAMD00036379) | human gut metagenome | host: Homo sapiens | study: EMG produced TPA metagenomics assembly of... | reverse complement strand
TGTGCATAAGCGTGCCGATTTTGTTATAGCTTTTACCCCTTTGCCAAGGCATAATTCTGTGGCAGAAGAAAAAATCAGGGCCATTTCCACCCCAGATAAAGGCGGTTCGGTTGAGCTTTAGTGATGGGTAAAATTCGTGTATATCATCAATCAGCCTTTCGGACATGATATAATGTGAAACAACGGCTGGCATCAGGCTTCTCCTCTCAATTGAAACCAACCCACAGCAAAAAGCAGAATTGTTCGTAGTGGGTCGGGAAGGATTGTTAATGTGGTCGAAAAAATCACCAATGAATTATTGTTCAGGCGTATGTAGGGGGTGAATATAGTTCGCCCTTTTATTATTTCTTCAAGCTGTTTGAAAGAAAGTTTGCCATCAGCTTTTTTGTACCGACTTTCTCGAAAGAAACTTCTAAAAGCATATCACTGGCTGTCTTTGTTGCGGAAACGATAAGTCCAGGGCCAAAAATCTTGTGATTGATTTTGTCACCGACTTTGAATGTTGCACTGCTTGATTTAGCAGTTGTCGGTGTTATGGTGCGTTCTACATCATATGTAGGCTTAGGACGATTTTTCTTTGCGGCAGATATAGAGGTTCTTGTATGCTCAACACGCTCAGATTTTACGAATTCTGTAGGAATTTCAGAGATAAAGCGTGATGGGCGGTTTCTTGAGGTCTTGCCGAATACGGTTCTTGATTCAGCGTTTACAAGGTAGATTTCTTTTTTTGCACGAGTAATGCCAACATAAGCCAAACGGCGTTCCTCCTGTAAATCCTCCTCAGAAAGTGTTGCATGATAGCCTGGGAATATTCCGTCTTCCATACCAGGAATAAATACATATGGAAACTCAAGTCCCTTTGCAGAATGAAGTGTCATCATAACTACACTATCAGACTCGGAATTATAGTTATCTATATCAGTAAGCAATGCAATTTCCTCAAGGAAGCCCTCAAGACTTGCGTCTTCACCGTTTTCTTCCTCATATTGCATAATGCTTGATTTAAGTTCTTCGATATTTTCGATAGCGGATTCTGCGTGGTTGCTTGTTTTTAAAAGGTATCTTCTATATCCTATGCTATTAAGCAGACAATCATACACATCAGCTATGGCTTTGCCCTCATCAAGCATTCTTGTAAGGTCATCTATAAGCTTGCAGAATTCAAGCAAGCTTGTTGAAACTCTCGAAAGTATTGAAAATTCATCACTTGTATTCATTATTTGGAAGATACTTTTGCCGAGAGTGCCAGCAATATTTTCAACACGAGCAATACTGCCTTCACCGATAGCTCTTTTAGGGACATTGACAATACGCTTTAAACGAACATTGTCATCATGGTTGCAGATGACAGCGAGATAGGCTATCATATCACGAATTTCCATACGGTCAAAGAAACGGTGCCCGCCGATAACTCTATAAGGAACAGCCATTCTTGTGAAAGCTCTTTCTATATTCTGAGATTGAGAGTTCATTCGATAGAGAATAGCAAAATCTGAGAATTTTGCACCCTTAGAAACCTTATCTGTAATAGTTCTTGCGATATATGATGCCTCGCCCTGTTCGTCAAAGGCAGTAAATATATGAATAGGTTCGCCGTGGTCATTTTCTGTCCAAAGGGTCTTGCCCTTACGCTGTTCATTATTTTCGATAACTCCATTTGCCGCAGAAAGAATCATCTTTGTAGAACGGTAGTTCTGTTCAAGTCTGATAACCTTTGCATTTGGGTAATTATCCTCAAAGTTGAGAATGTTTTCGATAGTAGCCCCTCTGAATTTATATATACTCTGGTCATCATCACCAACAACACAAAGATTGCCGTTTTCACCAGTAAGAAGTCTTATAAGCTCATATTGAAGCTTGTTTGTATCTTGATATTCGTCAACCATAATATACTTGAATTGTTCTTGATATTTTTCAAGAACTTCAGGATATTGCTTAAAGAGTTGGACAGTATTAAGGATAATATCATCAAAATCCATTGCATTAGCAGCTTTAAGGCGTTTCTGATACATTTCATAGATAGCGGCAACGGAAACAAGCTTGCTATCTTCGCCAGCCTTGTTTTTAAAGTCGGCAGGAGTTTCGATGGAATCCTTTGCACGAGAAATATAAAATTGGACACTTCTGACAGGCAAGGTCTTGTCATCAATTTCCAATGCTTTCATACAGTCTTTAATAAGCTTTTTGGTATCTTCTGTATCATAAACTGTAAAATGTGGAGTATAGCCAAGAAGTTCTCCGTTACTGCGGAGTATTCTTGAGCAGCAGGAATGGAAGGTTGATGCCCAGATTTTAGAGCCATTTTCACCAACTTTGTTACAGATACGCTCTTTGAGTTCATTAGCGGCTTTATTTGTGAAGGTGATAGCGAGTATTCTCCAAGGATTTACTTTGCCAACGGAGAGTTTTTCAGCGAGTTCATCAGATAAGCTTGTTTCACCTCTTGCGGCGGAGATGATTTCTGAACATTCCTCATCAGAATAATTTCCATAGAGTTTATCGCTTTCATAAGCCTCACCGAAGCGTAGGATATTAGCGATACGATTTACGATAACGGTAGTTTTTCCACTTCCTGCACCAGCAAGAATTAACAGTTGACCATTAACACTAAGTACAGCTTTTTTTTGCATATCATTCATACGATTAAATTCGTTTTCAATAATTCTTTTTCTAAGCTCAATGATTTCATTGTTATTCAAAGACATTTAATTCATTCCCTCTAATTTCATCATATTTTCTACCCTTATATAATACCTCATTTCAAAAATTTATTCAAGTGTGGGTGCCGACCCACGGCGAAGACGCGGAATCGCTCGGCTTTGCCTCGCTCGTAGTGAGTAGGGGAAGTTGGTTGCCGCGGATGAAGTAGCTACCGTAGCCGAACGGGCTACGCCGTTCGGCTCTGCCGTTTAGCTAACGCACTTTTTTAAGACAGTTAAAAGTTTCGCTCGAGCCTTTTCAAAGGCTCGTAGGTCAAGGGCAACGCCCTTGTCGCTCTCCGCAGAGAGCGAAACACTTTATGCTTCACAAAGCGCAGGAGGGTAGAAAAACATTCCAGTGGAATGTTTTTCGTAGGGAACCCTCGCAGGGGGTTCCCTGTGGGTATTTAATGATTAGCTAACAGGTATAATTGAATTAAATGAAGAAACTACAGAACGGGCTACGCCGTTCGGCTCTGCCGTTTAGCTAACGCACTTTTTTAAGACAGTTAAAAGTTTCGCTCGAGCCTTTTCAAAGGCTCGCAGTTTCCAAAGGCAGAGCCTTTGGTCGCTCTCCGCAGAGAGCGAAACACTTTTGGGCGAAGCCCAACATTTGTTTTTTCTTTAGGCGAACGCAGTTCGCCGCTACGGTAGGTCATTGGTAATTTCTTTAATTGAGTTAATAATCTTATCTTGTTTATACCAAATGTTTGCCAGAATAATTAGCTAATGAATTTTTTAATATATATAAACAATGTTGTTGTGTCGATAGTGCTATGTAAAGGGATTTATACTTGATAAAAATAGGCTTATGTGTTATGATTGTATTAGAATGGTATGATGTTGCTTGGAGGTGACTTGAATGGATTGGGAGATAAAATCTGACAGACCAGTATATTTACAGCTTATGGAAAAAATTCAGTTTGATGTTGTTTCTGGTATATATAAGCCTGGGGGAAATATCCCGTCTGTTCGTGAACTTGCCGCTCAGGTTGGAGTAAATCCGAATACTATGCAGAAAGCCCTTGTTGAGCTTGAGAAAAAAAGCTTGCTCTATGCTAAGGGAACAAGTGGCAGATTTGTCACAGATAATATTAAGCTTATTCAGGAGATTCGAGAGGATATTGCAAGAAGTAATGCAAGGCTTTATCTTGAAAATGTAAATAATCTTGGATATTCATTTAATGAAGCTGTTGAACTTCTTAAAAAGGCTATGGAGGATGAATAATGCCGATTCTTGAAATTAAAAACCTGATAAAAAAATATCATACAAAAAATGTAATAGATAACATAAGCCTGAATGTCGATTCAGGAAAGATAGTTGGTCTTTTAGGGCCTAACGGAAGTGGAAAAACTACACTTATAAAGCTTCTTGCAGGTTTGCTTACAGCAACAAGCGGAGATATACTTATTGATAATAAAGAAATTGGCATAGAAACGAAAGCGATTGTTTCGTTTTTACCAGATAGGCCATATTTTGCGAACTGGATGAAGGTTCACGATATTTTAGCTTTTTTTGCTGATTTTTATAGAGATTTTAGTATGAAAAAGGCTATGGAAATGCTTAAGCTTCTTAATATAGGGGTTAATGATAGAATTAAAACTATGTCCAAAGGCACTAAGGAAAAGCTGAATCTTGTTCTTGTTATGAGCCGAGCTGCAAGGCTCTATCTTCTTGATGAGCCTATTGCTGGAGTTGACCCAGCCGCAAGAGATTACATACTTAGAACAATCATATCCAATTATAGCGAAGATAGTAGTGTAATCATTACAACTCACCATATAGCTGATGTTGAAAAAATTCTCGATGATGTTATTTTCTTGAATGAAGGTAAAATAGAACTAAATTCTGCAGTTGAAGATTTAAGAGAGGAACGTGGAAAATCTGTTGATGAAATTTTCAGAGAAACATATATATGCTTAGGGGGAATAATATAGATGTTAGGAAGGCTTTTTAAGTATGAGCTAAAAGCTACTTCAAAGGTTTTAGTTCCGATATATATTGCTTTTATAGCAATTACAATCATTTCAAGAGTATCTATAGACCTTCAGGTTGATGAAGGCTCTCTTTGGAGTTTTATCAATGGTATGGGGCTTTTTGTCTTTATAATCTCTGCTATAACAATGTTTGTCGCTACTGCCATTGTAATAATATGGAGATTTTATCGAAATACCTCAAGCGATGAGGGATATTTGCTTTTTACGCTTCCCGTTAAAGTGGATTATATAATTATAAGTGAGTTTCTTTGTGCCTTGATATGGGGCTTTCTTATGTCCGTCTTTGCAGTTTTAGGTATTTTTTTGATGATATTTAACCGCAATGTTGATGACAATATTATCAATTTTTCATATTTTGGCAATATTTTATCATCATTAACAGCAGACGGAATAAAAGCAATTTTTTATCTTTTCTTAGATATATTAATATCAACCTTTCAGGAGATTATGTCTATATATTGTGCAATTTCTCTTGCCTCATTATTTAATAAGCACAGACTTATTTTTTCGGCTACATTCTATATAGGCTTGCTTATAGTTGTTAATGCTTTTGCTATTTTAATTATGAATATTGTAGAAAAGATTTTTCCATCAGGAGTATATAATGCTTATAGCGAGGATATATCTTTTTCAGATATAGTTACAAGCTGGAATACTGATGTAGCTCCAATTATAAATTCTGTTGTATCAATAGTAGATTGGGTTTTTCTTGTTGTTGTTATCAGTATTGAGTATATTATTATAAGAAAAATTTTAAGTAAGAATTTAAATATCTGCTGATAGTTTTTAATAAAATATTTTGTATGAATCATTGAAATTTTAGTGCTTTTATGATATGATAAAATTAAATTTATTATGAAAGATGCATCTATTTTAAGGAGGAAATTTTATGGAAAATAATAACAAGCTACAATTTTGTCCGAAATGTGGTTCACCATTAATCGCAGGCAAAAACTTTTGCAGTCAATGTGGAACTAATATTACGCTTGCACAACAACAGCAACCAGCTCAGCAAGCTAATCCATATGCACAACAACAACCAGCTCAGCAAGCTAACCCATACGCACAGCCACAGCAACCAGCTCAGCAAGCTAACCCATACGCACAGCCACAGCAACCAGCTCAGCAGACTAACCCATACGCACAGCCACAGCAACCAGCTCAGCAGACTAACCCATATATTAATAATCAATCAACACAAGGCGTAGTTAATTCTGTTGAGAAAAATTCTGCTGATAACGATTTTTCACAACCTATCAATCCTTATGCACCCAGTATGACAGCAAGTGAAAATCTTGTTGCACCTAAAAAACGCTCTAAAAAGCCGTTTATTATTGCGGGTGTATCTGTTGTGGGTGTTGCAGCCGTCGCAGTTGCGGGCGTAATGGTATGGAATATGTTGAAGCCATCGGGCGGTCCTATCACAAAGATAGCCGACAGTGCAAAACAGCTTGCAAAGGCTAACAGTGCAACAATTTCTGCGAGTGTAGAGGCAAACGGAGAAAAAACAAAGTGCGATATAAGCTATGAGCTTGATGCAAGCAAGAAAGAAATCGTTCTTGTTATGAATGGTTCAAACTCAGGTGATACATTTAAGGGTGTTGTCTACTGCAAAGATGGTGTACGCAAATCAGCAATTACAGCAAACGGCAATACAACGTATACAGAGATTGATGAAGAAACACTTAATAATTTCTTTGACAGCATTAATAAAACAAATGCAGAGCAAGAGCTTGATTGGAACTCCTTGCTTGAAGATGCTGATCTTAAAGATTACATAGATACAACAAAAATAGACGCAGTTTCCAACTCGCTCAAGAATACATTTGAGAATGGTAATGGAAAAGAGGCTCTTGGTATAACAGAAAGTGCTGTTGATAATGGTACAAAATACAGCTTTGATATAAACACATACAAGACTCTTTCAGTTATTGTTGATGAGATAGAGCCACTTTTCAAGGATAAGAGCAAGTATAATGAACTTAAAAATGAACTTCCAGAGGCAGAAAGCTATTTGAATAGTATAAATCTAAAATTTGATATTACAGTTGATAACGCAGGTTATTTAAGTGGTTTTGCTTTTAATAGTTTTGGTGCTAAGATTGATTTCTCAATCTCAAAGATTGGCAATACAAAGGTAGAGCTTAGCGAATCTGAAATAAATGATATTAAAAATGCTAAAGCTGAACCAACAACAGGCTATATTCCAGAAGCTACTCCATCAGCAGGATATATGCCAGATAAATATTATTGGAATTGGAAATAACGCTGTTGATGATATTAATCAGGTTTATGACTTTACATAATTGATTTAAGATAAGTAAAATAAAAATGACGCAGTTTTAAAACTGTGTCATTTTTTGTCTAATTTATTCTTCGGAATCTTCTGTAATTGCAGTGAGCTGACCATCAACAACTCGATTATCTGCATCTTGAGTTCTAAGCGTATCAATATTTTCTGCATTACCACCGACAACTGAATATGCTGCCATAGTAAAGAGAACATCTGTTATATCCATATCATTTATGAAGTTGACAAGATTACACTTGAAATATCTCATATCTACAACATAGATTTCTTCAAATGAGTTTGTATAGAATGGAATTTCGGCATTTCCGTAGCTATCCTTAACAACAAGGAGCTTTCTGCCATTGTTTACACCAGTTTTAATCTTTACAGAGCTGTCATCTCCGCCCATAAAGCGAATATATGAGTTTGCAACATCTACATCATATAAAAGTGAGCCTTCATATTGATAATCAAAGCTTTGGTCATAATAGTATGTAGAGTATTTTGTTTTTGGTTCGTAATAAGTAAAGCTTTCAGGGTCATTTTTTATACGCTCATCGCCATAGAATGCGTAAAGTGTTCCAACATAGCCCTCATCAGTAACCTTGTTATATTTGTTTATATCATCAAAAGAAACTCCAGCCGCCTCAGCAAAGGTTTTAGCAGCATAGTATGCTCCAAGTGGCTGCCAGTGGTGGTCTGTACGGCAATAAATGTTTTCTTCAGTGTGTTGTTTTAATACTGGACAAATATCTACGCTTGTGATTTCTGAATTAAGCCTTTTAGCTATGCTCGAAAAACAATCCGCCTGACTTACATAGTTATCAGAAAGGTTTGATGGTGTATAAAATTCGCAGGCAAGAGGAGCAGGCATAGAATAAATCTTAACGCTGCTATCAAGCTTATCTCTTAGGTTATTAAGGCTTTCAACATAGCTATCACCAGAGCCACCGCCGAATTGCTCCATAGCTCTCCAGTGGTCATCTTGCTTGACAATAAGAAGTCCGTCATCAGTAATTTCGCCTTCAGCTTTTTCTTTTGTATAATCTCTTGCCTTTGAAACCTCAGCTTCTGAAGATTCCTCTTTTGAAGATTCTGAAGCTTTACTGTTTGTTTCAATTTTAGCTGATGATGTTTGAGAAGCGGTGGAGCTTGATGGTTCTGCTTTTTTATCAGAATTAGAACAACCTGCCACCATAGCCGCTAACATTGCACAAAGCAACAGAGATACTATTTTTTTCATTTTAAAATAACCCCCGCAATATTTTTAGTTTATTCTACTACTATAAATTCATAATTTCAATAATAAAAACCTTAATTGATAAAAAATATTTTTAAAAATAATATAATTTGTAGAAATACATAATTTATATTATAATTTTTTAAGAACTATTCATATGATGTTCATATCTTATAGTTATACTATAGCTTGTACTCAAAATGATGGAGCCGCAACCATCAGGAGTATATGTTCTACCCTCCTCAATGTACCCCTCATAATTTTATTGAGACAAGTCTGATAGTATAGCTATCAGGCTTTTCCTTTTTTGTTGATAGATTTTTTTAAGAAAATTAAAGGTTTCTTGCGGTGTGTGAGGACAACTTGTTGATGCGGTTGAAGTAATTACCAATGAACTATCAAATAAAACCTCCCTAAGACAATTAAAAGTTTCGCTCAAGGCGGCGAGCCGCCGCAGTCGAGACGCGGAATCGCTCGACAAGTCTCGCTCGTGGTAAGTTAGGTAAGATAGTTGACGCGGTCGAAGTAATTACCAATGAACTACCGATTAGCTAACAAGATTTTTCTAAGACAATTAAAGGCTCGCAGGGTCGAGGGACGGAGTCCCTCGTGGGTTTTAAGGGCAACGCCCTTAACCTGTCTTGCACCCTTAGAGGCGAATGAAATTCGTCTTTTAAACAATTATGTGGTTTTGTTACAGATTTCACAAAAGTATTTGAGTGATTATTAAAATTATGATATAATATTTAAAATATACTTTTGCAAAACATAAAATGATTTTGCAATTTTAATTTAACAATAAACTAAACATAATATGTAGTAATGATTTCGAAACCAAATTTATAGAATAAAGGAGAACAAAATATGAAAACAGAAGATTTCAGCAAAGTAACACCACAGATTTTTGCACTAAGTCAATATTGTATGAGATGTGACCAGATTGACCCAAATCTTTATACAAAACACGATGTTAAGCGTGGCTTGCGTGACCTTAACGGAAAAGGCGTTGTTGCTGGTCTTACCGAAATATCTGAGGTGTGTTCATCTTGCGTGATAGATGGTCAGACTGTTCCTTGTGATGGTAAGCTTTATTATAGAGGCGTAGATGTTGAGGATATAGTCAGAGGCTATATTCACGATGATAGATTCGGCTTTGAGGAAGTTGTCTATCTTTTGCTCTTTGGTTATTTGCCAAATAAAGATGAGCTTAGCGACTTTAATAAGCTTCTTGGTTCATATAGAAGCTTGCCAACCTCTTTTGTGCGTGATGTTATTCTTAAAGCTCCAAGCCCAGATATGATGAATGCTCTCGCAAGAAGTGTTTTAATGCTTTATTCTTATGATGAAAATGCTGATGATATATCTATTCCTAATGTTTTAAGACAGTGCTTACAGCTCATTGCACTTTTTCCACAGCTTTCGGTATATGGCTATCAGGCATCAAGCTATTATCATGATGGTCAGAGCCTTATTATTCATGCTCCGGACCCAAATCTTTCAACAGCAGAAAATATTCTTCATATGCTAAGACCAGACTCAAAGTATACTCATCTTGAGGCTAAGCTTCTTGATATGTCACTTGTTCTTCACGCAGAGCATGGTGGTGGTAATAACTCATCATTCACAACTCATGTTGTAACCTCATCAGGCACAGATACCTATTCAGCTATTTCGGCGGCATTGGGCTCACTGAAAGGCCCTAAGCATGGTGGTGCTAATATTAAGGTTGTCCGTATGTTTGAGGATATGAAGCGAAATATCAAGGATTATAGCGATGAAAAGGCTATCTGTGATTATCTCAGAGCTTTACTTCATAAGCAAGCTTTCGATAGAGCAGGTCTTATATATGGTATGGGACACGCTGTATATTCACTTTCAGACCCTCGTGCAAGAGTTTTCAAGAAATTTGTTGAAAAGCTTGCTTATGAAAAGGGAAGAAT
>ENA-OQNN01002282-OQNN01002282.1-human-gut-metagenome-genome-assembly--contig:-NODE-2282-length-10180-cov-2.859246_pt1 | contig 10180 bp, 7 predicted proteins | sample MGYA00242624_ERZ504870 | MGnify/ENA primary metagenome ERZ504870 (study PRJEB26092, sample SAMD00036379) | human gut metagenome | host: Homo sapiens | study: EMG produced TPA metagenomics assembly of... | reverse complement strand
CTATGACGCGGAGCGTCAGGGGGAGGCCACGGCCATCGACCGGCTATTCTCTGCCCTCCATGTGAACCGCTATCTGGAGGATAAAATACGCGACGCCATACTGGACGAAGAGACTATCGCCGACACCGCCAGCCCGGAGCTGGCGGACATACGGCGGAATATGCGCGCTGCGGCCAGCAAGGGACGGCAGATCCTGCAGCGGATCATCTCGTCGCCCTCCTACGCCAAGGTGCTGCAGGAGGCGCTGATCACCCAGCGGGACGGGCGGTTCGTGGTGCCGGTAAAGGCGGAGTGCAAGGGCAGTCTGCCGGGTCTGGTACACGACATCTCATCCTCCGGGGCCACGCTGTTCGTGGAACCCATGGGCGTGGTGCAGGCCAATAATGAATTGAAGGAATTGCAGGCCCGTGAGGAAAAGGAGATCGACCGGGTGCTGCGTATACTGTCCGGCGAGTGCGCGGCGCAGCGGGAGAACATCCTGTACGACTACGACCTGCTGGTGCAGCTGGACACCATTTTCGCCCGGGCACAGCTGAGCTATGCCATGGACGCGGGGCGTCCGCTGGTGCGGAAGCGGGGCGGCATCGACCTGAAGCGGGCACGGCATCCCCTGCTGGATCCGGCCAGGGCGGTGCCGGTGACGGTGGCGCTGGGCGGCGCGTATGACACGCTGGTCATCACCGGCCCCAATACCGGCGGCAAGACGGTGACGCTGAAAACCCTGGGGCTGCTGTGCCTGATGGCCCAGTGCGGCCTGCACATCCCCGCCGGAGACCAGAGCGCCGTGCAGGTGTTCGACCGGGTACTGGCGGACGTGGGCGACGAGCAGAGCATCGAGCAGAGCCTGTCCACGTTTTCGGCGCACATGGCCAACACAGTGGAGATACTGAAGCTGGCGGATGAGAAGAGCCTGATCCTGTTCGACGAGCTGGGGGCGGGCACCGACCCGGTGGAGGGCGCGGCGCTGGCCATCGCCATCATTCAGGACGTGCGGCGCAAGGGCGCGCTGACGGCGGCCACCACCCATTACGCGGAGCTGAAGACCTTTGCCATGACCACGGCGGGGGTGGAAAACGCCAGCTGTGAGTTCGATGTGCAGACGCTGCGGCCTACCTACCGGCTGCTCATCGGCATACCGGGCAAATCCAACGCCTTTGCCATCTCCCGGCGGCTGGGGCTGGACGAGAGCGTCATCGAGGACGCCAAGGCCCAGATGGACAGTGAATCCGTGCGGTTCGAGGACGTGCTGACCCAACTGGAGGAGAAGCGCCAGCGGCTGGAGAAGGCCCAGGGCGAGGCGGATCGGCTGTGGCGCCAGCGTGAGGAGGACGCGCGGAAGGCGCGGACCTTCCGTGAGCAGATGGAGAAGGCCAAGGACAACGCCCGGACCAAGGGCGAGGCCGAGGCGCGGCGCATCGTGCAGCAGGCCCAGCGGCAGGCGGATCAGGTGTTCGCCGAGCTGGACGAGCTGCGGAAACAGCAGCAGCGGTCGGACTATCAGACCGTGAATGACCGGAAAAGCGATATACGCCGCCGCCTGAACGAGGCGGAGACGGCGCTGCACCAACGGGACGAGGATACAGAGCCGGTACCCGCGCCCAGCCGGCCCATCGCCGTGGGCGATACGGTGGAGCTGGCCGGTGTGCGTACCGGCGCCGCGGTGCTGGCGGTCAACGGCGACGGCACGCTGCTCCTGCAGGCGGGCAAGATGAAGATGACCGTGAAGGCCGCGCAGGTGCGCCTGCTGGAAACGGCGGAGGAGATCGAGAAGAAGAAAAAGCAGTCCGCCGCCGCGCAGCAGCGCAGCGGACCGGCGGTGTCCATCAACACCGGGGTGCGGGCGTCCGCCGAGCTGGACATCCGGGGCCTGGAGACGCTGGAGGCCGAAAGCGTGGTGGAGAACTACCTGGACGCGGCATCCCGGTCCAAGCTGGGCACCGTGACCATCATCCACGGCAAGGGCACCGGCGCGCTGCGCGCCGCCGTGCACCAGCTGCTGAAGAAAAACAAACAGGTCAAGTCCTTCCGCCTGGGCCGATACGGCGAGGGCGAGGCCGGCGTGACCGTGGTAGAGCTGAAATGAACAGCACCCTCCTGCGCCGGCAGGAGGGTGCTGCTTTTTCAGCGGGAGATAAAAAGGGCCGGCCGAGCCGGTCCCTTTTATGTATCACAGCTGCTTGATGAAGCAGCGGCGGCGCTTATGCTGTTCGGTCTGAAAATCCTTCCACTGGGACTGGACCTTGTCGTTCAGCTCCAGCATGGGGCCGGTCTCGGCCTGCTTGATGCCCAGCTTGTGGCAGCCTTTCATGGCCTTGCTGAGGATAATGGCGTTGACACCCTTTTTCTGGTAGTCCGGGTGGACGGCGATGAGCAGCAGGTCCACGGTGTCGTTCCTGTGGAAGGCCTTGAGAACGTCGATCCAGCCGGTAGGCATGAGGCGGCCCCGGTGCTTCTGCAGGGCGGAGGCCAGGCTTGGCGCACCTACGCCGAAGGCCACCATGCGGTCGTTTTCATCCATGACGAAGCAGGTGGTGTTGGGATTGATGAGGGGCGCGAACTTGGCGGAGTACTTTTTGATCTGGCGGTCAGAGAGATCCACAGTGCCGTACAGCGGCGCGTAGGCCAGGTTGACCAGCTCGAAAAACGGCTTGAGCAGGGGCAGATAGGACAGGCGGTTCCTGGCCTCGTGAATGTGCAGGCGGTGGCGCTTGAGAACGAAGTCGGAGATCTTCTCCCAGCGCTGTATGGTGGCCTCGTCCTCCGGGACGGTGATAAGCTCCTCGATCCAGTCCACGTCCTTCACATAGCCCAGGGCGGCCATGTGGTCGATGTAGTAGGGATAGTTGTAGTATGTGAAAAAGCAGCTGCGGCGGTCAAAGCCCTCCACCAGCATACCCTCGCGGTCCATGTCGGTGAAGCCGAGGGGACCGTGAACGGCGGTGCAGTCCAGCTCCTTCGCCCAGGCCTCCACCGTGCGGAACAGGGCGGAGGAGACCTCCGGGTCGTCAATGAAATCCACCTGGGTAAAGCGCAGGCGGTTGGCACCCCACTTGTCGTTGGCCTTGCGGGAGTGGATGGCACCGATGCGGCCCACGATCTCCCCGTCGCGCATGGCCAGCCAGCAGCGGGCGTCGCAGTATTCAAAGGCGGGGTTCTTGCTGCGGTCCCAATCGGAGAGATCGTCGCCATAGGTGGCGGGGACGAACTGAGGCACGTCCTTATACAGCTCATTTGGGTAGTCCACGAACCGGCGCAGCTGGGCTTTGTCAGTTACTTCTATAATGGAGACCATTTAGTATACCTCCTGTATCATGCAAACACACATATAGTGTACGACATTATTTCACAAAAAGCAAGGATAGTGACATTAAGAACACATTAACTTTAACCCAATGTTACCCGCTGCAAAAAATCAGAAAAAACGTTTGACAAACCGGACAGGCAGGTGTACAATACAGTTGAGCACGAATAGAGTCACCCCCCTCTGTCCGTGCCACCCCCCTGTCGGGTATTCCCCCTTTTACCCGACAACACACCACCACAGGGAGCGCTACGGCGCTCCTTGTGGCCGTCTTGGGGAGGGAGAAAGAGCAGCCGAAAGGCTGCTCTTTCTTCATTTCCGGGGGAATATCTGCCCCATGCCGCCGCTGCTTATTGCCGGTATTTCAAGCGCGGAGAGGGTGCCCTGCTTCAGTTCAGAGTGCCGTCCTTTTGCCGGAACAGGGCCTGTACCCGGCGGCGGAGCACGGCATGCTCCGGCTGGGTCAGCAGCGGGTCGCCGGCCAGCAGTTGCTGCGCGGCATCCCGGGCCTCGGCCAGCAGGGGCATATCGCAGCTGAGGTCGGCGGCCTTCAGCGTGGGCAGGCCGTGCTGGCGGCTGCCGAAAAAGTCGCCGGGTCCCCGTAGCTTCAGGTCCTCCTCGGCGATGCGGAAGCCGTCGCTGGTCTGGGTCAGGGCTTTCAACCGCCGTTTCGTGTCGTCATTCTGCACGTCGCTGAGCAGAACACAGTAGCTCTTGGCGCGGCCGCGGCCCACTCGGCCGCGCAGCTGGTGCAGCTGACTCAGGCCGAAGCGGTCGGCGTTCTCCACCACCATCAGTGTGGCGTTGGGCACATCCACGCCCACCTCCACCACGGTGGTGGAGACCAGAAGGTCGCTCTCACCGGCGGCGAAGGCGGCCATGATCTTTTCCTTCTCCTTTGGCTTCATACGGCCGTGGAGTACGGCTATCCGCAGCTCGGGGAAGGTATCCTCCTGCAGTGCCTTGGCGTAGGCCGTCACGGCCTTGCGCTCATCGGGCAGAGCGTCATCCTCGCCCACCAGCGGGCAGACGATGAACACCTGATGGCCCTCCTGCACCTGCTTGCGGATAAAGCCGTTGAGCCGTGCACGGTATTTTTCGCCAAGCGCGAAGGTCTCCACTGTCTGCCGTCCCGGCGGCAGCTCGTCGATCACGGACACATCCAGATCACCGTAGATGATAAGAGCCAGCGTCCGGGGAATCGGGGTGGCGGACAGCACCAACGTGTGTGGGGCGGCGCCCTTATGGGACAGGGCGGAGCGCTGTTCTACGCCGAAGCGATGCTGTTCATCGGTGATCACCAGACCCAGGCGCGCATACTGCACGTCCGCCGTCAGCAGGGCGTGTGTACCGATGCACAGTGTGATATCCCCGCTTTGCAGGCCGGCCAGAATGGCGCGGCGTTCCCTGACGGGGGTGGAGCCGGTGAGCAGAGCGCACGGCAGGCCGAAGCGGGCGAACAGCGGGGCCAGATTTTCGTAATGCTGGCGTGCCAGTATTTCCGTGGGGGCCATCAGGGCCGACTGCCAGCCGCTTTGGGCGGCGAACCACACGCAGGCGGCGGCCACCATGGTCTTGCCGCTGCCCACATCGCCCTGGCACAGGCGGTTCATGGGCCGGCCGGAGGTCATATCGCCCACGGCGTCCGCGATAGCCCGCCGCTGGGCGGCGGTGAGGGCAAAGGGCAGGGCGGCATAGAAGGGCACCATGTCCGCCGCTTGACAGGGCAGGCCGGCCACCGTCTCCCGCCGCTGCCGCAGCAGAGACAGACCGCAGCTCAGAAGGAACAGCTCCTCAAATACCAGACGCCGCCGCGCGGTATCCAGTGCCTCCTCCGAGGCGGGGAAGTGGATGTTCTCGTAGGCAAACCCGGCATAGCACAGATGGTGCGCCTGCCGGATCCCGTCCGGCAGCACATCTTCCGGCAGGTCGCGGCACTGGTCCAGCCCCTGGCGTACGGCCTTGGCCACCATAGTCTGTGTCAGCCCCGCCGTCAGGGGATAAATGGGCATGATGCGGCCGGTGAGCAGCTGTTTTCCCTCCGTCTCCAGCAGGGGATTGACCATGCGGCGGCGCACACCGCCGCCCTCGACCTTTCCATAGAAAATGTAGGTCTCTCCCGGATGCAGGGCGTTTTTGCGGTATTCCTGGTGGAAGAAGGATACATCCAGCACGCCGCCCTCGTCCACAGCCCGTACCTGCACCAGCGTCTGACTACCGCGGATACGGGCGGTAGTGGGGGGCTGGGCGATCATGGCCTTGCAGCAGGCGTACTCCCCCTCCGGCAGGTCCCGGATAGGGTAGAGCTGCGAACGGTCTTCCCATCGGCGGGGATAGTAGGCGATCAGGTCGCCCAAGGTGAAAACGCCCAGCTTTTCAAAAGCCTTGGCCCGGGTCTCGCCCACGCCTTTGATATAGCGGATATCGGTATTGAGATCGGCCATGGGTGCCCCTCCTTTGCGGTTTTATACATTGTACCACAGCCGCACGGCAAAGACAAACGAAAAACCGGGGCGGCAGCGCCGTCCCGGTTTTGTATCTCATTCGTGCTCGGCCAGATAGCGGGCCACATACACGCCGCTGGCGCTGGCGTGGGACAGGGAGTGGGTGACGCCGCTGCCGTCGCCGATGACGAACAGGCCCTTGTGCGGCGTTTCCAGATTTCTATCCAGTGCCACCTCCATGTTGTAGAACTTCACCTCCACGCCGTAGAGCAGCGTGTCGTCGCTGGCGGTGCCGGGGGCGATCTTGTCCAGGGCGTAGATCATCTCGATGATGCCGTCCAGGATACGCTTGGGCATCACCAGGCTCAAATCGCCGGGTGTGGCGGCCAGCGTGGGGGTCATGAAGCCCTTTTCGATGCGCTTGGGGGTGCTGCGCTGGCCGCGGATCAGGTCGCCGAACCGCTGGACCATCACGCCGCCGCCCAGCATATTGCTCAGGCGCGCGATGCTCTCGCCGTAGCCGTTGCTGTCCCGGAACGGCTCGGTGAAGTGTTTGGATACCAGCAGGGCGAAGTTGGTGTTCTCGGTGTGCATGGCCGGGTCCTCATAGCTGTGGCCGTTGACGGTGACGATGCCGTTGGTGTTCTCGTTGACCACCGCGCCTCTGGGGTTCATGCAGAACGTGCGCACCTTGTCCTGATACTTCTCGGTCTTATAGACGATCTTGCTCTCATACAGCTCATCGGTGATGGGGGCGAACACCTCGGCGGGCAGCTCCACCCGCACGCCGATATCCACACGGTTGGACTTGGTGGGGATATCCAGCGACTGGCAGACGGACTCCATCCATTTGCTGCCGCTGCGGCCCACAGAGATGATGCACTTGCGTCCCGTGAACACGCCCTTGTCCGTTTCGGCCTCGTAGGCGCCATCTTCGGTGATGGACAGCGCCTTTACCGGGGTGAGGAAGTGGAAGTCCACATGATCCTTCAGCTTGGCGTACAGGTTCTCGAGGACCTTATAGTTGATGTCCGTGCCCAGGTGCCGCACGGAGGCGTCCAGCAGGTGCAGATTGTTTTGCAGGCCCAGCCGCTTGAAGCCGCTGTCGGCGGTGGAGTAGAGCTTTGTCCCCGCGCCGCCGCAGGCCACGTTGATATCGTCCACGTAGTGCATCAGCTCCATGGCCTTCTGCTTGCCGATGTATTCGTACAGTGTGCCTCCGAACTCGTTGGTCAGGTTATATTTGCCGTCGGAAAATGCGCCGGCGCCGCCGAAGCCGTTCATAATGGCGCAGGTCTTGCAGTGAATGCAGGACTTCACCTTGTCGCCGTCGATGGGACAGTGCCGCTTTTCCAGCGGGTTGCCAGCCTCCAGCACAGCTACCTTCCACTCCGGCCTGCGCTGCATCAATTCATAGGCGGAAAAAATACCGCCGGGGCCGGCGCCGATAATGATCACATCATAAGTCATGGAGATACCTCCTTATATTTTATCCGCAGAATATTATAACAAGGAAACGGAAACTTGCAACCCGCAATTTCTTATGGCAGGTATAACAAAATGTAATTTCACTTTTCTTATCGTAAAGCGCTGGTGTTTCGGTTTATCCTGTGCTACAATAGAAAAAATCACACAGGAGGACGCCGCCATGAGCTACGCAGACCGCATATTCAAGGAAAACTGCCGGGAGATCCTTGCCCACGGCGTATGAGATACCGACCAGAACGTGCGCCCCCACTGGGAGGACGGTACGCCCGCCCACACCGTCAAAAAATTCGGCATCGTAAATCGTTACAACCTGCGCCAGGAGTTCCCCATCCTCACCATCCGCCGAACGTACTTCAAGACCTGCATCGACGAGCTGCTGTGGATATGGCAGCAGAAGTCCAACAACATCCATGATCTCCGCGGGCATATCTGGGACAGCTGGGCCGATGAGAACGGCTCCATCGGCAAGGCCTACGGCTATCAGCTGGCGGTGAAGCATCAGTATCCTGAGGGGGAGATGGACCAGGTGGACCGGGTGCTGTACGACCTGAAGCACAACCCTGCCAGCCGCCGCATCCTGACGAATATCTACAATTTTCAGGATCTGCACGAGATGGCGCTGTACCCCTGCGCCTACTCCATGACCTTCAACGTCTCCGGCAACACCCTCAACGCCATTTTGAACCAGCGCAGCCAGGATATGCTGGCGGCAAACAACTGGAACGTGGTGCAGTACAGCGTGCTGGTACACATGATGGCGCAGGTGTCTGGGCTGCAAGCGGGCGAGCTTGTCCATGTTATCGCCGACGCTCATATCTACGACCGCCATGTGCCCATCATCGAAAAGCTGCTGGAGAAGGACGAGCGTCCCGCGCCTAAGTTCAGCATCGATACGTCCGTGACGGATTTCTATCAGTTCACCCGCGACAGCTTCTCGTTGGAGGGGTACGACCCCCAGCCCTTCGAGGACAAGATCCCTGTGGCCATTTAAGGAGGGAACGCCATGTATGCCATCGTCGCCGTGGATGAGAAGTGGGGAATCGGCAGGGACAACGCCCTGCTGTTCAACCTGCCCGCCGACCTCAAGCGGTTCAAGGAGTTGACCTCCGGGCATACGGTCCTCATGGGCCGCAAAACGCTGGAGTCCCTACCCGGTGGGAGAGGACTGCCGAATCGGCGCAATATCGTGCTCACCGCGCAGCGGGACTTCACGGCAGAGCGGGCCGAGATCGTCCACTCTCCGGCGGAGGCACTGCTGACTGCCGATGAGGATAGCTGGGTCATTGGCGGCGAGAGCGTCTATCGGATGTTCCTGCCGCTGTGCGATCGGGTCTATGTGACACGAATTGCCGCCGATGGCAGCGCGGACGCCTTCTTCCCTGACCTGGAGCACGATCCCGGGTGGAGACTGGACAAGCGCTCGGCGGATATGGAGGAAAACGGCCTGCGGTTTCGTTATGAGGAGTATGTTCCGGTAAAAGGTGAATAAAATGACCCCCCGATACCGTCGGGGGGTCATTTTATTCTTCCATGTCCACGGTGATGTTGTCGGTGCCGTGCTGTTCAAACTCACCTAAGTACGTCTCCATCCGAGCCATGATCTCATCGTAGTTCTCCGGCGTGATGGGGGGATCGTCCATATCCCGCAGGGCCAGCTCCTGGGCCAGTATCTCAAAGAACGTGGCGTCCTCATAGGCCATGATGGCCTCATGGATACCGCCGTCGGCAAAGGCGCGGGAGGGGATCAGCTCTCCCTGGTACAGTTCCGTCAGGGGCGCCATGCCGTGGTCCAGGCAGTGGGCAAACACCAGGCTCTCCACCTGGTCGTACTCCTTGATGCGGTCATCGCCACGGGTGGAGTTCAGCACCCAGTTGCCGATATACACCAGATCCAGCAGACGCCGGAATTGCTTTTCCGTCATGTTCAGTTCCATCATACCACCTCCATCACGGGCAGAAATTCATTTCCACGATTATAGCACGTTCCCGCAGGGATTGCCACAGAAAAAAATGAACAGGTGCGCCAATTTTTAGCTTGTAACGATAGGGGAAACATAGTACAATATGTGAGTTAAACTATGCACTGCCGCCGCGGCGGCAGGAAAAAGGAGGGCGCATATGGATCAGCGGCCTATCGGGGTGTTCGACTCCGGCTCCGGCGGATTGACCGCCGTGCGGGAGATACGCAGCATCCTCCCCTCTGAGAACATTATATACTTCGGCGACACGTCCCGTGTGCCCTACGGCGGGCGCTCGGCGGAAATATTGCTGCGCTACGCCCGGCAGGATGTACATTTCCTGCGGAGCTTTGATGTGAAAGCGCTGCTGGTGGCCTGCGGCACCGTATCTACCAACGCTCTGCCGGTGCTGGCGGCCGAGAACGATATCCCTGTTCTCGGTGTGGTGAAGCCCTCCTGCGCGGCGGCCGCCGCGGCGACCCGAAATAAGCGGGTGGGCCTGATCGCCACGGCGGCATCCGTGCGCTCCGGGGCCTATGAGCGCTGTCTGGCGGCGCTGGACGGCGCCATTCAGGTGTATGTCAAGGCCTACCCTCTGTTTGTGCCGCTGGTGGAGAACGGGCGCTTCCGCCCCGGTGATCCGGTCATCGAGACGGTGGCCCGGGAGTATCTGGAGCCGCTGCGTGCCACGGGGATCGACACCCTCATCCTGGGCTGCACCCACTATCCGCTGCTGACGGAGATCATCGCGGACATCATGGGCCCTGGCGTGACGCTCATCGACTCCGGCGCTGCGGCGGCGCGGGTCCTGCGGCAGACGCTGTCAGACCGGGGTGCGCTGGCCCAACGTGACCACGGCACACTGACACTGTATGCCAGCGATCAGCCGGAGGACTTCGGTGCGCTGGCAGGGCAGTTTCTGAGGCGACCGCTGGAGAGCGCGGTACAGCACGTGGACATTGAGAGGTACTGACATGGACAAGGTACAG
>ENA-OQNN01002279-OQNN01002279.1-human-gut-metagenome-genome-assembly--contig:-NODE-2279-length-10192-cov-2.879781_pt1 | contig 10192 bp, 14 predicted proteins | sample MGYA00242624_ERZ504870 | MGnify/ENA primary metagenome ERZ504870 (study PRJEB26092, sample SAMD00036379) | human gut metagenome | host: Homo sapiens | study: EMG produced TPA metagenomics assembly of... | reverse complement strand
ATATATAGTATGCCGAAAGAATATAGTTTTTGGCGAAAAAAATATATTTTTGTTCTCTACGCTTACATCCGACGGACAACTAAATACGCAAATCTAAGCGACGCGCATTTAGCTTGGCCGCGGTTTTACGCGCCATTCTGATAATTCCAGACAACAAAAACCGCTAGAGATTTCTCCAGCGGTTAGATATACTATTCCTTTTCTCCAAACACAGCCTTAAACTCATCTTCCGTCAGCGCCCTGCTGCAGGTATATACATACCTCGGCTTGACAAGTTTAAGCTTGCCGCATGGCTCTTTCGGGTTTACCGGCTCAGCGCAAAAATAATTTTCTCCGCGGGAAAAGGCTTCTGCTGCCCATGTCGTCAGGTCAGTTCGGCGATACAATCTCGGTTTACCATCATCTTCTGCTGAATAGATATTAACACAGTCTTTCCGGAAGCATTTTTTTAAGTCTTCTTTCGTCTGTACTTTTCTTTTTCCGGCCCGAAGTTCTAGGCCATCCAGGATATCCTGAATTCTTTTTGGGAATTGCTTAGTTTCGCTCATTTTTTTCTCCTTTCTAGGCAATATCAGCATCGGTTTCTGTCCTGGTTTACAAGACGGAAACCATCATGACAATAGCCGGTTTCATTAGACAGCCAGTCGGAAATCTTATCCGGGTCTGTCATACCTTCAGGAATAATCATCTCTGTCGGAAGTGACTCCAGAATTTCGCAGGACTCATCATCCATCTCGTTGTCGGTCACGTCCCATTTAATGTCAACAGCTTTAAGCATTTTTTTCTCCTTTTCTTTTCGATAATTTGCGAGATATTCATCCAGTTCTCCTGCTGGCACAAATTCCATTTCAACAATAACTGTCAACCCTTTTTCAATGCCTTTATCCGGCATAGTCCATTCTTCGGATGCAATTACTGTTTCACCATCACCATAAGAATCACCGTCAAGCGGAATGATTCTGCCGTTTGTTACCTTAAAACAGCCGCAAAACTCGCCATCAATATTATTGCCGGTTACCGGTGGAAGGTTTCGCTTTTCGTCATATCCACGATAAGAGACATAATCAAAGTCCTTTGCTTCGATAATCTCTCCGATTGTTGGATAAGGTTTTGTGTATTTTTTTAACATTCCTTTTTCCTCCTTTCTTCAGCCAAACCAAACGGACATTCTCTCAGTTCACTGCCATCAAAGAACTTTTTGTCAACAACAATTACAAGTTCTTTTTCAAACGGCTCTGCGAAGAACAATACCGGCTCGGCTTCGTCATATGTTTTATCGTCTGAAACGATTTTGCCGTCCTTAACTTTAAACCATCCTATGACGCTGCCGATTTTGTTTTCTGTTGCTTTTGGGATATCATTTTCGATATCATACCCGCAATACACTACGACACTGTAGTCCTTCCCGGCAATCAGGTCTCCGATTGTCATCGTTGAATCAACTTTCGTATACATGTTTTTGCTCCTTTCTTGAAATACAAATTTGATTGCATATTTAATATGCGGATTTTTGCCGGCGAAGAAAAAAAAGAGCAGCCGGTGGCTGCTCAAAAATCAAATTATATTTCAAAAATATCCTGTGAGTGCTTCATCGCTTGAAGTGCGTAAGCTTTCAATGTAGTGTATTTTGATGCATTGTCAGAAAAATCGTTAGATTTTTCAATATGCTCAATTAGGTTCTGCAGGGCTTCATCGGTAAACATTCCTGATTTGATATATTCAGCCATTAGCCTCTCACCATCTTTTTCTGCAATAGTGAACGCAAAGATTTTTTTTATATTTTCGCTGAGAAATTCATCCACATCTTTTCCTGGATATAGTTTACGGTGCTCTAATGCTGTCGCGTATTTTGTTACGAGCCTGCTTTCGCTATATGTTTCTGGCGGTGATGTGGTTTCGCCTTTTGCATACAGCCTGACTCGCCTTGCGATGACAATAATGCTGTCCATTTCCTTCGGCATCACAATCGGCTGTAATCCGTCAATATGGAGTTTCCAGAAGTCACAGCCGTGCCCTAGTGATGCTCCTAATGACCTGATACCTGCTCTTACAGCGTTAAGATTAGCCTCTTTTGTGTAAATATTCGCTGCATTGCAGAATGCAGCCCTGCCAATTTCCTTTAATGATACCGGTAGATGAATATCATACATTTTGTCAGGGGTAATATGTGATACATCTCCATTGTCTTTAAGATTTGCAGTGTTGAATGCCTGCGAGCCGACATGCTTTAATCCTTCAGGAAGAATGATTCTGGTCAGCTGAGTATTTTGGAATGCACTACATCCAATTCTTTTTGAGTTTGGACCAAAAGAAAAATCTTTAAGATTGATACAGTTCATGAAGGACATATCACCAATGTCTTCAATGCCTTCTCCTCCATCTACACATTCCAGAAACATATTGTGATGAAACGCATACTGTCCAATCTGTTTCACAGAATCTGGAATGACAAGACGGTTAAACTTGCATTCATAGCACGCATATTCGTAGACCTTTTTGGTGCCTTCATGGATTTTAACTATTCCTCTTCTGCCAAGTGGACAGAAAATCAGATATTCGAAATCTGCTGTATAGACTAGCCCGCCATCAGAACAAAAACCTTTGTCTGAATCAATTATATCTACAACTTCCAGCTCTTTCAGTTGTGATGAAAACAGGTAATCTTGCACTTCACCTTTTTCAAGATTGTGGTCCAGGTTTTTGATGATTACTTTTAGTATCGGTTCTGAGAATTCAAGCCGTCCAATTTCAAGGTCATGGATTACATTTCCAAGGTCTTCAAACGTTTCAACCGTCAGGATATTGTCAGAAAATTTAATGCTTGTTCGCATATTTTTCTCCTTTCTTTTTACATATATATTTAATATGCGGGATTTTTACAGACAAAAAAAGAGCAGCAAAAGCTGCTCAGAAAATATGCGTTTTTGTGTCAAATCTGAAAAGTATTTGTGTTTTTGCCAATTGTGTCAAGCACATATGCTTTTAGCGTCGTCAAATTTCTTCTCTCGCCGGTTTTTTCAATCTCTTCAAGTATTTTTTTTAACGCTACATCAGTAAATACTCCATCTTTTATAAGGCTGACCATAATTTCCTCTCCACTATCATCTAATTGTGTAATAATCAGATTTGTAAATATTACGCCAATATTTCGCGTGATAAAACGTCTAAGATTGCCATTCGGGTACAGCCTGCACTGCTCCAGTGCCGCAGTCAGACCGGTTGAATCAGTGCTGTACTGATAAAGTTCTGGTGGTACAACATCGACTTTAGATGGTTTATTTATCATGGCATTGATTTTGTTGGCCATTAATGTGGCATATGACTTAGTAGAACTAGATTTTGGAACTATCACATCTGGCTTGCCTTTAATCTTTAATCTCCAGGTATTACATTCATGGCAATGCTGGAGATTACCGCTCCTCATACACGCCTTAATCAGCGCTGCATTCACAAACGGTGTGTATACATTTGCTGCATTTGCAAATGCGCAAGACTCAATATATTTTAGTGTTGATGGAATATGGATATCATACATCCCAGATGCTTCAACCCAAGCCTGAAATCCGTTCACAATGTATGTCGTATTGAAAGCCTGTCTTCCAACACGTGATAATCCCTCCGGTAAATATATCTCTGTCAAGATCGTATCGCAGAAAGCACATGAGCCGATATTTTTAATGAACTCACCGAACGGGAATTTTTTTAGTTGTTTGCAATATGCGAATGCATAATCATTAATTCGTTCTACATTTTTACAGCCTTCGACATACTCTAATGCATAGTTGCGTGTGAATGCAAATCCATCAATTCGTTTAACAGAATCGGGAATAATCACTTTGGAAAGATTACAGTTGCCGCATGAGCCCTCAGTGATTGTGTCTGTTCCGTCAGGAATCACAAGTGTACCGTCTATTCCACGTGGGCAGAAGTAAAGCCTGCGTGCATTTTTAGAATACAGCATTCCGTCAATAGCGCGAAATCTCTCATCTCCTGTTATGATTTCAATCTCCTTCAGTTCATCAAGAACAGAATTTCTCAAGCAGCGCTTAATTTCATCAATCGTTAAGCTGCATTTTGAGTTTTTAACAACCAGTTTATGGATTCCACTGACATTATGCCAAGCATTCAACGATGACATCGTCACAATGCTATCAAGATATTTTTTCAAGTCCATAAAAGAGTCAACCATTAAAACATCTCCATTTCTAATTACGTTATACTGCATATTGTTTTTCCTTTCTTTTTTTTATTTTGTAATTAATATGCGGGATTCTGGCGACAAAAGAAAAAGCCTCCAAAAAAGAGGCTTAAAAAACAGTCTTACGCGAAAGCCGCGTACTGGAAAAATCCGATATGAGACTCCCAATCGAAATCATCCGGAATGTATGCCGCAAGTTTTTCCTTGAATTCTTTGACGATTTCCTCAGTTGACTTATATCCATCGGCTCTAAGCAAATCCTGCGGGCGTGTGGACTTATCTGTGTAGGTGATTGACCGACGGGCAACCAGAGGCTGACCGCGGCTTCTTCGCGAGGCCAAATTCGCCTCGCAGGACTAACACTATCCCTCTATCCCCTGTTATCGACGTGCGAATAGCACGCGTCTGGTACTAGCAAGCGAAGCTTGCTGTATCACGGGGATTACCTTTAAAAAATATACTATGCAACAATTTTTGCTGTTGCGGACACCTCCCCGCTTTTTCTATCGGGTACACGGCCTTAAACATTTTACACATACAAGGTCTTTTGTATGTAACGCCATATGTTTTTAAATTTTATTCTGGCAAATACCAGGTACAAGATTGTTCTTATCTTGTTACATATATAGTATGCCGAAAGAATATAGTTTTTGGCGAAAAAAATATATTTTTGTTCTCTACGCTTACATCCGACGGACAACTAAATACGCAAATCTAAGCGATGTGCATTTAGCTTGGCCGCGGTTTTACGCGCCATTCTGATAATATAAGAACCATCTTTCACATCCACAAACTTACCACAGGCTGCTTTTTTGAACGGATACAGCACTCCGCCAGAGCATTCTTCTTCGCAGTATTCCACGCAGTTGAACAGCTCTTTCTTATGCTCGGCAGCAGTCCTTTCGTTTACACATGACTCCAGGGAATGAAAATCTTCCAACAGATTCAATATCGTCTCTTTTCTTACTCTTCGTCGTTATTCGGTGTTATTGTAATTTCTCCTTCAGTATCGAGCTCTTCCGAATCACAGATATACTCTGCATTTTTCGGAAAAGGCATATTCTTCCAGTTCTTTTCCAGATAAGCGACAGCCTCCTCACGGGTTGTAATATCGTCCGGGATATCAGCTGTTACCTGACCGCAAACCTGGTAAATTACGTTGTAAGTTACTTTCGACATATTTTTGTCTCCTTTCTTTTTGCTTTGTCTTTAATTACATTTTTAATATGCTGAAATTTCCATGCCGCAAAACAATTACGTTGCCATCTGCCGGCAAAAATGATACAATCACAGTATACAAATCCACCAACTAAACACCGCCCGGTCCTGCCAATTGTTAAGAGAGATATTCCACCGGGTTTTCGGCATTACCAAAAGGTACCGGCCAACCATGCATCCGAAATGTGCGGCGGCTCTGACAGACAAAGACGGGAAAAATTGCTAATGTTTAAAGGAAGAACGGAAGTTACCACGCACAAGTGGGAGGATTTACGAAAAAAAGAGACCGCAGAAATGCCAATGTCATTAAGTTAAGCGTTTGACAGCAAAAATTAAAAGACAGCTCTCTTCCAATCAACGGAAAGTGGCTGTCTTTTTTCTTAAATCTTACCTGTCTTATTGTATTTGTTGATGTATTCCTCTAACGCCTTTTCAACAGTAGCAGTCTTAGAGAGTTTCGTATCAGCAATAAACTTTTCCAGTTTATCCGATACGGACTTATCAATCTTGCAATTCAGGTTCTTGTATTCTTTTCTTGGCATAGTTATTGCTCCTATTCATTATTCACTTTTTAACCATTGTGTATATCAAAAAAATGCATCTATTGGCTTTAGCCGATGTTGAGGTGCATCTTTTGAATTAAAATAATCATCTGAATAATCCCAGTCTAAAAAACTGCTGATATGATATGACTTAATGCCCTTTCTTTCCGCTTCTCTTAAAAATGAAAGCACATCATCTACATAAACGATATTTTCTAAGTCAATTCGATGTCCTGCACAATATTCAATAATACTATCAGCTTTTGATATATTTTCAAAAGTAAGTATTCTATCGTTACGATGAATAATGGGAAAATATTTATTTAACCATAATTGTTTATCATCCATTTCCTGTTGAACTTGGCAATGCCCCATAATGAAATTTCTTCTTGCCCCACAAGAATAAACAACTTTCATCATATGCTGAGATGGTTTTCTCGTTAAGAAAATATGTTCACTAATTTCTTTTAAACTCATACCATTGTTTGTACCCTCTGGGTCTGAAACATGGTCATTAAACCGATAAGGTGCTAAAGTCCCATCAATATCCCAGAAAACATATTTATTTTCTAAATCACTTTTTTTAACACTTCCAGTTTTCATGTCTCATTTTTCCTTTCACAGTTTAGTCTCTCAAACAATCGTCATTATAAATTGTATAAAAATCATAATGTTCTTTCTTCCAATATAAATCATCTATAATATCAGACAAATATTGGTTTTGATTTAGTGTAAAAAATGACAACTGATGATGATTGTTAATAAAATCAAGGCTTGTTCGTTCATCGTAAATTTCTTTTATATGATTTAACCATTTTGAGAAATCTTTGATATGAGAATTATCTCTAAGAACAAATCTGCCAAACCATTGTTGTTTTATCAACTGTCTTTCTTTTGTTCTCTCAGGAAGTTCTGAATCATTCCAAATAATATTATCTGGTTCAACAATTATATATGGAATGCCTTGCCTATCCATCTCATCTATAACGGATTCTGTTTGACAAACAAATACAAAATCATATTGACCAGACTTTGCTTTTTCAAGGAGGTCTGTGACATAATGAGTTTCCCATCCATTTACTTTTTCATAAGATGAGCTATCACTATCACAAACAGTATATCCATATTGCTCCTGATGCTGTGCAAGCCATGTTTTGCCACAGCCTGCAAAAACGCTAACTATTAGAGTTTTCTTCATTTTACTTTTACCCTTTCATGAATATATAATGTAACGACTTGTCGTTACTGTCTACATATATTATAACTTATATATCGTTACTTTTCAACATTCAAATAACGATTTTTCATTATTTTTATCAACTTGTGTTGAACCTTGTAACGGCAGCATTTATAATGGAATTTACTATGAATTAAAAGGTGGTTGTCATGGCAAATCGAACGATAGATGAAGAAAATGTAAAGATAGGCAGACTGTTGCAGGACGCAAGAGAAAAACATGGTGTTTTGCAATCAGAACTCTGTGAAGCGACCGGACTTACAAAAAATCATATCTCAGCCGTAGAACGTGGTGTGTCAAAAGCAAGTATTCGTATGTTACTTGGATATTGTGAAAAGATAGGGATAACTCCGAATGATATTTTAGGATATAGTGAGCTTAACTTAATACCCGAATTGCAGGAAATGCTTTCATCTATGGATAAGGAACAGCAGAAACGCATTGTAGATATGATAAAGCTGATGTCAAGATAAAAAGATGACCGTTCACATTACAAAAAGTGACGGTCTTTTTTATTGTCAGAAAAGTAACGATTGTTCGTTATAAATGTTGAAAAACTGACAATATTATGTTACTATAATTATGTATCATTATAGGCAAAAGAAAAGCATCTGCTTCTCCGACCAAAGATTAACAGATGCTATTTCTTTAAGTTATTTAACTCAACGGTACTTGCGTACCAATTCGTTACTGCTTTTTACAAGTATTATAATACATCAGTCCGAATGGATTGTCAACGACCAATCATATACAAAATTCAACAAAATTGCTCATACATGAGTATTTTTCTTACATATCTGTAACGAATTTCCAGTAAGCAAACATCCTTTGAGCCAAAGGCAGGTGATGTCTTATGGTTTCAGACCAAAAACTGAATACAGCATTAGGACAGTTAGATTCTGTGATTGATAATACTGTGTCACATATACAGGATTTCACAAAATCTCCTAGTGACTTTACCCGTAACCGTAAACTCAATGCGGTTACAACTATTAAAGTTACCCTGAATATGCAGGGAAACAGCTTAAATACAGAACTGATAGATGCTTTTCCTAATCTTGATGACCGAATGACTGCATCAGCATACGAACAGCAGAAAGCAAAACTGACACCAGAAGTATTTAAGCATATTTTTGATGAATATAATAAAACAATCAATCATCCTCGCACCATGCAAGACTACAGAGTATTTGCGATAGACGGTTCGGACTTCAATCCACCATACCAGAGCAAGTCTGCTTTTGTGATGAATGTTTCCAATGGCAGACCTCGTAAGGATGGAGAACCAATAAAGCCTTTCAGCCAGATACATGCAAATATGCTGTATGATTTGGAAAATCGTACATATCAGGATTGTATTTTACAGTCGAAATCTCAATCAAATGAGCGTGAGGCTGCTATTGATATGCTCAAAAATCTTGATGTCGGCAAATTCATTGTGCTGATGGATAGAGGTTATGACGGCTTTAATATGATTGAAAACTGCAATCGTATTAAAGATTGCAACTATGTTATCCGTACAAAAGCTGGTCATGGCGGTATCAAAGAGATTGCTAATCTTCCAGACAGAGAATGTGATGTTGAAATGGATTTTAAAGTGACCACTTCCAACAGATACTACATGACATACAAAGATAACGAGACAATTCATCTTATAAACAGCCCAAAACGTCATTACAAGAAGTATTTCTCTCCAAATACCAAAAATCAGCGTTGGGATTTCGGTCAATTCTGCCATGTAAAATGTAGAGTTGTAAAATTTCGCATCAATAATCCTGATACTAGAAAAGAGGAATGGGAAGTGCTGCTTACTAATCTTAATCGGTTTGAGTTTCCTTTGCGTAAAATGAAGGACTTGTATCACAAAAGATGGGATATAGAAACATCTTTCAGAGAATTGAAATATGCTCTTGGTGGTGTACAGTTCCACTCACGCAAAGATGACTTTGTTTTAATGGAATTATATGCACATTTTATCATGTTTAATGCTGTATCACGCAATATTATGTGTGTCATAGTTCCGAAACAGAATGATAATAAGCATACCTATGCTATCAGCTTCAAAGAAGCCTGTACGATTACACGAAAATATTACAGACTGCATAACAATGAGCCACCAGACCATATCTATGCAGAAATATTGGCATATACGGTTCCTATCAGAGAAGGACGGTCAGATAAACGTAATATGAAACCAAAATCAGCAGTTTGGTTCATGTACCGTGTAGCATAATTAAATAACAGACAAACCTTTATTTAGGCTGACTATATGAAGTCAGCCTTATTGCCATGCATTTTTTTATAACAAAAGAAAATACCTACCGCAGAATATTATCTACGATAGGTATTTTTGTTTTTGTGTTGTCCTAACTAAATAGAAATTTAGTCAGTTCCAATATCATTTTACATGTCAAAACCTGTATGTAGTCTTAACTTAATGACATTGGCAGAAATGCGGTCTCTTTTTTTTAAGTAAATTACTTAACATCATTCACATCAAACACAATCCCCCTGCAATACACCTCACCGGCATCCATCACATAAAATGTCTCATGTGGAATTTTTGTCTCATAAGCCCATGGAATCACAACGCCATTTTCATCCTCAGCCTCACACCATAAGGCATTAATAACGTTTTTGGTCTTATCTTCTTCTACTCCGTTTTTGGAAAAATAGACTTTTCCGCCATCGAAACAGTCGCCTTCACTATAGATAGCGCCATCAAATTCCATCAGGTCATCGGAAGCCCCTGTCACAATCACAAATCCGTTTTCTTTTGCGATTCCAATATCCTCTTTTGAGAAAATCGGATATCCATTGTACTCTGTTCCGTTCAGTTTTTCAGCAAATTCTTTTAAAGTCATAATTTTGACCTCCTGTTTTTGTTTTTTTGTATGTTTCCAATATGCAGAAATTTTTTAGATTCTGTTGTTATATTTAGGTGCTTTTACATCTATTTTTCCGAATTTTTTTTAGAGCTGACCACAGCATCACGAC
>ENA-OQNN01002274-OQNN01002274.1-human-gut-metagenome-genome-assembly--contig:-NODE-2274-length-10212-cov-3.560535_pt1 | contig 10212 bp, 8 predicted proteins | sample MGYA00242624_ERZ504870 | MGnify/ENA primary metagenome ERZ504870 (study PRJEB26092, sample SAMD00036379) | human gut metagenome | host: Homo sapiens | study: EMG produced TPA metagenomics assembly of... | reverse complement strand
AGGCCACGCAGAACGGCACCAGCTATAAGGCAAAGTTGAAAGCTGCCATTGACCGACTTCTGCCAGCCTGTTCCAACCTGGAAGAACTGCTTCGCCGCCTGCAGAGAGAAGGTTATGAGATCAAGCGCGGCAAGTATATCTCTGCCAGAGCACCGGATCAGGAACGGTTCGCCCGTCTGAAAACGCTGGGGGTTGACTACACCGAAGAAGCCCTTGTCGCCCGGATCGCCGGACGATCCAGACCTTCCCGCCAACCGAAACGGCAGGACGGAAAGATCAGCCTGCTCATTGATATTCAGAACAACATCAAGGCACAGCAGAGCGCGGGCTATCGCCGCTGGGCGACCATCGAAAATCTGAAACGCATTGCGGATACCTCCAACTTTTTGACGGAGCATGGTATCGGCAGCTATGAGGAATTGTTGGATCGGTGCGAGGCAGCGTCCGCCTCCGTTGCCCGTCTCAAAGCGGATCTTCGGGATACCGGGGCAAAAATCGACGAACTGGCCTTGAAGATGAAGTACGTCTCCACCTACCGCCAGCTCAAACCGATTTATAACCGCTATAAGGCGTCCAGGGATAAGGAAAAGTTTCTGCGAGGGCATGAGAGCGAGATCATCCTTTTTGAAGCCGCCGCCAGGGAGTGCAAGCGGCTGGGTGCTGTTCCACTGCCGACAACGGAAAGCATGAAAACGGAGCGTGCCAGACTCACCGCAGAAAGGGAACGACTCCTTGCCGAGTACAAAGCAGCTCGAAGCGAGGCCCTACAATATAGCATTATTGAGCGAAATGGGGACGTCCTGCTGGCCTCACCGAAAGGCCATGAGTATCATTTCCAATTGTAATGAAAAAGGTATGAGTTATATTGACCATTTCTTCCACCCAGTATATAATAATCATGGATTGTTATATACTGAGGTGAGAGAATGTCGAGCAAGGCCACTATTTCAAAGAAAGCCGAGCGCCTGTTGCACACAAAAAGCGGAAATCGTTGTGCTATGTGTAAAGCGGTTTTGGTTGATGTCGGAAATCCTTTTGCTGCATGTGTAGGTGAAAATGCTCATATATATGGCGAAAAACCTGATGCTGCACGATATGATGCGGCCAAAGATTCTTCCTTCGTAAATAGCGAGCAAAATTTAATTTTCCTGTGTTGTAACTGTCACAAAACGATTGATACGGATGTAGCTTCATATCCAGCTAATGAATTATTCGAGCTAAAGGCGCAACATGAGAAATGGGTTACGCAAAAATTGGAGGAAGAATCTGTTTCTTATAGTTTTGCCGAATTAGAAGTGCTGGCAAAATATTTAGTATCATCAACAGCACCCACACAAACGTCATCTTCTCTTTCCCTACTAAAGATTGATGAAAAGATTAAGAAAAAAGATGGTGATATGTCAATTCCTCTTGAGCGGACTAAAGATATAATCGGCACACTTGGAAGCAGTAAAAGAGATGGATTGTTTCTGTGCGGATTCTCAATGGAAACAGAGCATATGCTTGACAATTCCAAGGTGAAGCTTACAAAGAAGAATCTTGATATGATAGTGGCTAATAATGTCAAGGTGGCAGGAGCCGGATTTGGAACAGATACCAATGTGGTTACTGTTATTACTAAAGACGCAGTCGAGGAGTTTCCTATGATGAGTAAGGAAGAGGTTGCTGACGCACTTCTTGACAGAATAATGAAAGCAAGACAATAATAAAAAATAAAAACAGGCTGCCGGTTGTGATAACTGGCAGCCTGTTTTGCTACATATCTTCGCCAAGTGCCTTGATTCTTCCGTAAGTACTTAAAAGATATAAGCCTGAAAGACCTACAAGTGCGTAGATTATACGGTCAACCATAACTGATCTGAAGATAAAATGCACAAGATTAAAGTTGAGAAAACCGATAAGTCCCCAGTTAAGAGTTCCTACAATGGCAATTGTAAGAGCAATGTAGTCTATAGGTTTAGAATTCATAAAATGCCTCCTTAAAATAGCGGATTTGGTTTTGAAATTAGTATGGAAAATGTAAGATAAATCATACTGGTAAAATATGGATTTTGTTGAGAAAAAGTGTAAACTTGACGACTTTAAACCTTGTATCATACTGTCTAAAATGCTACAATTACAGTGTTTGTGAATCAGCACAGATAAAGTGCGGAAATTATGAGGTTTATCATGGCGGGAAAGAAAGTAGTCAGATACAGAAGAAAGCCGAAAGCAGCAGCAATTATATTTGGAATAGTGCTGGTATATATTGTGTGCTTTATAGTTATATATGTTTCAAAAGCAAAGGTACAGACATATGAAGTTGAAGTGGGATCATTAATGAATAATGCTTCATTTACAGCGGTTGCCTTAAGACAGGAAGAAGTCTATAATTCTTCATATTCTGGTGATATTAACTATTATCAGCGAGAGGGAACAAGAGTTATGACCGGTGATACAGTGTATACGGTTGATGAGACAGGAAGAGTTTCAGATATACTTGCACAGTATACATCAGGAGATGGCAATGCACTTTCAGATGAGAATCTTACAGTCATTAAGAATACACTTACTAATTACAAGACTGAGTATGCAGACAGTGGATTCAGTGCAGTTTATGATCTCAAGTCAGATCTTAATGCAACTGTACTACAGTCTATTAATGAGAATATTATGGCCAATCTTGATTCAATTGTAGCAAGCACAGGAAGTCAGGACCTTTTTAAGACTGCAAAGTCAGATAAACCGGGTATAGTTGTTTATTCGGTTGATGGTTATGAAGGAGTTACCGAGGAAACAATTGGCAGTGTTGACTTTAAGAAAAAATCATATGATAAGCAGAGTCTTAAGTCAGAAAAGCTTATTACAGCCTCAGATCCTGCATATAAGCTTATTACAAGTGAGAACTGGACACTTATGTTTCCAGTTACACAGTCAGATATAGACAAGTATTCTCTTTCATCTAAGGATACATTATCAATTAAGTTTACCAAGGATAATATTACAGGCACATTTCCATTCAAGATAGTTAATGATGGTAAGAACTCATATGGTGAGATAACATTATCAAAATATATGATAAGATATGCTACAGAGAGATTCCTTGATATTGAGATAATTGTGTCAGGAAAGTCAGGAATCAAGGTTCCGGTATCGGCGGCAACCGAGAACGAATTCTATAAGATACCTAAAGAATACCTCATAACTAATGGTGAAAAGGGTGATTATGGATTCCTTGTAGAACAGAGCGATTCAGATGGTAAGCTGAATCAGGTATTTAAGGCTGTTGATATATATAAGTCAAATGATGAGGCTGTGTATATTAAGAAGACAGAACTGGCAGCCGGCACTGGAATAATAAGGATGGATTCAAGTGACAGGTTCGTTGTAGGACCGGTTGAAAAGCTTAGAGGTGTGTATTGTGTTAATACAGGATATACAGTATTTAAGCTTGTAGAAGTAATAGATGGCAATAATGAATATTACATATTAAAACAGTCACTTAGTCATGGTGTGTCAATATATGACAGAATAATTCTGGATGCAGACAAGTATTCAGAGAATGAGATGATATATTAAATGCTTATGCATATCAGATTAATGACATTCAGGAGGCATTATGTTAAAGGATAATCTTATTGAAGTAGAAGAGCATATTAAGAAAGCATGTGAGAAATCAGGAAGAAATCCAGAAGATGTGTGTCTTGTTGCAGTAAGCAAGACCAAGCCTAAGGATATGCTTATGGAAGTATATGACTGTGGAATAAGACAGTTTGGAGAGAATTATGTTCAGGAGATGGTGGACAAGGCAGATACACTTCCTAAGGATATAACATGGCATATGATAGGACATCTGCAGAGAAACAAGGTAAAATATGTTGTAGGACGAGCTGCATTGATTCATTCAGTTGATTCAGAAAGACTTGCTGTTGCAATAAGTGATGAAGCAGTAAAGAAAGGCCTTATACAGGATATTCTTATTGAAGTTAATGTTGCAGGAGAAGAGAACAAGTTCGGTGTAACATGTGAAGAAGCGGAAGAATTTGTGAAGAAAATAGGAGTGCTTCCGGGAATTAAGATAAGAGGATTCATGACAAGTGCACCATTTGTTGAAAATCCTGAAGATAACAGGAAGTATTTTAGAGAATTAAAGCAATTACTGGTTGACATCAATAACAAAAACATAGATAATGTATACATGAATGTTTTGTCCATGGGGATGACTAACGATTATACTGTTGCTGTAGAAGAAGGGGCAACTCATGTAAGGGTTGGAACAGCGATATTTGGAGCCAGGGACTATTCACATTAATATGTTTTGGGGATACTAAAGAAAGTCAGATTATTAGATATAGGAGAGTGTTTATAATGGGAATGTTAGACGGTTTAACTAATATGTTTAAGATGCATGACGATGATGATTTTGATGACGATTACGAAGATTACGATGATGATTTTGGTGATGACTACGATGATGAGAAACCATCAGAAAGAAAGAATCTTTTTGGAAGGAATACCAAGAAAGATACAGTAGCAGACGAAGATGTTTCATATACAGCAGAGAAGCCAAGATTTGCTTCCAAGTCTAAGGTTGTTCCTATGAAGACACAGTCTCCAAGAGGACTTGAAGTTGTTGTAATAAGACCAGAATCTATGGAAGATGCTAAGGAGATAACTGATACACTTCTTACAGGTAAGGCAGTTGTGCTTAACCTTGAAGGAATCCATGTTGAGATAGCACAGAGAATAATAGATTATTCTGCTGGTTCTACATATGCAATAAGGGGTAACCTTCAGAAGATAACTAATTATATTTTCCTGGTGACTCCACCTAATGTAGATATTTCGGGTGATATTCCTGAGATAGTAACAGGAGGAATTGATCTTTCATCATTTAACAAGAATGAAAACAGATTTTAATTGATCTTCACAGCCACCCACATATAATGGGTGGCTGTTTAAGTATAAGGATAAGGGAGAATGTTATGAAGTGTATTAATGTAAAGTGCGAAGGTAAACCAGCATACGATATTGTGATTGAAAGTGGATTCGGGGGACTTTCAGAAGCCTTTAATAAGCTTGAAATAACAGGGAGAAAGTTATGTATTGTGACAGACAGCAATGTAGGTCCTTTATATGCAGAACAGGTAAAGAATGAGCTTGAAAAAACAGGCAATACAGTATATGTGTATACATTTGCAGCAGGAGAAGAGAATAAGACTCTTGACACAGTACAGGATGTATATGAATATCTTATAGAGAATCATTTTGACAGGAATGACTGCCTTGTAGCACTTGGCGGAGGAGTTGTTGGCGACCTTACAGGATTTTCTGCGGCAACATATCTTAGAGGAATTAAATTCATACAGGTTCCTACATCACTTCTTGCGCAGGTTGACTCAAGTATTGGCGGCAAGACAGGCGTTGATTTCAGGGCATATAAGAATATGGTTGGAGCATTCCATCAGCCAAAGCTTGTATATATGAATATGTCAGTGCTTAAGTCACTCAGTAAGAGACTTTTTAATTCTGGATTTGGTGAGATTATTAAGCATGGTCTTATTAAAGACAAGGAATATTACAACTGGCTTAAGGACAATGCAGAAAGCATAAAGGCGCTGGATACAGATGCACTTGAGCATATGATATATGTGAGTTGTAACATCAAGAGAGAGGTTGTTGAGAATGATCCTAAGGAAAAGGGAGAAAGAGCACTGCTTAATTTCGGACATACATTAGGACATGCTATAGAGAAAGAGATGAATTTCTCGCTTTATCATGGGGAATGTGTTGTCCTTGGAATGATAGCTGCACTTAATATATGTGTGGAACTTGGAACAATTACTGGCGAAGAAAGAGATGATGCGCTTAATACATTTGCATTATATGAATTCCCTGACCATGTAACAGGAATTAAGATAGATGATGTTATTGCTGTATCCAAGAATGACAAGAAGATGGATGCCGGAAAGGTTAAGTTCATTCTTCTAAAGTCAGTTGGAGATGCTTATATTGACAGAGATATAACTGATGACCAGATGAGAAGAGCACTTGAAGGTGTTATAAGATAAATGATTAATAACGGAGGCTGAAAGTGAATAATAAAAAGAAAATATACAATTTGTTATTTTATATTATAGGAATTGTTGTTCTGACTGAATTAGACCAGATTACCAAAGCACTTGCAGAAGCGAGGCTTTTGGGAAAACCGGATTTTAAGATAATAGGCGACGCTTTTGTTTTTTCTTATCTTAGAAATTCAGGTGCAGCATGGGGCATGTTAAGCGGTAAGATTAATCTGTTTCTTGTGTTTACAGTTATAGTTATGCTTATAGTAACTTATGTAATTATTAATCTTCCTGCAACAAGAAAGTATATGCCACTTCTTATAACATGTACATTACTTGTATCTGGTGCAGTAGGAAACTTTATTGACAGGGTAAGATTCGGATATGTAAGGGATTTTATATATTTCAAGCTTATTAATTTTCCGGTATTCAATGTGGCAGACTGCTATGTTACTGTTTCAGTTGCACTGCTTATAATTCTTATTCTTTTTGTCTATAAAGAAGACGATTTCGGATTCTTAAAGTTATCGAAGAAGGGTGATAATAATGAGTGATTCAGTGCAGAATTTAATTGCTGAACCAGAGGATAAGGGGACAAGAATAGATAAATATCTGTCGCGGGAGTTAGAAGATGTGTCAAGGTCACGCATACAGAAGCTGTTAGATGATGGAGATATTACGGTTGATGACAAATGTGTCAAGTCCAACTATAAGCTTAATGGAACGGAACATATCACAATAACAATTCCTGAACTTATTATGCCACAGATACTCCCGGAAAACATACCTCTGAATATAATATATGAAGATGATGATGTGATACTGATAGATAAACCGAAGGGAATGGTTGTACATCCGGCTTCAGGACATTATACAGGAACAGTTGTCAATGCACTTATGTATCATTGCAGGGATAATCTGTCAGGAATTAATGGCGTTATGCGTCCTGGAATAGTACACAGAATAGATATGAATACCACAGGTGTTATTGTTGCATGTAAGAATGACAAGGCACATAATGATATTGCTGCACAGCTTGCTGTCCATTCAATAACAAGAAAGTATTATTGCATTGTCCATAACCGCTTTAAAGAGGAAGAAGGCACAGTGGATGCACCTATAGGGCGTAATCCAAAGGACCGCAAGATGATGGCGGTTGACAGAAAGAATGGAAAACGTGCTGTCACACATTACCGTGTACTTGAGAATTTTGACAAATACAGTTTTATAGAATGTCAGTTAGAGACAGGCAGAACTCATCAGATAAGAGTACATATGGCAAGTATAGGACATCCGATACTTGGAGATGATGTGTATTGTCATGCCAGGAGTGGATATAAGCTGCAGGGACAGACACTACATGCGGGTGTTCTTGGATTTATACACCCGTCAACAGGTGAATATATGGAGTTCAAAGCACCATTGCCCGAATATTTTGAGAAGCTGCTTAAGGATTTAAGAAATGGAGGTAGTAATTGAGACGCAGGGAATTTATAGATATGATATTGAACAGTATTTCAGATACATTTGATATATACCATAATTACTGGTTTGAAGGTAGAAAGTTTGTTATATATGCTTACAGCTATAATAAGAAAGACAGATTTTCTACAACAGATGATGCCAAGTTATGGGACTCAAAATGCTATGAGCATCTGTTTTTCATTAATTGTGATACGCTTGGCATGAAAGAGCTTGATGATTTATATGATTTTGCTGTTAATAAGATTGAACCGCATTTTGTAAGAGGTGACGGAAAGCTGCCGGCTAAGAATCATATGTATACACATATATCATTTATAATAATCACAAGAAACCAGGTGCTTCTTGATGTTGAGAAGGAACTTAAATCTAGGAATTATAGTAAGAATTATATGTTTGGTGCAAGAGGCTTTTCTAATATCAGACTGGCTTGTGTTACCCCGAGCAGATACAGTGTGATATCTAATAAGGCTGGAACCAAGATAGCAGAATTTCTTACAGAGATACTCTTGCATATAGACCATTATGAAGAGTAATTAATAATTATTAAAGATTAATTTAATTATGCTTAATATGTAGATTTTACCACAGAAATAATGTATAATATATCTAAAGTATTTCGTATACAATTGAGACCAGGAGGTAGGAACTATGGATGAGAGAACAGTTATTACTATCGGACGAGAATTTGGAAGCGGTGGACATGAGATAGGCATGAAACTGGCAGAGAAGCTGGGGATAAAGTGCTACGACAAGGAACTGCTTGAACTTGCAGCTAAGGAGAGTGGACTTTGTGAAGAACTTTTCGCATCTCAGGACGAGAAGCCTACTAACAGTTTCCTTTATTCTCTTGTAATGGATACATATTCACTGGGATATACTAATTCATATGTGGATATGCCTATTAATCACAAGGTTTTCCTTGCACAGTTTGATGCTATCAAGAAACTTGCAGAGAGAGAATCATGTGTTATTGTAGGAAGATGTGCTGATTATGCATTGGAAGATAATCCATATGCAGTAAGTGTATTTATCAAGGCAAGTCTTGATGAGAGAGTACAGAGAATTAAGAGAATCTATGAACTTAATGATTCTAAGGCAGCAGATCTTATCCAGAATACGGATAAGAGAAGAGCAAGCTATTACAATTACTACTCAAGCAAGAAATGGGGAGAAGCTAAGAGCTACAATCTCTGTATAGACAGCGGACTTGTAGGAGTAGATGGCGCAATTGATATGATACTTAAGTTTATTGAATTAAAAGAGAAGAACATGGGCAAAGATATTTAATTCACTTTTAATATATACACGGTTGGTAAGTTATGGATTTTAATGGCTATAAGAGAACGAAGAAGTTTGATATTAAGAGATGGTTTAAGGGAACTAATTCAATCGTATACCTTGTTATACTTGTTGTAATGGTTCTGGGACTGCTATTTGTGTTAAGAACTGTTATCAGTATGCATAACAGCAATAAGAATTCTGATAATGTATCACAGGAAGAGACTACTGGTGAAACTGATTCATCAGAGAAGGATACACAGACACAGACAATTGCAAAGAACCAGTCGTATTATATCAGAATAAGCATAGTGAAGCATACGTTGGTTGTTTATCAGCTTGATGATAATAAAGAATTCTCTATTCCTGTTAAGGCTTTTAAAGTGGCTCTAGGACCTAAAGTTGCTCCTGCCAAGACGGCTATATCAGAGAAATCTCTATGGCGTAAGATTACAGATATATATTATGTCAGATACTCTTCAAGACTTGATAATGCTGAGTATCTTAGTACGGCAACTTATTACAGTCAGAGTGATAATAATCTTAATCCAAAGTCATACAATGCTATTGGACAGAATGTATCAGATGGTTCTATTCTTATGACATGTGCCAATGCCAAGTGGATATATGAGAATTGTGGTGCGAAGACAACTGTTGAGATAGTTGAGGATTTTGATATAAGTTCTGATATTAAGGTTGAAGATATAAACAGAATAGCTGATAATGCATATAGAGACCCGACAGATAATGTGAATGGCAGCAGTAATATACAGAATAATAATGTTTCACAATACAATCAGACACAGGCTGAAACAGAAGCTGTCACGAATGATGACAGACCTCAGGAGACTGAGGCACAGACACAGAAGAATGATCCTCGAGAGACACAGACGACAACTGTCAGTCAGCAGGAGACTACTGCCCAGTCATCAGAGGCACAGAAGCCGTATGACAAGACCGTGTCAGAGTAATTTAACAACACATTTATAATAACAATTAATCCCTTTTCGCTTTTTATAAAGCCGAATGTATGCTATAATAGGTACATTCGTGTATTTATGAAAGGAAAAGGGATTATTTTATGTCAAACATTATTATTTTAGCAGCAATTATACTTTACCTGGGAATGGTAGTGTGGATAGGTGTAATCTGTTCTAAGAAGAACAGTGATGTAGGAGACTTCTATCTTGGTGGAAGAAAGTTAGGACCTGTTGTTACTGCAATGAGTGCAGAAGCGTCAGACATGAGCAGTTACCTGCTTATGGGTGTTCCGGGACTGGCATACCTTACAGGTCTTGCTGACGCAACATGGACAGCAATTGGTCTTGCACTTGGTACTTACCTTAACTGGCTTATTGTTGCCAAGACGATAAGATTATATTCACCTGGTTATCAGGCAATA
>ENA-OQNN01002265-OQNN01002265.1-human-gut-metagenome-genome-assembly--contig:-NODE-2265-length-10249-cov-3.601462_pt1 | contig 10249 bp, 7 predicted proteins | sample MGYA00242624_ERZ504870 | MGnify/ENA primary metagenome ERZ504870 (study PRJEB26092, sample SAMD00036379) | human gut metagenome | host: Homo sapiens | study: EMG produced TPA metagenomics assembly of... | reverse complement strand
TGATAAGAGCAACGAGGAAAGGCCGATGTCCACAGAGCACGGTAACTGCTAACGGCAGCCGAGGGTGACCTTAGGGAAAGTGCAACAGAGATATACCGCCCGCTTTGCGGGTAAGGGTGGAAAGGCGAGGTAAGAGCTCACCGGCGTGCGGGGAACCGCATTGCCCTGCAAACCCTATCCGGAGCAACACCGACCGGAGAGGAGCGAAAGCTCCGCGCTTGCTCGGCGTAATTCTCTCCGACAGGTGGCTTGAGCGTATCGGCAACGGTGCGCCTAGACAGATAGTTGCCTTAAAAGACAAAACTCGGCTTACAGGCCTGCTCGCTTATCCGGTTTATTCTATATGTAACCCGCCGTGTGTCCCCGGCATATGATGTGCTGAGGTGATATCAATGTCGGACGGATTGCTTCTCGGCATCGGGCGTCGTTCGTGCTCATCGGCGTGGTCAGCATATCGTATTACATACTGCTGAAAATTCTGCATCCGCGCTCAAACGGCAGATATATCGTCGTTATCCCCGCGAGGGCGGGAATGACCGATGTCGCGGGGAAGGGTTATGCCCAGCGGCTTCGCAGCGGAATGCTCGGCGATAAGGAAGCCGTTGTGATTCTCGATCTCGGTATGGACGAAAAGCAGATCGAAGAGTGCAGAAGAATGTGCAGAAGCTGTGAGGGGCTTTATCTCTGCTCCCCCGGCGAATTTGAAAAGTTCGTTTCCCGAAAGGATATATAAATGGAGGAACATGAGAGGATACGCATAAGCGGCGTGATAAACGATGTGACCTTTGCGAATCCCGAAAACGGGTTCACGGTTCTCGAGCTCGAAAGCGGCGAGGAGCTGATAACCGCAGTCGGCGTCATGCCCGAGCTCAAAGCCGGTGAGTTGCTTGAACTCTCCGGCTATTGGGATTTTCATGCCTCCTTCGGCCGCCAGTTCAGGGTCGAGCTGTGCGAGCATAAAATGCCCGCGTCCGCCGGCGATATCCTCCGATATCTCGCAGCAGGCGGAGTCAAGGGCATCGGCTCGAAGCTCGCGGTCAAAATAGTTGACAAGTTCGGCGAGAATACTCTTGATATAATCGAAAACGACCCCGAGCGTCTTGCGCAGATTCGCGGCATATCGCCCGAAAAGGCGAAGCAGATCAGCGCGGATTTCAAGCGCCAGTTCGCCGTGCGCGAAATTATGATATCGCTCGAAAAATACGGCATGACGACCGCCGAATGTGTCAAAGCTTTCAATGCGTTCGGCGTGCGCGCCGCAGATATAATCAAACGCAACCCCTATGCGCTGTGCGGCGAGGGAGTCGGCTTCAGCTTCGAGCGAGCCGAGTTCATCGCGGATCAGCTCCCCGACCCGCCCGATAACGGGTATCGCCTACAGGCGGGCGTTTTGCATGTCATGAACCACAACCTCTCAAACGGGCACACCTGCATCCCGCGCGAGAAGATGTTCGCCCCGTGCGCCGAGCTGCTCTCGACGAACGAGGACACGGTCGATATAACAATCGACGAACTGATAGGCTCGGGCAGGCTTGTCAGCGAGTTTATCGATAACCGCGAGTTCTTATTCCTGCCGCATATCTACAAGGCGGAAAAGTCCTCGGCGGAGCGCATGAAACAGATACTCCGATTCCCTCCCGCAGGCAGAAAAGCGGCGGACAGGGAGATTGACAGAATAGAGAAAAAGAACGGCATAAAATACGGCGATCTCCAGCGAAAGGCGATAGTCACCGCCATCGAGCGCGGACTGCTTATCCTGACCGGCGGCCCCGGAACGGGAAAAACAACGACCCTGAACGGAATCCTCCAGCTGTTTGAAGATGACGGACTCAAGGTCGCGCTCGCCGCACCGACGGGACGCGCCGCAAAGCGCATGAGCGAGGTCACGGGTAGACCCGCCAAGACCATCCACCGGCTGCTCGAGGTCGAGTGGGACAAGCACGATCGCCCGCAGTTCTCGCGCAACGCACGCAATCCTCTCGACGCTCAGGCGGTTATCCTCGACGAGCTGTCGATGGTAGATATAACTCTTTTTTCAAGCTTCCTCGAGGCGCTTCCGATAGGCTGCCGCCTTGTTATGGTCGGCGATTCGGATCAGCTACCGCCGGTCGGCGCAGGCAATGTCCTGCACGATATGATATCCTCCGGGGTCATCCCGGTCGTTGAGCTGACCGAGGTTTTCCGCCAGGCGATGGAGAGCCTTATAGTCGAAAACGCCCATAGAATAGTCAAGGGCGAGCCGCCGAAGCTCGGCGTGCGCGACAAAGACTTTTTCTTCATGCGGACTGATTCGCCGTTTATCGCGGCAAAGACCGTCTCGGATCTGTGCGCCACGCGCCTGCCCCGTGCATATGGATATTCACCGCTCGACGATATCCAGGTCATCTGCCCGTCGAGAATGGGTGAGTGCGGAACGAACAATATCAACCGCGTCATGCAGGCTTCTCTTAATCCGCCGGATGCCTCGAAGCCCGAAACTACAGTCGGCGCGACAGTGTTCCGCACGGGCGACAAGGTCATGCAGACGCGCAACAACTATGATATCGAGTGGACAGGCCCCGACGGCGACGGAACGGGGATTTTCAACGGCGATATCGGCATTCTCAGAAATGTCGACCTTCGTTCGCGCATGGCGGAGATAATGTTTGACGAGCGCAAGGCGGTTATCCCGTTTGAAGCTTTGCAGGAGCTCGAGCTTGCCTACGCCGTGACCGTTCATAAGAGCCAGGGCAACGAGTTTCCCGCGGTCATAATGCCGATAATCGGCGTACCGCCGCGCCTTGCATACAGAAACCTGCTCTATACGGGCGTCACCCGCGCGAAAAAAATACTTGTCCTCGTCGGCAGCCAGAGTCAGATTTACGCTATGGCGGCGAACGACAAAAAAGCCAGACGCTATTCCGCGCTCAAACATTTTCTCCTGGTGAACGAAGAATGAAGATGTCGGCGCTTGAATATATCTCATATGCTCTCTTCCCGCGCCGATGCGCCCTGTGCGGCAAAGTCGTGCCGCCGGATATGCCCGTGTGTGACAGGTGCGAAGCCGATCTCGAATATGTAAAAGGCGAGCTGTGCCCGCGCTGTGGCAGGGAGAAAAAGTATTGCTCATGCTCGTCTCACCGACGCTTTTTCGAATCGCAGACCGCGCCGTTTTATTATTCCGGTGCCGCGAAGCGTTCGGTTCATGCCCTGAAATTTGACGGCTGTGTTCAGAACGCCGTGGGACTCGCCCGGTTTATGTCGGACAGCGTTAAAAAGAATTTCGCGGGCGTGAAGTTTGATTTCGTCTGCTGTGTGCCCCTGTCGGAATCTTCGCTCAAAAGGCGCGGATATAACCAGAGCGCACTGCTCGCAAAAGAAATTGCAAAAGAGCTCGGCGTGCCGTTTGAAGAAAAACTGCTCTCCCGACCGTTTCAGGGAAAGGAGCAGAAAACGTTGGGCGGCATCGAGCGCTTCGGCGGAGTTATCGGCGCGTTCGATTGCGCCGAAAACAAAATTACAGAAAATGCCGCAGTTTTGCTCTGCGACGATATATCAACAACGGGAGCGACACTCAACGAGTGCGCAAAGCTCCTGCTTCTGCGCGGCGCGGATAAAGTATATTGCGTCAGCGCGGCGATAACCAAAAAGGAGGACGGAAAATGCTCGGAACAAACATCGGAATAGACCTCGGCACAACTTCCATACTCATCTTCGTTGAGGGCAAGGGAATAGTCGTCTCCGAGCCGAGCGCCGTCGCATTCGATACCGATACGGGCAGACTCCTGGCGGTCGGTCAGAAAGCGGCGGATATGATTGGGCGCAACCCCGATTCTATAACCGTCGTCAAGCCCATGCGAAGCGGAGTTATCTCGGATTTCACCGCCACTAAGGCGATAGTCCGCGTCCTGCTCTATAAAGTCTGCAAAAACATGGTGTTCAAGCCCAATATAGTCGTCTGCATGCCCTCGACCGTCACGAATCTTGAAAAGAGAACTATCCTCGATCTCGTCACCGCCGCAGGAGCGGGCAGGGCGTGCCTTATAGAAGAGCCGCTCGCCGCGGCACTCGGCGCGGGGCTTGATATCAGACGCCCGATGGGCACGATGGTCGTCGATATCGGCGGCGGAACTGCGGATATCGCAGTTGTCACCATGGGCAGTATCTCAATTTCAAAATCGGTCAAAATCGCCGGCAATATCCTCGACGAGGATATAATCCGCTACCTGCGCCGCGAGCGCAATATAGTCATCGGCGAAAAGACCGCCGAGAGCATAAAAAAGCGCATCGGCTGCGCGTATCTGCGCGACACCGAGCTTGCAATCGGTATAAAGGGCAAGCACTATATAACCGGAATGCCGATAACTGATGAAGTCAACACCACGGAAATCTACCTCGCCATGCGCGAGCACCTCGAAGCGATAGCCGAGGGCGTGCGCAGCGTGCTCGAGGTGACGCCGCCCGAGCTCGCGGGTGACATCTCCGAGACTGGTATACTTTTAACCGGCGGCGGCGCTCTGCTCGACGGTATGGATAAGCTTATCGAGAAGAGAACCGGCGTCCATGTCATTATTCCCGACGATCCGCTCGAGTGCGTCGCGCTTGGCACGGGCTACGCTATCGAGCATATGGATATCCTCGAAAACAACGGCGGAATCTTCAAGACCCGCGAGGAAATAACGGGATTCAAAGATTAATTCAGTTTCCAAACTTTTCCGTATAAACTCTCATAAAACCGTCCATAATTCGGTTGCATCCGAAAGAAAGGACGGTTTTTACTTATCATGAAGTCAAAAAAATTATCAAGGCTGCTCAAAATACAGGCCGTTGTGTTCGCGGTCGTTGTCGCGGCGGGCGCGTGCAGCGTCGGGGCGTTTGCCTATAACTGCTCGCGTGTGCGCTCCGATGTGCTGCGAATGCATGTCATTGCAAACTCAGATTCCGACGAGGATCAGGCGCTCAAGCTAAAAGTCCGCGATGCCGTGCTCGAACGCGGCGCGGAGCTCTTCGACGGCACCGTGACGGCGGACGAGGCAAAGGCGAAAATAGAGCCGCAGAAAGCGGAGCTCGAAGCTGCCGCGCGTGAGGTGATAGAGCGCGAGGGCTATGACTATCCCGTGAGCGTCAATGTCGTCAACGAGTATTTCGCCACGCGCTGTTACGGCGATCTGACGATGCCCGCGGGACGCTATACCGCCGTCAAAGTCGTGATAGGCGAGGGCGCGGGGCATAACTGGTGGTGCGTGATGTTCCCGCCGCTGTGCCTGCCTGCCGCGCAGGACAGGGGAGGCAATATCGATGCGTTCCTCGACGGCGACGAGCTCAAGGTCGTCGAAAGCTCCGGCAGATACGAACCGCGTTTTAAAATAGTCGAGATAATAGAAGAACTCAGAGAAAAAACCTCGCCAGAAAACTGAAAATTTTCTTTGCGGCTCGCCAATTCCAAAGGTGAGCCGCAAAATTTTTGCCGAGTGCGTCTTTTTTTGTCAAATCTGTTGACTTTTTTGCGGATTAGCTCTATATTAATACTTACTATATTTTTGATGTGCGGTTTGCATCGTATTCTTTTGAGAGAGGGGCTGCATAATTGAAAAAAAATGTCATTATCGATCTGAAACACATCTCCGTCAAACTGGGTGATAATCAGGTGCTCGACGATCTGAGCCTTTATATAAGGGACAGGGAGTTTATCACGTTGTTGGGTCCGTCTGGCTGCGGAAAGACTACTATTCTGCGTGTCATTGCCGGTTTCCTCGAACCCGATGAGGGGGATGTCATATTTGAGGATAAAAAAATCAATGGTGTGCCGCCTCATAAGAGGCAGGTTAACACCATTTTTCAGCGTTACGCGCTTTTCCCGCACCTGAACGTCTATGAAAATGTGGCGTTCGGTCTGCGCATAAAGAAAGCGCCGGAGAATGAGATTGAAAAGACGGTCAGCGAAATGCTGTCTATCGTCAACCTCAGCGGCTTTGAAAAGCGCAACATAAATTCACTCTCGGGCGGTCAGCAGCAGAGGGTGGCGATAGCCCGCGCCCTTGCGGTCAAGCCGCGTGTGCTTCTGCTTGATGAGCCTCTCGGCGCGCTCGATCTCAAATTGAGACGCGAGATGCAGGTCGAGCTCAAGAAGATTCAGCAGCAGATGGGCATAACATTTATATATGTCACCCACGATCAGGAGGAGGCTCTCACGATGTCAGATACCGTCGTCGTGCTCAATCAGGGCTATATCCAGCAGATCGGCACTCCCGTTGACATTTATAACGAGCCCACGAACGCTTTCGTCGCCGATTTCATAGGCGAGAGCAATATCATAGACGGCGTTATGATAAGGGATCGCCTCGTGCGTATCCTCGGCGCGGAGTTCGTCTGCGTCGATGAGGGCTTCGGCGAGAATATGCCAGTCGATGTCGTCATAAGACCCGAGGATGTCGTCCTGACTCCGCCTTCGCAGGGTGAGCTCAAGGGCGTTGTCACCGATATAATATTCAAGGGCGTGCACTATGAGATGCACGTTATGGTGAACGGATACGAGTGGCTCGTCCACAGCACCGTCTCCACTCCCATCGGAGCGGAGGTGGGCCTCAGCGTTGAACCCTCGAACATCCAGATCATGAACAAACCCGAGTCCGAGGACGAGGAGGTGTTCAACGCCGATGCGTAAAAAACTTATGGCAGGGCCGTATCTTCTGTGGATGCTGGTCTTTACGATAGTGCCGCTGCTGTTCGTTTTTTATTACGGCTTCACTTCTTCGGACGGCACGTTCACTTTTTCAAACATAACAGCGATCTTTGAAAAGATTCATATCCAGGCGCTCGGGCTGTCCCTGCTGCTCGCAGTGATAACAACGGCGGTGTGCCTGCTGTTCGCTTATCCGCTCGCACTGATACTAAGCAAAAGCGCCGCGAAAAACCGCAGCTTCGTTATATTTATTTTCATCCTGCCAATGTGGATAAACTTCTTGCTCAGGATAATAGCTATAAGGATGCTGCTCTCGGATAACGGTATTCTCAACTATATCCTCTCGGCGCTGAATCTGCCGAATTTCAGCATCATGTATACTCCGGCGGCGATAGTTATCGGTATGGTCTATGATTATTTCCCGTTCATGGTTCTGCCGATTTACAATGCCCTTATAAAAATTGATCGCAACCTTCTCGACGCCGCGGGCGACCTCGGCGCGACCCCGGCGAGGACTTTCCGCAAGATAATCTTTCCGCTCTCCGTGCCCGGCGTTATAAGCGGCATCACTATGGTGTTCGTGCCGAGCATCTCGGAGTTCGTTATCGCCGATATTCTCGGCGGCGGCAAAGTTCTGCTCATAGGCAATATTATCGAGCAGGAGTTCAACCAGGGCAATAACTGGCATCTCGGCTCCGGCATCTCGATAGTGCTCATGATATTTATCTTCGTGAGCATGATGATCGGCGAGATGAAAGGCTCGGGAGAGGAGGCGTCGCTGTGGTAAAATTCAGGCACTTCCTCGAAAAGTTTTATGTGGCGATAATCTTCGTCCTGCTCTATTTGCCGATAGCCGTTCTGACAGTCATGTCGTTCAACAATTCGCGCTATATGAAATGGGGCGGCTTCACCCTCAGGTGGTACGAAGACCTGTTCACGAGCGGACCTATTATGGAGGCTCTGCGCAATACGCTTTTGCTCGCCGTGCTCTCCGCTCTGATAGCGACAGTAGTCGGCACTCTCGCGTGCGTGGGTATTCTCTATATGAGAAAGCGCAGTCAGTCCGCAATAATGAGCGTCAACAGCATCCCGCTTCTCAATGCCGATATCGTAACGGGCATCGCGCTGATGCTGCTCTTCGTGCGCATGTTCGGCAATCTCAATTTCACGACCATGCTCATAGCGCATATCAGCTTCAATATTCCCTATGTCGTCCTCAATGTCCTGCCGAAGCTCCGTCAGCGCGACAGGAACACATATGAGGCGGCGGTCGACCTCGGCGCAACGCCGGTTCAGGCGTTTTTCAAGGTGATAGTCCCGGATATTTTCCCGGGCATCCTCTCGGGCTTCCTTATGGCGTTCACCATGTCGCTCGATGATTTCACCATCACTTATTTCACCAAGGGCGCGGGAATAAAGACGCTCTCGATAATAATCTATACCGAGCGCAAGCTCGGCAACCAGCCTGAGCTCTATGCTCTGTCAACTATAATCTTCCTCATCGTGCTTATCGTGCTGTTCGCCGTCAACCGAATCAGCATCAATAAGGAGAAAAGCGCGGCAAAGGGAAAAAACTATTGATGGGGGACGAAAAATGAAAAAATCTGTTTTTGTAAGAATTGCGGCGGCAGTTATGGCAATTGTGCTCTGCCTCTGCTCCATGGGCGCGCTCGCGGGCTGCACCAAGACCCGCAGCATAAATGTGCTCGTCTACGGCCAGTATATCGACCTCGATGTTATCTTGAATTTCAAAAAAGAGAACGGCATCAAAGTCAATGTCGATGAGTGCGACACTCCCGAGGAGCTTTATAACAAGGCGGTCAACGGCGACCAGTCGTATGACCTCATCTGCACCTCGGATTATATAATCGAGCGTTTTATTAAAGAGAACAGACTCTCCGAGCTCAACTTCGACAACATTCCGAATATCAAGAATATCGGCGAAGTTTATCTCGAGAAGTCAAAATCTTTCGATCCCGAAAACAAGTATTCCGTCCCGCATTTCTGGGGCACCGTCGGCGTTATCTATAACACCAAGATGGTCTCCGAAGAGGATGCGAAGAGCTGGAAGATGTTCTTCAACGAGAAGTATTCCGGAAAGATAATCATGTCCAACAGCATCCGCGACTCCTTCCTTGTCGCGCTTGAGGCTCTCGGCTATTCGCTCAACACCACCGACAAGGCTCAGATAGACGAGGCGAAGCAGCTGCTTATCAAGCAGAAGCCGATGCTCAAGGCGTATCTTGTCGAGACCGAGGCTCGCGACGCGATGATAAGCGGCGAGGCGGCGATGGCGCTCGTCTATAACGGCGAAGCGTATCTCGCTATAGAGGGCGACGAGGAGCAGAATATCAGCGGCAACCCCGATCTGAAGTTCACAATCCCCGAGGAGGGTACGAACTTCTGGATCGATTCGTGGGTCGTCCCGACTTACAGCTCGAACAAGGCTGACGCCGAGGCGTTCATCAACTACCTCTGCGGAGTTGAAGCGGCGAAGAAGAACTTCGAGTATATCTATTATTCGACTCCGAACCAGGCTCTCTACAATGAGCTTGATCCCGAGGTTCAGCAGGATGAGGATATCTTCCCGTCCCGCGAGGTTATCGACAAAGGCGAGGTTTATCACGACCTCGGAGCCGATCTCGACGCTTATTACAGCGCTTCTTGGAAAGAAATCAAATCATAACAATAATAGCCGGGGTGCGGACTGCCGTGCCCCGGAATTTCTGTAAGAAAGGGTAATATTCATGCTTATAGATGAACTTGTCGGCTTTTCGAATTTTTATGGTTCCGACCCGTCCCTCGTCCTCGCCGGCGGCGGCAACACCTCCGCAAAGGCGGACGGCAGGATGTGGGTCAAGGGCTCGGGCACGGCTCTTGCAACCATAACGGCGCAGGGCTTTGTTGAAATCGATCTTTCAAAGCTCGGCGAAATATTTGAAAAGAGCTATCCGGATTCCGATTCCGAACGCGAGGCTCTCGTCCTCCAAGACCTTATGGCGTCGCGCGTTCCGGGCGAGACGAAGCGCCCGAGCGTCGAGACAACGCTCCATGCGCTGTTCCCGCAGACCTATGTCCTGCACCTGCACCCGGCAAAGGTAAACGGCATCACCTGCTCAAAGGGCGGGGAGAGCGCCGCGCGCCGGGTGATAGACCGCGATTTCATCTGGATCGAGCAGTGCCGCCCGGGCTATGTGCTGGCGAAGCTCTGCCGCGACAAGATGCTTGAATTTAAGGCTCGCGCGGGCAAAGACTGCGATATGCTCCTACTCGAAAATCACGGCATATTCGTCGCCGCCGATACGGTCAATGCCCTCGGCGAAAAGCTGAGTTTCGTGCTCGATTCGATTGACCGCAGCCTTTCGGAAAAGCCCGATTTCGATAAAACTCCGACTTTTGATACAGAAGCTCAGCAGGCTCTGCTCTCTGCATTCCCGCAGGGTACTGTCTGCCGCGAAGTCCCGTTCGGCGTGTCAAAGAGCTTTGTCGGCTCCGCGGATGCCGCAAAGGAGCTTATGCGCCCGTTCACTCCCGACCATATCGTCTATTGCCGCGCCTATCCGCTCTGGCTTGACAGCGTCGGTGAAG
>ENA-OQNN01002261-OQNN01002261.1-human-gut-metagenome-genome-assembly--contig:-NODE-2261-length-10262-cov-1.725900_pt1 | contig 10262 bp, 6 predicted proteins | sample MGYA00242624_ERZ504870 | MGnify/ENA primary metagenome ERZ504870 (study PRJEB26092, sample SAMD00036379) | human gut metagenome | host: Homo sapiens | study: EMG produced TPA metagenomics assembly of... | reverse complement strand
AAGGCCCGGCGGTTCACGCCCTGCGCGAACAGGCGGACAAGCAGCAGTACCAGAACCGGATGCGTACCGCGCTGATGACGCAGGACAACTTGACCGTCCGGCAGGGGGAAGTCGCCGCGATTGACGTCGAGAACGGGCATGTCACCGGCGTGACGACAACGACGGGGCAGCATATCTCCTGCAAAGTCGCGGTTGTCGCGTGCGGCGTGTACCTCCGCAGCCAGATTATCATCGGCGAGAACATCACGCCGGGCGGGCCGCAGGGGCTGATGAGCGCGCCGAACCTCAGCGGCAGCTTGACGCGCATCGGCTTTCCGCTCCGGCGGTTCAAGACGGGGACGCCCGCGCGCATCGACGTGCGGACGATTGATTTCGACGAAATGACGCCGCAGCCCGGTGACGAGCCAGTGACGCCGTTCTCGTTTATGACCGACCGCGCGCTGCACAATACCTACGCATGCTATTTGACATGGACGACGCCGGAGACGCACGACATCATCCGCCGAAATCTCCACCGCGCGCCGCTGTATTCCGGCAAAATCCACGGCATCGGGCCGCGCTACTGTCCGTCGATTGAGGATAAAATCGTCAAGTTCGCCGACAAGGAGCGACATCAAGTATTCTTGGAGCCGGAAGGAATGCAAAGCCGCGAATGGTATGTGCAGGGCATGTCCACATCGCTGCCGGAGGATGTACAGTGGGAGATGTACCGCTCCGTGCCGGGTTTGCGGCGGTGCGAGCTGACGCGGCTGGCGTATGCGATTGAGTATGACTGCATCGACAGCCGGCAATTGCGACCGCAGCTGGAAAGTCTGGATGTGCGGGGGCTGTTTTTTGCGGGGCAGATCAACGGCACATCCGGGTACGAGGAAGCCGCCGCGCAGGGCTTGCTGGCGGGCATGAATGCCGCTTTGACGGCGCAGGGCAAGCCGCCGATTGTGCTCACGCGCGATCAGGCGTACATCGGCGTGCTGACCGACGACCTGACGACGAAAGGCACGGACGAGCCGTACCGTATGATGACGAGCCGCGCCGAGCATCGCTTATCCCTGCGGCAGGACAATGCGGATTTGCGCCTGACGCGTATCGCCTACGAGGCGGGTCTGGCGACGCGGGAGCGCATGGAGCGCACGGAACGCAAGGCATCGGAAACCGCGCAGCTGCTGGGCGAACTCCGCAAGGCGAAGTACACACCCGGCATCACGCTGAACGACTGGCTGGAGAAGCATCATCAGCCGGAAGCACAGAATGGGCTAAGCGCGGTGGAACTGCTGAAACGCCCGGAAATCACGCTGTCAGCGCTGGCGGAGCTTTCGCCGGAGATTAGGCAATTCGGCAAGCCTGCGCAGGAGCAGGCGGAAATCTCGGTGAAGTATGAGGGCTATTTGGAGCGACAGGAGACGCTGATTCGCCACGCGCGGCAGATGGAAGAGACGCTTCTGCCGGAGGATTTGCCCTACGAGGAAGTGACAGGGCTTCGGATTGAAGCGCGGCAGAAGCTGATGAAGCAGCGTCCGCGGTCGCTTGCGGCGGCGAGCCGGATTCCGGGGGTGTCGCCCGCGGATGTGGCGGTGCTGATGGTGTTCTTGGAAAAGCATAAGGGCAATGATTGAATGCCTTTGGGCGGGCGGCATTACTGGATGCTTATTTGCAGCTGAATTTTCTTGTTGCAGGGGATTTCGCCTCTGCGGAGGCGACCAAAGGGCTTTCCGATCGCCCTTTGGAAACCTTCGGCGCGGACACCCCCCATGTTTCTTGATCTGTATTGTTGCTTGGTATTTTACTGCTCTGAGTATTGCTTCCAAAGAAGCAAAAGGACACTAACTAAAAGCAGTTTCAATAAAGCCCAATAAACTTAGATGGGGATGCGAAGCAGTCCAGAGGGCGACCGCAAAGCCCTCTGGTCGCCTCCGCAGAGGCGAAACCCCTGCTAAACATGCGGAAAAAAGTATGAAGACGCGCACAACTCAATCGCGCGAAAGGGTCAAGGGGCAGTGCCCCTTAGAAAGAAGGAATGACGATGGGACTGTTCGCAAAACTGCGTGAAGGATTGACCAAGACGCGTGATTCGCTGATGGGGCGCGTCGATACGCTGGTGAAGGAAACAAGGAAGATTGACGAGGACTTCTATGAGGAACTCGAAGACATCCTGCTCATGTCCGACTGCGGCATGAAGGCGACAACCGCCATGATGGATGAACTGCGCCGCCGCGTGAGCGAAAACAAGGTCAAGGATGCCGATACCGCCAAGCAGATGCTCAAAGATATCATGATTGAGCAGATGGACATCCCGCGTCCGCCGCTGCGCTGGCCGATGGTCATGCTCGTTGTCGGCGTGAACGGCGCGGGAAAAACGACCACCATCGGCAAGCTCGCCCTGCGCTTCCAGAACATTGGCCGCCGGATTATCCTCTGCGCGGCGGATACTTTCCGTGCGGCGGCGGCTGACCAGCTGACCGTCTGGGCGGAACGCGCGCGTGTGCCGATTGTCAAGCACGCCGAGGGCGCTGACCCCGCGGCAGTCGTCTATGACGGCATCCAGTCCGCCAAGGCGCAGGGCGCGGATCTGCTGATTGTCGATACCGCCGGCCGCCTGCACAACAAGAAGAACCTGATGGATGAGCTGAACAAGATGCGCCGCGTGATTGACCGCGAGTTCCCGGAAGCGGATGTGCGCTGTATGCTCGTGCTGGATGCAACGACGGGGCAGAACGGTCTGGCGCAGGCGCGCGCGTTCAAGGAAGTCTGCGAAATCGGCGGCATCATCCTGACCAAACTCGACGGCACGGCGAAGGGCGGCATTGCGCTTGCCATCCGGCAGGAGCTGGAAGTGCCGGTGTGGTACATCGGCGTAGGCGAGGGCATCGACGACTTGCAGCCCTTCAATGCTAAGGACTTTGTGGAAGCGCTATTCTGATGATTGTTGGATAAAGATATTCAAACGAATACTACGGCTGCTGACAACATGGGTTACCCCCAAAAGTGTCGGCGCCGAAGGGGTGGAGGGGGCGATCGGAAAGCCCCCTCCTCGCCTCCGCAGAGGCGAAATCCCCTGCGTGATGAATGCCATTTACGATGGAATAGCAGAAATATAGGAGGGCAATTATGCCGTCTTTATCAACCTATTCGGCGGAGCTGGATTATGCCTACGCACCGGGGATGTTCCCGGCGATGGAATGCCTGCTGCACCGCCCGGAAAGCTGCCGCCGCCTGCTGCTGCATAGCCGAAGCGCCGGAACCGAGGGCGCACAGCGGCTTCGCGAGGAAGCGGAAAAGCACCATATCCGTGTGGAAGAGGCGGACAAGGCGCTTTCCCGCATTTCCGGCAAAGATAACTGCTTCGCGGCGGCGGTGTTCAGCAAGTTCGAGGATGACCTGCGCCCTGACAAGCCGCATATCGTCCTGCATCACCCGTCGGACAGCGGCAATGTCGGCACGATTTTCCGCACGGCGCTTGGCTTTGACGTGCAGGACATTGCCGTCATCCGCCCGTGCGTGGATGTGTTTGATCCCAAGACCGTCCGTGCCAGCATGGGCAGCATCTTCCAGCTGCGGCTGCATGTCTATGATGATTTTTCGCAGTATCAGGCGCAGTTCCCGGAACACGCGCTCTATCCGTTCATGCTCGACGGGTCGAAGTCCCTGCCGGATGTGTTGGGCGACATTCCTGACCGATGGACGCTGATTTTCGGCAACGAGGGCAGCGGTCTGCCGCCGGAATTCAGCCGTCTGGGGCAGCCTGTGCGCATTCCAAGCAGCAATAAGGTGGATTCGCTGAATCTGTCCATTGCCGCGGCGATTGGGATTTACGCCTTTGCAAGGCAGTGACTTGTAAATTCTTCACCCACAGGCGAAATTTGCTTGACGCAGGGCTGCGCTCTGCGCTACAATGAAAAATGCGGAATCCCTTTTTCGGAAATTGGTAGGAGGAAAGAACCATGAAGCAAAGCATGAAAAAGGCGGCGCTGGTGCTGATGCTGGCGCTGGCAGTGCTGCTTGTGCCGCAATGGAGCAATACAGCGCTGGCAGTCACAACGCCGTCGGATATCACCACGGGCAGTGACCTGCCGCCCGCGCCGCCGCTGCCTACGCCGCCCGCGAAAGGCGAAGTCGTTATTTCCGGCGCAAAGACGGTTCGCGGCGGCGAGAAGCTGACGTTCTCCGTCACCATCGACGGAAAAACCGTCCCGAACAGCGATTTGGAATGGACGCTGTACCCGGCGGATGCTTCGCTGGCGACCATCAAAAGCGGCGTTATTACCACCAAACGTGTGGCATACACGCACTATGTGCAGGTGTCGGCGGCGCTGAAAAGTGACCCGTCGCGCTATGCGAACTTCCGCCTGTGCATTGCGCCGGGCGTGAAAAAAATCACCGTCAGCGCGCCCACGACGTATGTTGATTTGAGCGGCAGCAAAACTTTGCAGCTGAAAGCGACGTGCGACCCGGAGGACGCGATTGCCGATGTCACATGGTCGACCAGCAGCAGCAAAATCGCGACGGTGGATGCAAGCGGCCTGGTGACGGCGCGCAAGACCGGCAAAGTGACCATCACCGCCACGGCGAAGGACGGCAGTAAGGTCAGGGGTCGCATTACCCTGCGTGTCGTCAGCGGCGTGACGGGGCTGACCATCGAGGGCGCAAGCAGCGTCGCGGCGGGCAAGTCCATCACGCTCAAGGCGGTGATGATGCCGGCGGATGCGACGGAAAAGGGCGTCGTCTGGTCGGTGGACTGCGACAAGAGCATCGCCAGCATCAGCCAGAGCGGCAAGCTGACGACCAAGAAAATCAGCGCGATTACGACCATTACCGTGACGGCGGTGTCCAAGCAGAACAGCGCGATTCGCGCCACCCACACGGTCACGATTCGCCCGGTGACGACGGGACTTGCGATTTCCGCGCCGCGCCTGACGATTGACCTCGCGTCCCCGACGCTTCAGCTGACGGCAAAATGCATCCCGGAGGACGCCTCCCAGCAGGTGACGTGGTCGACCAGCAACAAGCGCATTGCGACGGTGGATGCAAACGGTCTGGTGACGGCGAAGAAAGTCGGTAAGGTGACGATTACCGCCAAGGCGACGGACGGTTCGGGCCGCTCGGCGAAAATCACCCTGACGGTCGGCAGTGCGGTCGGCACGCTGGAAATCCGCGGCGCAAGTGCCGTCGCGCAGGGCAAAACCATCACGCTGAACGCCGTCATCACACCCGCTACGGCGACGAACCAGAAGGTTATCTGGTCGGTGGATTGCGGCAAAGACATCGCGACCATTGACCGGCATGGGAGATTAAAGGCTGGCAAGGGGTTCACCGCGCCTGTGACCATCACGGTAACGGCGGTCAGCGCGGAGAACAGCGCGATTTCCGCGACGCGCACCGTCCAGATTCTGCCCCCGGTAACGACGGTTGCCATTTCCGCGCCGAGAAACTACATTGATGTGGACGGCGAAGACAAGACGCTTCAGCTGACGGCGCGCGTTTTGCCGGAAGATGCCGCACAGAGCGTCACTTGGTCGACCAGCAACAAGCGCATTGCGACGGTGGATGCGAATGGCGTTGTGACCGCGCTCAAGGCGGGCACAGTGACGATTACCGCGACGGCGACGGACGGCACGGGTGTCCGCGCGAAGTTCACCGTCAAGGTACAGAAGACGGTCAAGTCGCTGACTATCAGCGGCGCGGAAAAACTCGGCGGCGGGCAGTCCGCGACCATCAAGGCGACGATTCTGCCCAAGGATGCCGCAAATCAGAAGGTTATCTACTCGCTCAACTGCCCCGCGAGCGTCGCGACGATTTCGACCAGCGGCGTGCTGACCACGAAGAACGTGACAGAAATCACGACGGTAACGGTGAACGCTGTCAGCGCGGAAAACAGCACAATTTCCGCAACGTGGACGCTTGTCATTTACCCCAAGACGACGAAACTCACCTTGACGGCAGCCAGCAGCTGGATTAACGTTGGCGCGTCGGTGCAGCTGCATGTGTCGGCAACACCCGAAACGGCGCAGATGCCCATCCGCTGGCGCAGCAGCAACACCCGCGTTGCGACGGTGGATGCAAACGGCGTTGTGCGCGGCTTGAAGGCGGGTACAGCGACGATTACCGTCCGCACGACCGACGGCTCGAACAAGCGCGCGTCCGTGCACGTGACGGTCGGCATTCCGGCGACGGGCGTGGTGATTACAGGCAACCGCATCGTCCGCGCGGGTGCGACGCTCCGGCTGATGGCGACGGTGCAGCCCGCGAACGCCACGGTGAAGCGTGTGACGTGGGCGGTCAACTGCCCCGCGAGCGTCGCGACGATTTCTGGCGACGGGAAGCTGCGCGTGTCCGCAAACGCGGAAACACAGATTATCCTCGTCACCGCGACGGTGAATGACGGTCAGCGGGTGAGCGCGGCATACCCGGTGTACATTCAGGGCAAAGCCCCGGTGCCGCCCACGCCGACCACCCCGGATGCGCCGGAAAAGTAAGCAGAATAAAGAACAGACCAGCATGGTGTGATGCCGTGCTGGTCTGTTTTGAGTGTGGATGTTTTTTGAATTTTGGTTACTGGCAGGGACGCTTCGCTGCCTGCGCCTTTGTTGGCGGTTTTCTTGGAGTTGAGCGTCCGAGCAACAGTTGGGGCGTTGCCATAAACCTAATAAGGGACGCTGTCCCTTGACCCCTCCGCGCGATTGAGTTGGTCGTTTTTCCCCTATTGTTTCCGCGTGTTTATCCTCTTTTAGCCCTCGAAGGCGAAGGGGGCGAGCGGAAGCCCATTCCGCCCAAACAGCGACACTTTTCCCCAATTCACATATGCATACCTTACCTTCGCCGGGTGGAGCACCGCCACGCTCCGCAAGCGCATCTCCGCCCCATCCAGCGTCACCGACTGCACAGGGTGATACGCCCCGTCCTCCCCGGCAAGCTCCAGCAGCAGTTCGCCCGTCTCCCGGCGCAGCACAGGTGCGCTCAGCGTGACAACGAGCGTATCTCCCTGCGTATACTTCCCCAGCGCGCGGGGGGATTCCGGCGCGTCCATGCCATAGACGACGCGCAGGGCAACGTCGCACAGGCGCTCACCGGGGGTGCGCTTGTCGGTCGGGTGGATGTTGTCGAACTCGCCGCAGTCCAGCAGAATCGCCAGACCACCGGGCTGGAGGGCACTTGCCGCGCGTGCCTGTGCAAGACGCAGGCGCGCCCAGTCGTGCTTATCCTCGTCGCCGGCGGCAATCCACATCGGCAGCTGCACGTTGAGGAAGGGGAGCGAATCGTCGCGGAAAAGCTGACGCAGGCGCATCACCATGGCGGTCAGCAGCACGTCGTAATGCTCGGTTTTCGCGGTGTCATCCTCACCCTGATAATACAGAATGCCGGTCAGCGTCGCGGGAACGACGCGCTTGGTCATCGTTTCAATCAGCCCGCCCGGACGATACGGCGAACCGGGACCAACCGGCGGATGCCAAGGGCAGGGGCCGACGGTTTCGTTGATTTCCGGCCACGAGATACCGGGATTGTCCTTCTTCAGCTGAGCGACATGCGCATTCCACGCGTTCATTTCAACCCCAAAGGCATCTTCCTCCTGCCGCCACTGGTCAAAAGGCTTGTCGCCGCCCTGCTCACGGTAGCGGGTGATGTAGCGCTGCCCCTCGGCGGTTGCTTCCAGCGCTTCCTTGTCCATCCAGCAGGTCACGGATGTACCGCCCCAGTAGCAGTCAATAATGCCGATAGGGCAGTCAATCGTCCGCGCGAGTTTGCGGGCAAAGAAGTACGCCACGGCGGACATATCCCGCGCATAGCCGGGGCGAACGCGCTCCCAATGAGACGCGGCTTCGGCTGCAATCGCGTCGTCATCCCAGACGCTCTTTTTCGGGACGTTGAAGTAGTGTACCAGCGGGTCGTCATGCGCCGCGATTAAATCTTGCCCCTCGTCGGCGTTTTGCAGTTCCAGCTCCATGTTGCTCTGCCCGGACGCGAGGTAGACTTCGCCAACTGAAATATCGGTGGATGTGCACGTTTCTGCCCCGCAGGTGACGGTCAGTGTGCAGCTGGTCGCCTGTTCCATCGGCGGAAGATGCAGGAGGAAGCGTCCGTCGCGCGCTGTGCAGACGCCTTCGGAGAGAATCAGCCCATCCGCCGTCGTCACGCGCCCGGTGACAGTTTGCCCATCCGCCGCCGTACCCCAGACGCGCACTTCCTTGCGGCGGCACAGCACCGCGCCGCTGCCGAACAGGGGCGCAAGTTTGAATTCAATTGCCATTAGTCGTCCTTCTTTCCCATAAACGCGAGGTTGTGCGAGATGAGCAGGCAGCGCTGGCGCACGCAGTCCGGCGAACGCAGCGGGTCTTTGGGCGTGTGCAGCAGATAGTCGCACAGGCGGTCAATGTCCGTTTCGGCAACGTGCAGGCGCGTGTCCGATGAGGCATAGTAGATGTACACCTTGCCGTCGTCATCCGCAATCGCGCCGTTGGAGAACACGACATTGCTCACGTCGCCCACGCGCTCGTGTCCCATCGGGCCAAGCAGCATCCCCGACGGTTCGGCAATCACGCGCGACGGGTCATCCAGCGCCGTCATGAAGGCGTACAGCACATAGCGCAGACCTGCCGCCGTGTTGCGAACGCCGTGCGCGATGTGAATCCAGCCCTTGTCGGTGCGAATCGGCGTTGCGCCCGCGCCGTTTTTGCTTTCGGTGATGGTGTGGTAGCGGCGCAGGGAGATGATTTTCTCCTCATCAATGACGGGGTGCTCAATATCCTTGCACAGCCCGAAGCCGATGCCGCCGCCCGAACCCGTCTCGATGAAATCATCCATCGGGCGAGTATAGAAGGCATATTGTCCGTCCACAAATTCGGGGTGGAGGACGACATTGCGCTGCTGCGGCGAACGGAGCGTCTTGAGGTTCGGCAGACGCTCCCAGTTCTGCAAATCTTTTGTGCGGACGATGCCCGCCGCCGCAACCGCTGCGGACAAATCGCTGCTGGTGCGGTCTTTGCTTTCGGAGCAGAATACGCCGTAAATCCAGCCGTCTTCATGCTGCGTCAGGCGCATGTCGTAGACGTTCGTTTCCTCTGCGCAGGTATCGGGGAGGATGACAGGATAATCCCGGAAGCGGAAGCCCTCAGTGGGCTTGTCGGATTCCGCGACGGCGAAGAACGACTTGCGATCCATCCCTTCGACGCGCACGACGAGGCAGTACTTGCCGTTCAGCTTGATTGCGCCGCTGTTCATGGTGGCATTGACGCCCAGCCGCTGCATCATGAAGGGGTTCGACGCGGGGTCAGCGTCGTACATCCAGAAGGGCGGGATGTGCTCGCGGGTAAGGACGGGGTAGCGGTAGCGGGTATAAAGCCCGTTATAGAAGTGGTCATTGGCGGGGTTCGGGCGCGCGATGAGGCGCTCGTAGGACTCCATCAGGGAGGAAAAACTGCGGATTTGCATAGCAGTGGTCGCTCCTTTGCATTGTGTGTTTAGTACAGGTGCTAAGGGAATTTATTTTGATTGTGGCAGAGGCGAAATCTCTGCATTAACACGCGGACATAGCTTGAAAGTGTCACCAACTGAATCGCGCGAAAGGGTCAAGGGAGGAACTCCCTTGCGGGTGCAGGGCAGCGCCCTGCCGGAGTCCAGAGGCAGCGCCTCTGGCGCCTCCTCCTGCACAAAAAGAGGGATGTACGCACTCGTACATCCCCGCAAAATCAGAAATCGTCCTGCGCGATGTCGTCGCCCCATTCGAGCTTGGAGTGCGCCTTGATGTAGGTGACAACCTCGTCCACCGTGGTGAACGCCAGACCGACGTTGGTGTCCGCCGCGCCGTAGTAGATGGCGATGCGGCCGGTGTCGCCGTCCTGCAATGTAGCGCAGGGGAAAACGACGTTCGGCACGAAGCCGGTCGTTTCGTAGGGTTCTTCCGGCGTCAGCAGGTGGTTTTCGCAGCGGTACAGCACCTTCGACGGCTCGTTGATGTCCAGAATCGCGCCGCCCATGGAGTACACGAAGCCGTTGCAGGTGGTCGCGACGCCGTGGTAGAACAGCAGCCAGCCTTCGGTCGTTTCGATGGGGGCAGCGCCGCCGCCAATCTTGACGGATTCCCACCAGTTGCTGCCGCGCCCCATCACATGGCGATGGTGTCCCCAGTACTCCATGTCGGGCGATTCGGAGATGAAAATATCACCGAAAGGCGTGTGGCCGGAGTCGGACGGACGGGACAGCAGCTTAAACTTGCCGTTCACCTTGCGCGGGAACAGCACGGCGTTGCGGTTGAAGGGGATGAAGGGGTTCTC
>ENA-OQNN01002260-OQNN01002260.1-human-gut-metagenome-genome-assembly--contig:-NODE-2260-length-10266-cov-5.473321_pt1 | contig 10266 bp, 10 predicted proteins | sample MGYA00242624_ERZ504870 | MGnify/ENA primary metagenome ERZ504870 (study PRJEB26092, sample SAMD00036379) | human gut metagenome | host: Homo sapiens | study: EMG produced TPA metagenomics assembly of... | reverse complement strand
AAATGAAGTCAAGAACCGCAAGACTTGCAAGACGTGATTATCCAGCAGAGGTCAGTGAATACTATTGGAAACCTGTATTCTGGACAAACAGCTATTTTGTAGGATCTGTGGGTACAAACACTGCAGAAATGGTACAAGAGTACATCAAGAACCAATAACGCTGAATTCACCACCGACCTATGAGGGCGGCGTACTCTTCTGGATTGCTATAGATAACGTTACGTCCATGACCTTACCAATCATATTTCCTCCAAACTCAAGTAATCCTCCAAACAATCCTTTATTCTTTTTCATCTTTTTTTGTTCCTTCTTTTCTAATTATTTGTTAAGACCAATATCTGGTTTCGAAAGCCCGTCTTTTCCTGCCAGAGCCATTCCATTTGTCCCTGGTGTAGTAGATTCAAGAAGCTTTCCGACATCATTGCTTTTAGCCATATTACCAGCTGTTTTATTTTGGCCTTTATTCTCTTTAAAGATTTTAGTGTCTTTTGTTTTTTCATCAATCTTTGCCATCGTCTGCTCTGTAGAGTATCCCTTTTTTGCAGCTGTTTCTTTGGCTTCAGCTACGGATTTATTATTCTTATCAAGTGTAGATTTTAAACTGTTAATAAACTCGATAGCCATAACCATCAGCTCGCTCTTAAGTGCGCTAAGCTGCATTGTGATAGGAATCGTTTTTAATTTGTTTCCGATAGTTTTACCAACGGTACCTAATAACTTGAACGGCGCCTCGGCCTTATCCATGATTCCGTCTCCTAAGATCCCTCTTCCTACTTTATCAACTGCCTTACCACCTAATTTAAGTGCTCCGCCAACAAGTTTAAATGGGGCTGAGATTACTTTTCCACCAAGTTCAAGTGCACCTCCAAGCAGTCCCTTGCTTTTATTTTCTTCCGCCATAATTCGTCCCTCCTTTTTTACCTATATCGTACAGCCGACATCGCTCGCCCAAGCAATCGTTCCAATAAGTTACTTCCTTCTTGTGCCATCGTCATTGGGTATCGAACTGTCATATTCGTCATCGTACGAGATACTTCATGCCCCGTGTTTTTACCCCATGCTGTTAATTTATCCTTGGTTTCGACTACACGAAGATTATCTGAGAAATCTCCGGTATGGTCAAGGCGTTGGAACATTTCGTATTTCCGATCTAAAATTTTTCGATCAAATTCCTTACGCTCTTCATCACTCATCTTCTTCAAGTCGTCTTTTGGAATTTGGCTGTACATTTTTGCAAATTCTTCTGGGTTGTTCTTTTTAAAGTCGAGTTCTTCCTGAGAAAGAAGCTCGTCTGGAATTACTGCATCATATCGCGGATCAATCCAGCGCATTTTCATGATACCAGAATCGAGTTTTTCATCTTTGTATCTAACGCCAGCTTGCGCTGCGATATCTCGCTCTGGCTGCTGTTCTTTGATTTCTTCTGCTCTTTTTTCTTCCTGATGTTCTTTTGGATTCCATCCAAATTTACGATCAATATCTGTATTTTCGATAATCAAACTATAACCCATATTGATTTTTGTTCTTATCGGCTCGGTTTGTCCTTTGATCGTGTATTCAAAATCGCGTATCGAATCTCTTTCACTATACATCTGCTCGAACGTTTTTCTGATTCTGTCCTGTTCTTCTTCCTTAAGAGAGTCGAAATCTCTACCAAAAACCTCTTTGAATGTTTTCTGGTCTTTTCCTTCTCCAAATGTGCATTTACGGATATCCGGAACTCTCGTAAATTTAATATAATGAGGGGCGTGCATCGCCATTTTTTTGCGGGCGCCTGCCCATTTACGGTCTTCGTCTCCCGGCATGTCGCATTTGATACGGAATGTGTGACTGTTTTCCGCATGTTCTGCAAGATATTTTAAAATAGCGGCCTCTCTTGAGTGGACGTAGTCAGCTTTGTCTGTATCCGGTGAAACGGAATTATCGTAATTGAGCGCATGCTGCAAATCACGTTGAACCTTGTATGCTGTTGTTTGGTTATCTGCTGTTGCAACAGAACCAAACGGATTGTAAAGAAATGAATCCTCATTAAAAATGCTCATAATCGATTGCCTCCCTTCTATCAACCACGATCATGAATATCGTGTGATTTGTTTTGTTTTTGTTCCTGTCCCATGTTTTTGTCGATATTTGGGTTGTTTTTTGCAAGATCAACAACTGTTCTAAGCTGTTCGGCTTTTTCTGGGCCAAGTTCCCTATTCATTTTCAAAAGGAAATCTTTAGCCTGATCTCCTCCAACTTTTTTATCATTGATGAAAGCATATGTGCATCCATCCGTAGGATCCCTTCTAAGCTGCAATTTGTCATTTCCTTGAAGGAATTCTGTTGTACGTCCAGTTTGAGCAGTAATACCAACAGCAGCAGTAAGCAGATTGCTGGCTTTCGTGTCTTCCTGCCCTCTTGCAAGAGCCGCAGCAAGATTTCCGAATCCAGCTCCCTTATCCATATTGACGCGTCTTGCTTCTACTTTTTCTGTCTCTTTTTTGACGTCATGTCCTTCATAATCATTTGCGCGGATTGTATGCATCTCTTTTGCTACAACATGTTGCTCAGTTTTTGTTCTAGGAGCTTTGTCTTTTTCTTTATTTTGTTCTGTCTTATTACGCTGTGTCGCCTGTGTTCTTGCCTTACCCGAACGTTGCATGGTTTCTTTTTCTTTGCCGTGTATTTTAGGTTGTCTGTTTTCATAATGTACTTCCTGTACAGCTTCTCTATTTACATCATCCTGCGCAACAGCTCTCTCTTCGTTTGGCATATCTTTAGCGATTTCACGTACACCAGCTTCAAGATCTCCACGAGCTTTTTCTTTAGAATCGCGTTCTTGAGAATCTAACGTTCTGCCATTTTTCTTTTGTTCACGTCCCTGCTTTTTATCTGACACTGCAGTAAACTGTTCCTGAGCCATATCTCCTTGATTTTTAGAATCATGCGATGGACTTACATCTCGTGAATCCTCTGTGATCTGTGGCATTGTATTGTCTGTATCATTACCGGTGCCGTATACTTGAGAAGCAAGCTGTGTAAAATCCAGCGCCCCCATTAAAGAAGGATCTGTAACGCCTCGTTTTAAAAGCTCTTCTTCTACTCTTTTGTTTACTTCTTCTTCAAAAGTCAGCTGAGCAGCTTTGTTTTTCTCTATTTCTCCGATTCCGTAAGCAATCCCGCCTTCAGTAGTCACAAAAGGGATCATGTCTCTGCCGTCATTAAAAACCTTTTCGATTGTGTTTTTTTCTTTGAATTTTGGCATTTTATAACCCTCCTTTTTATCATAATTTGCAAACATCTTAAGATTCTATATAGCCACGTTTTGGAGTGGTTATAACATCTTTGCTTGCTTTCATTTCATGTTCACTGGATACGGCTTTCTTTTTTTGTGGAAGAAAACTATCAATATCTACCTGCAGTTTTCCATCTACTACTTCAGAATGCTTTACCTGTGCTTTTGCTTTTTGTCCATATGTGCTTAAAAATTTGTTGTTTTCAAACGTATTCACACGCTTCATAGCCTTCATGGCATCTTTCATTCCGACAAGGAATCCGCCATAATGAGTTTCAACATATTCAATCGCTTCATTTTTGGTAATTGGCATTTCATCCAGATAAAATCTCCCATCCAGACCAGCGCGTTCAATTTTAAATTCGCGCATCTTCTCGCCGTCGTAGAACTTTACAGTTGCGGGCTTTTTATATGTCCCAGACATATCTGTTAATTTTGCCAGATATAAACGAGGCATTATGTGCAGGTCTGGATCATATTTTTTAGTCGCCTCTAAAAATAGTCTTTCGAAATCACCTGGATTCTTAGCAATAAATTCACGAGCGTCTGCATCTATTAGCTTTTTCCCGTCGATCCATGTGTCTCCTGTCTTTGTAAGATGTACCGGGATTTCTTTCCCGGCCTTATCGATGATCACAAACTTATATGGTCCGCACGCTTTCACTGTTTCTTTTACCAGCGCAAAAAAACATACAAAATCCTTTCCAAACAAAGGTTTTTCTTTTTGATGCGGTTTTTTCTTTTTTCGGTATCCTGCCATACTCGCCATCCTCCTTTTACAAGTACTGCGAGAATTCCTATGATACATATGTCTGAAATCCTCGCAATAAACAAAAATTATTTTACAAACCCATCATCCAGCGGAAAATATCTCGCATAACTCCTTGTACTTCATACTTCTGAATTCCTAATGGGTTTAAATAAATGATAAATAAAATCAATCCAAAAATTAAAATGTGGCTTAATTTCATAATTGGCTTCCAGATCCAGTAAGAGTCTTTTAAACCTCTTTTTGCTTTCTTTGGCCAGTTTCCAATTCGATTTCCTTTTTTCTCCGCACAAGCCTCGCAGGCCGGTACTAAATTTTCAAGAGAATTTACATTATCAATCCCCATTTTTTTCATCCTTTTCTGCAATGAAGGGTCTGAAGCAACTCTTGATGCTGGGTAGATATGATCTACGACAATACGATCCTCGTCAAACCATTTCCCGCAATATACACATCTGTATTTTCCCTTAGCGTTTGGAGGATTATGCTTGAAAAACTCAGTACGGTAGCTGTAGCGTCCTGCTGCTAGGTTTCTGCCAAGACTGTATTCGAATTCGTTTCTTATGCAGAAGTTAACCACTTTGCTGATTTCTTCTCCTGAATCAAAATCCCCGGAATACGTCGTTTCTGATTCTTTAGAAAGGCCAAGCTTTTCAAGATGCCAATTAAAATACTCTAGTTTTTCAGCATTTCCTTCTACTGTTACTTTTTCTGACATTTTTTCTTCCCTGCCTTTCTTTTACTGAGCCACATACTTAATCTTATTAATAATCTTATCTAGCGCAGCATACAGGAGATTTTCGTATTCATCTTCTGAATATGTAGCTGCGGCTTGCTTATTTTTAAATTCTTCGCTGTCTTTTGAAACCCCAAGGCTTTTTGCTACAGCTTCAGCAATAACTTTTCTTTTTACAACCGGGATAATCCAGTCATCTTCCTGTTTCTTTACTGCATCTACACTGATTCCTTTTTCTTTTGCATAATTTGCTACTGTTTTAAAATCACCAATATATTCAAGTTCGTATGCAATTCTTGCTTCTTCCATATATTTTTTTGGGTAAGCTTTAAATGTTGCACGGTCCTCAATGTGCTGCGCAGTTGCTTCATATTTGCTAAATAGCATAGAGCTGCCTGCATCTTTTTGTAAAGAGGCTTTCGCTTTTGCTATTTCATCCGCTGATGGATCTTTTGTTCTGGCGATTCCCTGAATCTTGATATTGTATGTTATTTTCTTTCCTGCAAACGTCGGATTTCCTTCATATGTAGCAGGAAATTTCACGTCTACTTTGAATCTGTCGCCGATATGATGTCCTATCAAAGACTGTTCAACCTTTTCTGGAAGGCCGTATGAACCAATAATTGCCAGCATTCCTGTTCTGCTTTGATCGAGTTCTTTATTTTTATACGATGTGGTGTAATCAATTGTAAGTTTGTCCCATCGTTTTGCAGTAACATCACTCCCCGTAAGAGGTTTCGCATCTAAAGTTCCACGAATATACCCCTCTGCCTCGTCGTCTGTGATTACCGCCATTGGACAAACTACGGTCATGGACTATAAGTCTGGAAGAGTGACACAGTCTTCAATTTTGTAGTCTTTGTCAGATATAATTTTTGTTCCATCTGGAGCTTTCTTCTTATCGCTGTAGGCAAAAGACGTAATATCTTTATCTTTGCTAGATGAACTACTTCCGGTTCCTCCGGTTCCGTTACCAGAAGCGATCACATCCTCATCTGACGTCTCTTGCTTCGTTGATAATGTTTTGTCTGTTGTATTTTTTTCGCATCCCACAAGAAATGTCATTGCAAGTAATGAACTAATTGTAACTATTACTAATTTCTTTTTCATATTACTCTCCTTTTCCGTGCTGCCGGGCCATATTTTTTAGTGGCCGTAGGATTTTTCAAGAAAATGCTACTAAACCGCCACATGATTTGTTTAATAAATGTGTTCGCTTTATATATGTCGGATTATCTTTCTGCACCCAACAATTTGAGTAGAAAATATGATAAAAACACAAAAAGGCGTGAAATATAAACAACAAAAAAGAACCCCGTACAGAGGGTTCTAGTGATTTTCTGATTTGCAAAACAAATCATCTTCGTGTTCCTTAATGTACTTCAGCATGTCGGGTCTAAATAAGAAAACCCACTTAAGATCATTTCTTGGGTATCCCTCGTCATCCAGCTGCACCTCACAGCCTAATTCTCTCATGTCTGAACGGATTCTGTCGACGACAGCAGGATAATGGGATCTTACAAAGTCCCAAATTGTGATCACGGTGTTGCTTTCTGAAATGTACAGGGTGTTCATGTCTTTGCTGTGCTTTATCCCCTTTTCCCGGCACAACTGCATTAAAAGTTTTTCCTGTTTTTTGTGATATTCTTTTAATTCTTTTTCCTGTTTTTTTCTAATTTCCTCCTGAAAAAGCCGATTTTCTTGTTTAATCTGTTTTTCTGCAGCCTCTCTAGCTTCTTGAGCTGCTTTTTCGCTTCGTTGTATTTCATCAATCGTCATTGGACGCGCATTGCAATTCATAATTTTGTCTCCTTTTTTTATCCCTTTATTTATACCTTTATTTATTTCTATTTTTTATCTCCATTATTTTCTTTTATTCCAGGCGTTGATTGCTGCTCTCTTTGTTGAAAACACATCTGTTTCAGGCTGTACCTTACATCTGGCTCCACTGCATCTTACAAAATATTCAGGTTCTGAATACCTTTCGTAGAAAATTGCTAGAATTGGGTTAGACGGCTCGTATTCTTCTAATGTAGCCTTGCAGCCGCAAAATGGACATGTACGTATTTTCGGTAATGGTGTTTGTTTTGCCATTTGAGTTCCTCCTTTGTTAATTTACAAAAACGACAAAGAGCACCTGTCTGAACAGATGCCCTTATGTTACAAAAACTCTTACAAATCATTACTTTTGAATTAATTCTGCTAAAGTACTTGCAAGATTATCAATTGACATTTCAGAAACATTTTTCCCGGAATTTTGGATTCCAAGTGTCCACTTATTATTAAGCTCTACTACAAGAACAGCTGACTTATTGTCTTTAGAATATCTGAGATATCCCGAAAGCCCACTTTCTGTAGTAACATCTTTTCCTTCCGGATACATGTCCTTGACACCCTGGATGTTAAGATCATCATGCTTCATAATCGTGAATGTTAGATTGTTTTCATTTTGTCCCGTAGAAGCTAAGTTGATCGTTGCTGGATAAACCTCAGCTTTTCCAAGTGCGTTGTTTTTTACGATATCTTCTACAGTTCTACCCGCAGTCTCTTCCATCTGAGTGTTCTTACCTGTATCATTCATTCCAGTAGAAGACATGTAATAATCGTAAGCAACTTTTACTTTGCAAAGCTCTGTTTGCTTCCCATCTTCGTAAACGCCCATCTTTATCGTAGCGTATTTGCTTGAACCTGGATATGCATTTACTGTTCCTTCTGAGGTTTCAACCTTATATTTTTTTGCTGGGGTTCCATTATCTACAGTAACTTTTGTTGATGTATCTGCAGACGAACCATTTGTCCCGCATCCAGCTAAAGTTAAAGCACTCATAAGCATTAATCCTGCTACAGTTATAATACCTTTTTTCTTCATCAAATTATTTTGGCGATGGAAACACATGTTTTTAACATGGGGAGGAAATCACCGTTCTCCTTTCTAAAAGACTCATTTTCAAGTTTCCTTAATCCTCAAACATTTTGCAAAACTTGGTGTTCTGCAAGTTTACAGTTCATATATGTCAGAAAATCGTTTTTTAAAATTTCTACATACAACTTTTTTTGGCCTTCTTTTTCGCAACAAAAAAAGCATCCGCTTATTGATGCTTTCTTTGGAATTCTCTTTTTTGAATTCGTGAAAGGAGGTTAAGATTTACAAAAAATAACATTGAGGCAAGAACATTTATCCATTCTACTTATTGGCCGCGGGAATATGTTGTGAATATCATTTGAAAACTTGGAGTACTGGAGAGTGAACTACCACCCACCTAAAGGTAGGTGGCTTCTAGGAAGTCATAGACTTCTATTTAAGAAGTTTGGTATTTGAGTTTCCACCTGAATACTCAGGCAACCCTTATTCTTACAGGCGTGTCCACATCGCCTCTACTGTATAGGATCTTAAGATCCACAACGCTACTTTTATTTACATTAGCATTGAACGTTATAGGTCGCTTATATCCAACCACCCAAAAGGTAGTGGGTTTTACGCTCCATTTTTATAAAAAATCTGTTTTCCCGCATCAGAGAAGGTTACCGGGTCAAAGCCGGATTACTGATATACAACCAGGTTTAACAAAAACCGGCCGCCTTAATATTTAACATTTATGAGATTAAAAAGTCATAACGCTTTTTACATTATTTATAATACACCCGTTGAGTGTTGATGTCAACCTTTTTCACAACTTTTTAAATTTTCTATATTTTTTTAGAAAACGAAGAACTGTTCTCTGTTATTTCGCTTTGAGCAACTGCTCCATTTTTTCTCTACAGATATGAACCTCGCCACCTAAATCAAAGATTATAGGTGGAGCACGCATAAACGCCGTTAAATATCAATATTTGGGAAATAGGTATCAGCATCATATGTTCCACTGATCTTTGGTGAAAAAATTTTATCGCAGTTATTGATTAACTGACGATATGAACTACCCCACCGATTAGAAATACGGAATCTTTGTCATATTTCTCAATTTCTTTTAAAAGCGCATCTTTTGTGCGTACGACGATAGCATCTTCTGTGTGAACCACCCGCCACTTAAGCTAGCGCTTTGAAGTGGGGCTTCTAGAAGTCATAGACTTCCATTTAAGAAGTCTGGTATTTGAGTTTCCACCTATTGCTAGGCGACCCTTATTCTTACAGGCGTGTCCACATCGCCTCTACTGTATAAGACCTTAAGGTCCACAACGCTACTTTTGCGTAAGATATTTAATGCTCCGTTTACATCAGCATTCTGCGTTTTACCGTTAGAACATTTATATAATCCCCTGTGTACTCGCTTACCACTGAACACGTAAGACTGAGGATTATCTTCGTTATACACAGGAATATCATCTTTATCCCAGAATGAAGCCTTTGAGGTATAGCTTTCTTCCTGTTTAACATATGTTATACCATTAAGCTCACAAAGGTACTCGAGTTTTTCACGAAGTTTCCCGTATGGAATGTTGACAAAATTCTGGTTATTGACTTTGCCGATATCAGCTCCCTGTTGGAATGTCTCGTTATAGCCGACTACGAGTGTCCCAATGTTGTTTTTGATGCAGTAGTCTATTACTTTACGGGCAACTTTACTCATATAGTCGTTTACCCTGTTATTGCGGTTACGAGCAATAGTTTTTTGTCTTTTAGTTCGCTTACTGCCGAAATTCTGCTTTTCTTTGATCCCTTGCAGACGGGCATTCTCTTTATTAAACCACTGATTGATGGATTTAAGTCTTCTTCCATCGATGATGAAGGATTTTCCCATACTTGATACAGCAGTTGCAAGATTATTGATCCCAAGATCTATAGCCAGTGCGTTTGATGTGTTGAGATTTCTTTGGATGCATTCAGCTTCGTATATATACTGAATTTCAAAGAACCTGGCATTCGCTTTTGGAATAATTCGAATTTCCTTAATCTTCTTATCTGCCAGTATCGGCGGAATTTTAATTTCTATCGCTTTGTGTGTTTTTTTATAGCTTTGCGAGAACGGTAAAATAAGTTTGTCGCCATTAAGTCTGACAAAACCGATTACAAGCGTTGTATACCCATCTTTTGGAAGATAGTTCGGTAACCTGCAGTCTTCAAAAGAATACTTGCCTTTCTTGGCAAGTTTTAAAAGCCCAAAGAAAGACTTAAATGATCCATCAACTTCTTTAAGTATCTGCTGAGCCATGTTGGAATTAAGTGCCTTATAATTATCAGAGCTCTTTAAAAGAACATAATTCTTTTGATAATTAAGGTATTCGCCCTCAGTAAAGTAATACTGTCTAACGTTGTAGATTGCCTGATTAGCAAGATTCTTTGCAATATGGCACAAGTCTCTTAGAGTTTTGTAGTCTTCTTTTGAAAGATGCTTTACCTGTTGTTTAACTGTCAAATACATGAACTACCCCCACCTGATACGTAGTTCAGATGTGGTATCCTTTTGATGTGCTCTTGTACTACAACCAGTAACAAGTTACTTCCCAAAGGATTTTAATTTATGTGGCTTGGCAGTTACACATCTT
>ENA-OQNN01002248-OQNN01002248.1-human-gut-metagenome-genome-assembly--contig:-NODE-2248-length-10325-cov-2.037654_pt1 | contig 10325 bp, 8 predicted proteins | sample MGYA00242624_ERZ504870 | MGnify/ENA primary metagenome ERZ504870 (study PRJEB26092, sample SAMD00036379) | human gut metagenome | host: Homo sapiens | study: EMG produced TPA metagenomics assembly of... | reverse complement strand
GGATGTCCCCGCTTTATTTAGGATCTTGTGCTTCTCCAACTGGAACTATTCTTTCATGATGGGATGGAGAGTTTGTGCTTATAAGAAATCTTCTCAAATATTATTCGTACCTTTGCTACCGTAATATTAAAATATATAACCTTGAAAGAGAAGGATTTTGAAATAATGGCGCCTGTCGGTTCCTATGAATCGTTGATGGCTGCTATACAAGGAGGGGCCGACTCCATTTATTTCGGTATCGAAGGATTGAATATGCGTTCTCGCTCGTCGAATAATTTCACGACGGAGGATTTGCGCAAGATCGTCGCTATTTGCGGGGAACATGGTATCAAGAGTTATCTCACGGTTAATACGGTTATTTATGGTGAGGATCTTCCGTTGATGAGGGAGATCATAGACGCCGCTAAGGATGCGGGTGTCTCCGCCATTATCGCCGCCGATGTAGCCGCTATGAGTTACGCGAATAGCATCGGGCAAGAGGTGCACTTATCCACGCAATTGAATATCTCGAACGTGGAGGCGTTGAAGTTTTACGCCCGCTTCGCCGATGTGGTCGTATTGGCTCGCGAATTGAACTTAAAGCAGGTGCATGAGATTTATCAGGAGATCGTGAAGCAGCAGATCAAGGGCCCGAAAGGGGAATTGATCCGCATAGAGATGTTCGCTCACGGTGCTTTGTGCATGTCCGTGTCCGGGAAATGCTATTTGAGTTTGCATGAGATGAACGCTTCCGCCAACCGGGGGGCTTGCATGCAAATTTGTCGTCGTGCCTATACGGTGCATGATAAGGATAGCCAGATCGAGCTGGATGTGGAGAATCAGTATATCATGTCGCCAAAGGACTTGAAGACGATTCATTTCATGAATAAGATGATGGATGCCGGCGTACGTGTGTTCAAGCTGGAGGGGCGTGCCCGCGGGCCGGAGTATGTGCGTCTCGTGACCGAATGTTATAAAGAGGCGGTCAAGGCTTATTGCGAAGGTACCTTCGATGAGGAAAAGATAGCGGTTTGGGACGAGCGTCTGCGCAGGGTCTTTAATCGCGGTTTCTGGGATGGCTACTATCTGGGACAACGGTTGGGTGAATGGAGCAGTAAATATGGCTCCGGTGCTACCCGTAAGAAAGTGTACGTGGCACGGGGTATCAAATACTTCAGCGGAATCGGTGTCGCCGAGTTTGAGATGGAGTCCGGTTCCTTGAGAGTAGGCGATGAGATCTTGGTAACGGGTCCCACGACCGGAGCCGTTATGCAGACCGTCGATGAGATCCGGGTAGACCTGAAACCGGTGGAGGAGACCGTGAAAGGGGAACGCTTCTCGATAAAGATGTCCGAGAAGATCCGCCCGTCCGATCGTCTTTATAAAATGGAGAAAGTACAAATCGAAAAAGAACTACGATAATGAAGGAATATATTTTTAAACTGACAGACAAGGTTCGCGATTACGAGTGCGATTTGCAAGGCGTGGTGAATAACTCCAATTACCAGCATTATATGGAGCATACCCGGCATGAGTTTCTAGAGTCGTTGGGTGAGAACTTCGGCGCCATGCATGAGAAGGGCATCGATGCTTTTGTGGCCCGTGTGGATATCCAGTTCAAGAACTCCTTGCGGAGCGGCGATCGGTATACTTCTTGCCTGAATGTATATAAGAAAGGGGTGAAACTGGTGTTCGAGCAAGATATTTACCGGGAATCCGATGGGGCGCTGGCTACTAAAGGAGTCGTGGAATCCGTTGTCGTAGAGAATGGCAAATTAACCAGAGGAGAATATTTCGATGAGATGCTAAAGCGAATAGAATCAAAACAAGCATAAATGACAGACAAACAGATTTACCAAATTGGCCTTACTATGATTAATGGGGTGGGAGATATCCTAGCCCGCCATCTTCTGGAAGCGTTGGGAGATGCGGAGGCCGTGTTTACGGAAAAGCGCCAGTCGCTAGAGAAGATATCGGGTATCGGCGATTCGATTATCGCCGAGATTAAGCGGGCGGATGTGCTTTTACGGGCAGAGAAAGAATTGGCTTTTGCCCAAAAGAACGGTATCTCTATCTATTTCTTGAAAGATATGAATTATCCGGAACGTCTGCGGGAATGCCCGGACGCTCCGGTTTTATTTTATTTCAAGGGGAACGCGGATTTAAACGCCGCCCATATCATCAGCGTTGTGGGTACTCGTAGGGCCTCCGCTTATGGGCAGGAAGTGACCGAGCGCTTATTGCGGGATTTGTCCGTGATTTTCCCGGATCTATTGGTCGTTAGCGGACTCGCATATGGCATCGATATTTGCGCTCATCGGAATGCGTTGAAGAACCAATTGCCCACGGTGGGCGTATTGGCGCATGGTTTGGATCGTATCTATCCTCCCGTGCATCGCTCTACGGCGGTCGAGATGTTGGAGCGGGGAGGTTTATTGACCGACTTTCCTAGCGGGACGAATCCGGATCGGCAGAACTTTATCCGGCGAAACCGGATCGTAGCCGGTCTGGCGGATGCCACGATCGTTATTGAATCGGCGGAGAAAGGAGGCTCTTTGATCACGGCGGATATCGCTTTCTCGTATGGCCGGGATGTCTATGCCTTTCCGGGCCGGGTAACGGATATCAACTCTAAAGGATGTAATGGCTTAATCCGGCAGAATAAAGGAGGCTTGATCACTTGCGCTGACGATTTAATCATGGCGATGCGTTGGGATGTCGCTCAAAAGACAGATGCGTTACCGGTCCAAACCCAATTATTATTTCCTGAGAACGAGGAGAGTGAACGGATCTTGTCGTTCTTGGAAATGCGAAAGGAATCTCATATCAATGAATTGTCCGTAGCCTTGAATCTTCCGGTACATCAATTATCTTCTCTGCTCTTTGAGTTGGAATTGGATGGAAAGATAAAATCGATGCCGGGAAGCATCTATAAACGAATGAAACCCCTATAAATAATTAAAGCCTGTCTCACGACAAGCCCTAACCAAACTTTGTTAACCTTAAATCTAATACTATTATGAAAAAACCACAATGCAAAGATAAGCTTGTAAAGCCCCTTTGTCAAGGGTTTTGAGTATAACTTGTGTTAAACAACATGTCTGCCCGGTATAAAAAATGTTTTTGAATTTGAAACTATACAGAATAGGCATAAAATCTTCTAAAATTAACAGTTTGGATGTTGTTTGTAATCCTTGATCTTCACAGTGCTTGTATATATGGAGGAGGTTTATCCATACTAAAAAATCCTTGTAAGCGAACTTACAAGGATTTCTGGATTTGTGCGGCTGAAGGGACTCGAACCCCCACGCCGTGAAGCATCAGATCCTAAGTCTGACGTGGCTACCAATTACACCACAGCCGCATTGGAATCGTGTGCAAAGGTAATGCTTTTTTATAAACTTGCAAATATTTGCGTTGTTTTTTTAACGAAACCTTATTTCTTCTCGGTCTCGGACAAGAGGTGGGTGATCGCCGCCTCGATAATCGTATCTTTACCTTTCTCGATATCTTCTTGGGTCATAGAAACCTTATATGTAGGATCGATACCGAATTCCGTATGCTGTTTGTTTACATCTAGCATGGGAGACGCGGAGAAACGGACACCCCAGCCGTTGGGCAACTCGGAGTTAAAGGGGAAGCCACTACCGCCTCCGGTGCGATCTCCCATCGTCGTTACATAAGGCATCATGCGTACTTTCTGCACGAAATCGTTGGCGGCGCTGTAGCAATGACGATTCGTTAAGACCACGACAGGGCGTAACCAGCGGATACGCTCGGAAGGTGAGAGATAAAGGGGATAAGGTTCGGAAAAGTCATCGTGCCCTTTACCCGTCTTATGTTGGATATAGCCGGTCAGTATCTTTTCCTCCAAGAAACGGGAAGCGATGCGATCGGCGTTTGATAACATGCCACCGCCATTATCCCGGATATCGAAGATCAAACCTTTGCAATCCTTGAATTGATAGAATATGTGATCCAAACCGCTTTCGCCGGCCGAACTGGAAAAGCTACCGTAGTAAATATACCCGATCTGCCCGTCACTCAATGTCGTGTATTTAAGTCCTCCGGCGATCGAGTAGTTCCTTCCGAGATAATTCTCTTGTATGTCCGAGTCGAAATTATCCGGATAATCGAGATACCAATCCCAATAGCGGGACATATTGAAGGTGGATATCAAATTGGTATGCCCGTCTTTCAGCTCGTTTAGCATATCGCCTAATACGTCAAATAGGACGTATTGGTTCATCGTATCGCTTATCTGCGTCTTATAACGGTCGTGAACCTCGTTCCAATCAATGTCCTTGTATTCGAAGAAGCAGTAATTCTCATCCAATATTTTCCAAAGCGCCTCAAAGTTCTCCTGTGGGGAGGCCACGTATTCGTCCGATTTCTCACATCCGGTAAACAGGAATCCGAGAGATATACATATATATATAAGGTATCGTTTCATTTGATTTCCTTTTAATAATAAGCGCTTCTGAACCGCTGGGTATTCTTTAGGCGTTTTCCTCCGAAAGAGATAAATTCTTTCACGAGGCCGATCATAAAAGAGTGAGAGATTATATGAGAATGTATATCATTGACATCTGTACGGTAAGAGCTGTTTAGGTAACCTGCCTGTCTCGAAAAATTACAAACCGGGAAATCTACCGTGAAAAAGTTCTTCATGGCGAATTTATTATGGAAGGAATTGAATTGCACCACTCCCGAAGCATTCCCTAGGTTGAAGATCTCGTAATACGATTGCCCGTAATGGGGGGAGAATAAAACACCGGCAAAGGGGATCGTGAACTGGTAGCGCAGCGTCATAGGATATTCCTTGACGCGTAACTTATAGATCGCCATGGCGGAGATGTTCAAATCGATATCCGCTTTCGCCGAGGCCGGGTTATTTCCGTTGCGGGTATTGTATATAAAACCACCCATGCCATGCACGGCACCACCCGCCAGAAGCTTTAAATCCGGCAATACCGTGGGCAAATGATAATAGTAACCCAACGTATAATCGATAAAGCCCGCGAAATCCGTAGCGGTAGAGGCAGCATTATCCGTGCTAGCCAGATCGACGCTTATGATTTGCTGTCTGGATACCCGATAGTTTGCCAGTCGGACCCTCTTCATCCGTTCATTCATTACCCGTAATCCGGGGCCTGTATATTTCTTATCTTCCATGCTGGGAGATAAATAGGTGTCCATTAGGTTGTAGCTTCCTATACCGACCATGGTCCCGCTGTTGATAGACCAAGGGATCTCGTCTCCATCGGACTGGGCCTTGGCCGGTGACGCGAGAAACAGCAGGAACAAACCAATCAAACAGGTGATAGCTTTCATAGGTTATTCGTCAAACAATTTCATCTGTCCCGTAATTTCATCGATAATATCCGTGGTACTCTGCCCGTCGTCAGTGTCGTTTCCCTCCTCATTGCCTTCGGTATCGTCTGATTCCGATGCGTTTTCGGAAGGGACGAAGCGATTCGGTTCCAGCTCATTGATTGTCTCGACCTCAAATGTAGAGATTCGTTTACCTTTGGCTTTGAAGCCTTTCACCGCGATAAATTCGTCGGCATCGAGGATGAGAGCCTCCCGGAAGGCGTCGTGGCCTCCGAAGATCACCTCGATACGAGGATAGACCTCATCCGTAAGCAACATCAAGCGGTTCTTCGGATTCTCTCCTAGGAAATTCTGCTTCCGGGTGTTTACCTCCAGCAGGAATCGTTTGATATAATAATATTTCTGACCCGCGTCGTATATTACGGCAGTCCATATCTTGCTCGGCTGGTATTTCTCGATGACATGATAGTGGACTCGTAGTGATTGCTAAGGTCAAAATTCGTGACGTAGAAATCGCCGTTCGGCAGGATCACCAATATCTGATCGTTGCTATGGAACTCGCCTAGCTCTTCTCCCCGTCCATCGTAATTTAACCGGAGTACGTCCCAGTCGAACCATACTTCCCGGCCTCCCAAGGTGGAAGAGCCTTTCTGCTTGAGGCTGATCTTGTGCACTTCCGCTTTCGTCAGGATATTACCTTGAGAACCCCGTCCCTTAATGGCTATCTCGCTGAAGTTCTTTTCGAAGACGAGTAGTTTCTGCCGGGGTTTGGGTTTCAGGATTACCTTGACGGTCTCCGCCTCTCCGTTCGGGTTTGCACTGAAGTAAAGGACACGGGAGTTTTCCGTACCTTTGGTCAGGTCGTATTCCCGATCGCGTGTAGCGCCTGTGACGGCGAAGCGTTTGATGTAATTATATCCGAACTTACCGTCCCGGTATATGACGTTGTAAATCGTCCGGTTGTCGTTACGCTTAAATACGTTGACATATAGAATATCCTTACCGATAAAGATCTTATCCGCTACCTTGACGATCTTATAAGTACCGTTGCGATAGAAGATAATGACATCGTCTATATCCGAGCAGTTACATATGAACTCGTCCTTTTTCAGTCCCATGCCGATGAAACCTTCTTGACGGTTGATATACAATTTCTCGTTCGCCTCTACGACCTTGGTCGCCTCGATCGTGTCGAAATTGCGTATCACGGTATGGCGAGGGTAAGCCTTGCCGTATTTCTCTTTCAGCATGGTAAACCAATCGATGGTATAGTCGACGATATGTTCCAGCTTATCGTTGATCTTGGCGATTTGTTCCAAGGTCTGGGCAATGAACTCGTTACTCTTGTCGGAGTTGAACTTTAAGATACGTCCCATCTTGATCTCCATGAGTTTCAGGATATCGTCCCGGGTAACCTCACGGATAAATCGGGGCTTGAACGGCTCTAAACGAAGGTCGATATGGGATATCGCCTCGTCCATGTTCTTGGCGTTCTCGAACTCCGGGTCTTTATAAATACGTTCCTCGATAAATATCTTTTCAAGGGAGGCGAAGAACAGGGCCTCCTCCTGCTCTTGTTTCTGGATCTTGAGCTCTTCCCGTAACAGCTCCAGCGTACGATCCGTAGAGTGGCGAAGCACATCGCTGACCGTAAGGAAATGCGGCTTGTCCTCCTTGATCACGCAACAGTTTGGGGAGATACTGATCTCACAATCCGTAAAGGCGTATAAAGCATCGATGGTCTTGTCTGAAGAGACCCCCGGAGCGAGATGCACCAAGATCTCTACATACTTGGCGGTATTATCGTCTACCTTCTTGCTCTTGATCTTTCCTTTATCGTTCGCTTTTAGGATGGACTCGATCACGGTAGAGGTTGTTTTTCCATACGGGATCTCCGAGATCACCAATGTCTTATTATCGAGCTTGCCGATTTTCGCACGGACTTTCACCGATCCACCCCGTTCTCCATCATTATATTTGGCTATGTCGATAGAGCCTCCTGTCTGGAAATCCGGATATAACGCGAATTCCTCTCCCCGTAGATAGGCGATGGAAGCATCTAATAACTCATTGAAATTATGAGGGAGTATCTTGGAAGACAGGCCTACGGCGATACCTTCCACGCCCTGTGCCAGCAATAAAGGGAATTTTACCGGTAAGGTAACCGGTTCCTTATTACGCCCGTCGTAAGAAAGCTGCCAAAGGGTTGTCTTGGGATTGAATACGGTCTCCAAGGCAAACTTGGAAAGGCGAGCCTCTATATAACGAGGAGCGGCGGCTCCGTCTCCCGTCAGGATATTACCCCAGTTTCCTTGGCAATCGATCAACAGATCCTTTTGTCCCAATTGCACCAAGGCATCTCCGATAGAGGCGTCTCCGTGAGGGTGGAACTGCATCGTATGACCTACGATATTTGCAACCTTGTTATACCGCCCGTCATCCAACCTCCTCATGGAGTGCAGGATACGTCGTTGTACGGGTTTCAGTCCATCGTTGATATGCGGAACGGCCCGTTCCAAGATCACATAAGAAGCGTAGTCTAGGAACCAGTTTTGGTACATCCCAGACAAATGATAGGTCGTGACACGTGTATCCCCTTTCCCCGGGACTTTATAGTCGGAATGGGTATTCGCCTCTTCCTCCGTAGTCTCGTTATCTTGGGTATCACTATTTATATCCTCAATTTCCTCGTTTTCCTTATCTTCGATATAATCGTCTTCTTTATCTTCCGGTCTCATAAAATCCAGTTCTTTCTACACAACGCTATTACGCCAAATTGCTAACAGGGTGTAAATATAGCAAATATTCGGCAGTTTTTATAAGAATGAGGCTTTTACGAGAGTGAGTTTGCGTTAAATAAAGAGATTTTATAAAATAAATATTTAGGTGGTAGGGGTTTTTCAGAATCTTTTGTCTTATCAATAACAATTGATATTTACATATAAAAGAATATGATATGAAGAAGCTGATTTTATTTGTGTTATGCGCTTTGAGCGGCTTGATGGTGAGCGCTCAATCACGCTGGGGGATTACTCCGGAGGGTGGATTTGCCGCGGTTAATCGTGTTGGAATGGGATCTAGCTGGCGTGCGGGGGTTAAGGTAGGCGTTGGTGTATCTTACCAGTTTGAACCGGGATGGATTGGACTGAAATCCGGTTTATATTATGCGAATAGAGGGTATTCGTTGGGAGATTATCCGAGAACGACGGAGTCTGCCACGTATGTCTTGAAAGAGATGATGACCGGTGGTATCACGCAACATTTTTTGCAATTGCCCGTGATGGCTGATTTCTCATGGAAAGTGTCGAAAGAGGTACGTATGCATTTAGCGGTCGGTATGTATGCCGGTGTATCTGTCAAGAATGATACGAATTGGGGATCTTCGTTTACGATGGGGTATTCGAAGGAGCCGCAGGCGCTTGGTAAATATGTCAAATCTACTGGCCTAGGGTATAGTTATGGTTATGGCCATTCGGGATATGATGAGGCTGAAAAAGCCGATCATCCATTTCGAGACGTGAATTCTTTTGATTGGGGATTGACAACTTCTTTTGGTATAGAGGTGAATAACTGGGTGATGAATCTGGGGTATGATCTCTCTCTAGGTGATGAGGGCGGTAACTATAAGATCGATGGCGATAATTTCTCTCTGTATGAAGTAAGAAGTGTCGGTGCCAATTACAATACGATGAGTCTGACGGTTGGGTATAAGTTCAAGCTTTAACGGCAAATCACTCATAGGATACGAATCTGACGAATATTCGGTGTCTTTTGGCGTAAGAAGTTTACTTCAACAGAAACCTAGATTAGACGTATCATAATTTGTCTACGCTTCATTATAAGTATGATGAACAAGGCCGGAAAATAAAGGGGATTACTGAATATCCGGTTATTGGCAAGAGCAAGGTGACAGTCTTTTCTTATAAGAATAATCTTCTGGAACGGAAAGTTGAGTACGACGAACTCGGCCGGAAGCTTACTTATACGGACTATGAGTACGATGAGACAGGGTTGTTGACAAAAGAAACGATTCGTGATCCCGAAACGTCCGAGGTTCTCCGATATAGCGAGTACCGCAATGAGAACGGATTGAACATGGAGATCATGGTTTATACTTCTCTCCCGACAGAGAAGAAACCCATAGAGCTTCGTCGGATCACGAAGTCCTATGATCAGAATGGCAATCTGCATCAATTAGTCTCTGAAGAATTGGCTTCTTCTAGCTCCCAGTCGAGTTTCTCGGAGTCCTATGAGTATATTTGAAGGCGTTCGTGATGACTTTATTCGATATGGAATGTCATCACGAATGTTTTTTCCTTCGTATAGGGTGCCTATTCGTCCAATCCTTGTTCGTTCGGATTTCCGGTCTTCATGAAATACCCTTATACAATAAGACCCCTTCCGTAGTTGTTCTCACTCCTTGTACTTTTCCTTCGGTAATTTGAAAATTCTTTTAGTTCTTATGGTTTTCTATATTTGCCATAAATATAACAAAAAATGCAGAGCGTAGCGTCGGGATTAAAAGCAAAAGACATTTCTCTTAGAGGTAACAAAAGTTTCATACTGAGGAAACTTTAGTTTCCCTATAGAGAAACAAAAGTTTTCCGCTTATTAAACTTTTGTTTTCCTATAATAAAACTTTTGTTTTTTAGGTTAAAAAACTACAAATGGCTAGATGTTAATATTTTATCCGTGTTGAAAGGAGATCGGATAATGCTATATGGTGAGTGTGGAGAAGCGTTGTGTTAGGTGATGGAAAAGTGGTAAATGGCAGTAAATAGTGGTAGATAGAGCCAGATAATTGTAGATGTTTTTTATCTACCACCATGGATTAAGTATCCTAAGACCAGATGATTGCAGGGATAGTTGTAGATGTTGTAGCAAATGGGCTTGTAAATTATATGGGAGAATTGAAAGTTAAAGCGATGAACGAATAACTTTCAATTCTCCATGTTTCAATTAAATGGTATAATATTGTTCCCATCCTTTGCGAGGCGGCAAACCACACAGCA
>ENA-OQNN01002245-OQNN01002245.1-human-gut-metagenome-genome-assembly--contig:-NODE-2245-length-10341-cov-3.809673_pt1 | contig 10341 bp, 7 predicted proteins | sample MGYA00242624_ERZ504870 | MGnify/ENA primary metagenome ERZ504870 (study PRJEB26092, sample SAMD00036379) | human gut metagenome | host: Homo sapiens | study: EMG produced TPA metagenomics assembly of... | reverse complement strand
AACATTCGAGACAGACGGAAACAAATATTATTATTACGACACCCGTCTCGATTTCAACAAATACGAATACGAAATCGACGCCTTTTCGGGGAAGATAATCAAATATGAGGCGGACACCGCGATGTCCGGGCTCAGCGACCCCGTCTACAAAAGCACCGAGTTCAAGGACGGAATAAACAGCGAAAAGGCGATTGATATCGCGCTCGAGCACGCGGGTCTGACCCGCGACGAAGTCAGCTCGCTGAGCGTTGAACTGCCAGCAAACGCGGACAGGACGGTTTTCAAAGTTGAATTCATATGCAGTAACTCGACCTATCCCCCGGTCTGGGTGCGCGGATTCATCAATGCCGACGCCGCCAAGAGCGCGTTCGACGCAATAACCATGACGGTCATATACATTCTCCCGGCGTTTATTATTATCGCCGCCGTCGGGGCGTATTTAATATCGCGCAAAACGATGAAGCCGGTCGAGAATATCTGCCGCTCGGCGCACGAGATAACCGACGGAACCGACCTCTCAAAGCGCATAGAAATGGAGAAAAGTGCGGGCGAAATATACACGCTTGCCGAGACCTTCAACGACATGCTCGCAAGGCTCCAGACCTCGTTTGAAAACGAAAAGCAGTTCACCTCCGACGCCTCGCACGAGCTGCGCACGCCGCTCGCCGTGATAAAGGCGGAATGCGAATACGCGCTGTCCGACAACGCGAGCGAAGAAGATATGCTCGAAGCGCTCTCGTCGATAGACGAGCAGACGGACAAGATGACGAAGCTCGTCACGGCTCTGCTGACGCTCTCGCGCACTGAGCAGGGCGACAAGCGCTACAAGCTCGAGGACACCGACTTGAGCGAACTCGTCAAAAAAACATGCGCCGATTTTGTCCTCGCGAAGAACATCACGCTCACTGCGGACATCGAAGACAATATTATAATCCCCGCGCAGGCGCAGCTGATCTCGCTGATGCTCGAAAATCTGCTCTCGAACGCCGTCAAATACGGCAGAGACGGCGGGCACATTGAAGTCAGGCTCAAGAAAGACAACGGCATCGTGCTCTCGGTGAAAGATGACGGAATCGGGATAAAAGAAGAGGATCTGCCGAAGATATGGGGCAGATTTTACCGCGCGGACGAATCCCGCAGCCGCGAAAGCGGATTCGGCTTGGGTCTCTCGCTCGTCAGCCAGATAGCGGCGCTCCACGGCGGAAAAGTCTCCGCATCCTCCGTTTACGGCGAGGGAAGCGAGTTCACCGTGACCTTTTGACGGCGGTATAACAGCATAAATAAATGAACCGGTTGCAGTAGATTTTTCTGCGGCCGGTTTTGTTGTTTTATATTGTTTGACATCGGGGATGGACAAATCCCAATTTATCAACATCACAGCACACTGTTTTACGGACTTCAAACTTTCCGAAAAATTTTTGCGCTCTAATCTTTCTTTAATTTTCGCGGGTTATTATATGGGTGTACTAAGGGACACGATCCCGATAAGAAAGGACAGATACTATGTTTGCAAGTATTTTCAAATCCATCGGAGTCGCGCTCATGTCAGTCATTATGGCTATCTTCTCTGCGTTCGCGCCGCCGCAGGATAAGCCCGACACGGGCTCGGGCAACTCCGGACAGATCCAGCAGGAAGTGAAGATAAGCCTTGACGCCGCGATAGACATTGCAGTCGCCGATGCGGGCGTTGCAAGAGCCGACGCGAAGTTCACCGAAGCGAAGCTCGACAGCGACGATCTTGTCGCCCACTACGACATCGAGTTCATCGCCGGGGCGAACGAATACGACTACGAGATAGCGGTAACGGACGGCAGCATTCTTAAAAAAGAAGTCGAGCCCGCTGACCCCTCGAAGCCCTCAAAGCCCCAGCCCGATGTCTCAGGCTATATCAGCATCGACGAGGCGAAGGCAATAGCCCTCAAGAAAGTTTCCCTTGACGCATCAAAGGTCACTTTCAAGAAAGCGGAGCTTGACGTGGACGACCGCACCCCGCACTATGATATCGAGTTCGTTTCCGGCGGATATGAGTACGAAGTCGAGGTCAACGCGAAGAACGGCAGAATAATCGACTTCGACCGCGAGCTTGACGATTCAAAGCCCGCCGACCCCTCGAAGTATGTCTCCGCGGACGCCGCGAAGAAAGCCGCACTCGACCATGCGGGTCTCACCGAGGCTCAGGTCACGGAGCTCGAAACCGAGCTTGACACCGACTCGCTCACCGCGCACTACGATGTTGAATTCAAATGCGGCGGATTCGAGTATGAGTACAAGATAAACGCAAAGAGCGGAAAAGTTATCTCGTTCGAAAAAGAGAGAGACTAACAGATTTTTATTCAGTCCCGGATGTTAAGTCCGGGGCTGTTTTTATTTGTAAACTTTTTTCGTTTTTCCTTGACTTAAAGCCGACTTCAGGTTCTATAATAAAGTCAAATCAAAGGAGGAATTATCATGAGAAAAGATTTCGGCGCAAAGCCATTCACCTATCCGCAGCCGGTGCTTATCCTCGGTTCCTACGACAAGGATGGCAACCCCGACGCTATGAACGCCGCATGGGGCGGCATCAGCGGCGGCAATGAAATATCCATGTGCATAAGCGCGGGCCACAAGTCCACGAAGAATATCCTCGAGAGAAAGGCATTCACCGTGAGCATGGCTGACCTCGAACATACGGCGGCGTGCGACTATGTCGGTCTTGTCTCCGCAGGTAATACGCCCGATAAATTCGAAAAGGCGGGTTTCCACGCCGTCAAATCGAAGTTTGTTGACGCGCCGCTGATTGAAGAGCTGTCCATCGCCGCAGAGTGCAGGCTCAAGAGCTACGACGCAGGCACCGGGCGCATGGTCGGCGAAATAGTCAACGTCTGCGTTGACGAGCGCGTGCTCGACGAGAACGGAAACGTCGATATTTCAAAGGCGCAGCCGATAACCTTCGACCCGTTCAACAACACCTATGTTGTCCTCGGCGAGACAGTCGCAAAGGCGTTCAGCGCCGGCAACTCGCTCAAATAAAAATATACGCAAAACGCCCCGCACGTTTCCGTGCGGGACATTTTGTTTTTCGGATGTAACTTTTAATATTTTATCGTGAAGTCGTTTATTGTTGTCATGCCGACTTTTACTCTCGTGTTTGAGCCGAGCAGGTGCGCCGTCAGTTCAATAATAACGGGATAATCATAGTGGGCATAGACTAAGTTGCCGGTAGCCTTGCTGAATCTTGCTACTATCGTTCCGTTATAATAGGTGAATTTCTGGTCGGTGAGCGAGAGGCCGGGATAGTCGAAGTTTACCACATCGGCGGTGAGCACGCCGAACGCCGCGGCATAGCCCTTATCGCCCGAAGGATTGACCTCGGTGCCGAAAGTCAGGGTTATCTGATATTCGCTGCCCTTGTCCTCTATCTTTGCGCTCTTGACATCGGATACTGTAAGCTTGCTGACCCAGTCCTTGCCGCCGACGGGGAACACTGCTTTAATATCCTCTTTGCTCGTCATGACGAGAGCCTTATCGTCGCGCTTCATGAAGGTCTTCATCGCGCTCTTGCCTATTGCGTCTATCGCCTTGGGCAACTCGGTCTTGTCGGCGTTGTTCTTCGTCTCGGTGTAGTTGCGGGTGACGGACTTTGCCTGATATTTTACCCTGTTCGCGCCGGTGTTGAAATAGGCGATTATCTCAGCTTTATTCCAGTCTTTTGTGCTCTTTGAGGGTGCGGCAGTGACCTGTGCGCTTGTCTCGCCGGGCTTTGCGGGGTCGGCGGACTGAGTCTCGTCCGTCTCGCCCTCCTGCGCGGTGCTGTCCTCGGGAAGGGCTGTTGTGTTTTCAATAATCTGTCCGTCCGCGCTCGTCTGCGCTTCGCCGGTGGTGTCTGCATTTGTTTTTGTGTCGTCCTTTTTGCACGCGCACAGCAGCGACACAAGCAGAACAAGAATCGCCATAACGGCGGCTATCGATCTTTTCATGGATTTTCCTCCTCAGAATTCATATTCACCCGCTCCGACGGTCTGTTTTCTTCCGTCGGGCAGAATTATATCCGCTTTGCAGTTCGACGGGACGGATATTTTATATTTGTATCCCCCGTCAGTTTTGTCCCAGCGCACGAATATTTTTCCGTATACGCTGTCATAGCTCGCTTCGGCAAACTCAAAATGCCCGCCCGGGCGCGGGGATATTTTGAATTTATTCTCGCCCTCGACATTTATTCCGCACATCGTGCCGAACAGCCACTCGCACACGGCGCCCTTGGAATAGTGATTGAGCGAGGCAATGCCGCCCTGCGCGGCGGTGCCCTCCCACGACTCCCAGACGGTGTTCGCGCCGTTTTTGGGCATGAACAGCCAGCCGGGCATCTGCTCGTTTTCAAGCAGGCGGTAGGCATATTCAATATCTATATCCGCCAGAACGCTCAGTATCAGCGGAGTTGAGAGGAATCCCGTGCCGAGCCTCCATAAGTAGTTGTCGAGGGCTTTTATGAGCCGCTTTTTCGCATATTCCGTCTGCTTTTCGTCGAGCAGACCGATATAAAGCGGGCGAACGAGCTTCGCCTGGCGGTCGGTGTCTATTGAAAACTTCTTCGTTGTGACGAGCGCGCTGTAGCCCTTTCTCGCCCTTGCGGCATTCTTTTCGTAGAGCCTTCTGTCGTCGTCTTTGCCCAAAATGCGGGCGATATCCGCCATCGCTTCGAGCATGAACACTATGTACGCAGTCGTCTCCTCCGGGTTAGGGTTGACAAAATCCGTAAATTTAAGAGCCTTGACATCGGCGGGTTCCGCCCATTCGCCGTAGGACTGGCGGTAGTTTGAAATATTGCGGAAATTTTTGAGTCCCACTCCCGTCGGCAGGGCGGTCGGATACCACTTGCCGAGGGTCTTTATTTTATATTCGGCAAAGGCGCGCATGTTGGGATAGAAGCGTTCGAGAATCTTTCTGTCGCCGTACTGCTTATAGAGCCTGTACGGGATGAACACGCCCGCATCCGACCAGCCGGCCGAGCCGTCCATGAAGGTCATATAGAAGTCCACGCCGCCACGCGGGGATATCTGGCGGAAGTTTCCGTTTTTGAGCTGCTCGTCGCACATATCGCGCACGTACTTTTCCGCAAACGGGGCGTAGTCGAAAAGATAGCTCGCGGTTTTGCAGAATATCTGTGCGTCGCCCGACCAGCCGTGGCGCTCTCGGGTCGGGCAGTCGGTGGGCAGGTCGGTCGAGTTGCCTTTTGCCGACCACTTTGTCACCTCGACGAATTTGTTCAGTAGCTCGTTTGAGCTGTTGAAGAATCCCGTCTCTTCCATGTCCGAATAGACGGCTATGGCGGTAAAGTTCTCCGGAGCGATATCTATATCCGTGTCGACGCTGACATACTGAAAACCGAATATCGCGAACTTCGTCTTGTAATGATTTTTGCCCTCTTTGCAGATATACTCAACTCTCTGCAGAGGCGTTGTCTTATGCTTGTTCTTGCACTGTATGTTTTCGAGCGTCAGTTCGCCGTCACGCAGCAGCTCGCCGAACTCGAGAATAATTTTCTGTCCCTTGCGGGCGGTTACCTCAAACTCGGCATAGCCCGCTATATTCTGCCCGAAGTCAAGCAGCTTTTTCCCGCTAGGGGTGACGGACAGAGTGGGCTTGAAGCGTTCCTTTTCGGCTATCGGGAAATTGTTTGACGCGCTCGGCAAAACCTTGCAGACGGTCTCTTTCGCATGATTTTTATATGACGGGATATTATTCGCGTTGACCCGCTCGCCGTCCTTGTTGTCCGCAAAGCGTATCGCGCCGTCGTTGCTCCAGAGCCACGAGCCGTCGGAGGTGACGGTCTGCACCGTGCCGTCGGTATATTTTATCTCAAGCTGAGCAAGCAGTTTAGTCTCGGTGCCGTACTGATTTTTGAGTCCCCATGCGCCTACGCTGCCCCTGTACCAGCCGTCGGCAAGCTCGGCGCAGAGCACGTTGCTCCCCTCATGCAAAAGTGCTGTCACATCGTAGGTCTGATACTGTATGCGCTTTCTGTATTCCGTGATGCCGGGCGCGAGCGGCATTGAAAAATCAACGCCGTTAATCCCGGCTGAATAAAGTCCGCAGGCGGTCATATAGAGCCGCGCAGATAAAATCGGCTTTTTGCACTCGAACTCTTTTTTGAAGCAGTCTACCGGATAACGCTGTTTTCTGTTTACATTATAGTTTCCTGTTATCCACTTCGCGCTCCAATCTGAGGCGTTTCTGAGCCCGATCTCGAAGAATGCCGGCTCGCTCCACTCGCCCTCAAGCCCGTTTTCGTCCCAGAGCTTCACTTTCCAGTTCACTCTCAGGCGCGACGGAGTGTCAAGCGGATACGGAATAAAACTCATCTGTGAAGATTCGACCTTGCCGCTGTCCCATAGAATATTGCCGCGCGTATCAGAAGCGATTATTCTATATGCGCTCTGCGCCTTTCCGCCCTCGCAGTTCCACATGAAGCGCGGGTTCTTTATATCTATCCCCAACGGGTTTTTGAGATACTCTGTTTTAAGCTTTACGGCTTTCATTCTGTCGTCTCCCCGTTTCTCTGCTTTATCTCCTCCTGCTCCTTGGCGATATTCTTTTCGACATTCAAAAACAGCAGAAGTATCGCAAGGACTATGCCGGTTATCGTCTCAAGCCCTACGAAAGTAAATGTTATCGCGCTCTTGACGCTCTCCGACTGCACGGCGATGAGCTGACCCGCCGCATTGGTATAGGGCGCGGCATAGCCGGACTTCGAGAGAATGAGATTGAATATACCCGTGCAGATTCCGACGCTCGCCACGGCAATGGTGTTATATATGGACATCGCGATGCCGTCGCACCTGAAGCCGTTTTTCCACTCGACATGGTCGAGCACATCCGCGAACAGCGCCATGAACACATAAGAGCACGGCAGACCGCCGATATTCTTGATAAACTGGCCGATAAGCACTATTACCATATTCGTCGGCGCGAGCCAGCATATAGCCGAGCCGACAGCATAGAAAATAAAGCCGATTGCCGTTAAATTGCGCTTGCCGAATTTTTTCGCGAGCGGCCAGACGGCAAAAATGCCGATGCCCATCGGGATGCCGCCGATAACGGATAGCATGGTCTGGGTCTTGCCGTCGTTATATGTACCGAGGACATAGTTCGAGAAATAAACGAGCGAGATATTTTTGATAGTCGAGCCGACGGTGAAAATGAGAAAATATATGAAAATTATTATCATATATTTATCGCTGAAAATCGCCTTGAGCTGAGTTACCATTGCGACGCTATCTTTCTTCTGCTCGCCGCCCTCGAGTGTGATGCGCTCCTTGGTGAAATAATACTCCATGAGCGTCAGCGGCAGCGCGATGCACGAGAGAATACTCATCGTAACTATCCACTTTGATTTGTCAACGCCGAGCTGCGGCATGATGAGCATGGGGAAGATGAGCGCGACGATTATGCCGCTCATCATGATGGTCGATATCTGATTGAAAACCGAGAGCGAACCGCGCTGTTCCGTGTTTCTCGTCGAGAGCGGAACCATAAGATTGTGGCTCATGTTATAAATTGTATAAGCGAACGAATAAAACAGATTATACGAGAGCATGACCCATATCACCTGCACCGTCCGGTTACCCGAGGGGACTGTGAAGAGCAATATGCCGGTCACGGCGACAAGCGGCGCGGAGAGCAGCAGCCAAGGGCGCGCCTTGCCCTGTTTTGTGCGCGTGCGGTCGATGATATAGCCCATGACTATATTCGTCACAGCGTCGATTATCTTCGACACTATCGGGAACACCGCGAGGAACGCGCCGCCCCAAACGGTGGTGAGGTTTAGGACATCGGTATAATAGACATTGAGGTAGGTCGCGAGCACGGCGTTTAAAAGCAGCGCGCCGGACGGGCCGAGCAGATAGCCCAGCCACTTCTCCTTCGCCGTAACATCGGGCGAGGTCAGGCGCGAATCAAGCGCCCGCTTTTCGAGCAGTCTGTTCTTCATTTTTGTCTCTCCTTAGCTTTCCGACCCGCTTGACAGATCGGACTGTTTATATTACACTCTTATTATATCTACACCGTGTCGGATTAACAATCATCAGTTTTGTTAATCGCTGTTATGAAACCGACAAAATCATCTGAAAGTGGCGGGATAATATGAACACAAAAAATAACCAGCGCACGAGACTTTCAAAAATATTGCTCAAAAACGCGCTGATGGATCTCCTGGGCGAGAAAGGCTCAGTAACAAAAATATCAGTAAGAGAGCTCTGCGAGCGCGCCGACCTCAACCGCTCGACCTTTTATGCGCACTACTCCGAGCCGAAAGAGCTGCTCGAAGAGGTCGAAAACGAGCTGCTCGACGCGACTCAGGATCACTTAAAGAAAATAGGCGCAGAAAACGACCTCGGTGCACACAGATATCTGCTTTCATTTCTAATGTATATCAAAGAAAATGACAAGCCGTTCCGCACGCTGCTTGTCGACTCGGTTGACCCCGCGTTCCGTTCAAAATTCATGCAGCAGTCGATAATTCAGTTTATTGAGAACCTGAACATCGTTTTTCCGAAGGAGCAGGAGCAATATATCTACTCATATATTCTCAACGGCAGCACTGGCGTTATTATCCAATGGATACGCTCGGACTACTGCATTGACGAAAATGAGCTTGTTGATCTGCTGTTTTCGATAAATCAGAGCGCGCTTGTCAATCTCGACATAAAGCCGCGCATATAGTTGAAAGCCTACCAAGCAAGTGGTATAATTGTGAAAACTCGCGCAATAATGCGCAAAATGCAAGGAGACGACAAAAATGAGAGAGAGCAAAATCACGAGGGACGAAGCGTTCGAGCTTCTGAAAAAATACAACAAAGACCCGTTTCACATTCGCCACGCGCTGACCGCCGAGGGCGTTATGCGCTGGTACGCAAAGGAGCTCGGCTATGCGGACGAGGAGGAATATTGGGGCATAGTCGGTCTGCTGCATGACATCGACTTCGAGCTCTATCCGGAGGAGCACTGCAAGAAGGCTCCCGAGCTGCTCAAGGCGGGCGGAGTCGGCGACGACATGATATATTCAATTTGCTCCCACGGCTACGGCATCTGCGTCGATGTCGAGCCTGTTCACGAGATGGAAAAGGTGCTCTTCGCGGCGGACGAGCTGACAGGGCTCATCTGGTCGGCGGCGCTGATGCGCCCGTCCAAGAGCGTGATGGACATGGAGGTTTCGAGCCTCAAAAAGAAGTTCAAAGACAAAAAATTCGCCGCGGGCTGCTCGCGCGACGTTATCCGCACGGGCGCGGAGAGACTCGGCTGGGAGCTTGAAAAGCTCTTCGGACAGACGATACTCGCCATGCGCTCATGCGAGAGCGATGTCAACAGCTTTATGGGGACTTACCAGGCATAAAACGAGCAAAAGACTGCCGCAGAATAATATCTGCGACAGTCTTTTTTATTTGCGTTTTATATTCAGTCCAGTGCGGGCTCGGGGGTAACCGGTGCTTCCGTCACCGGCTCGATCACGGGATCTACCGGCTCCGACGGGATCGGATTTATCGGTTCGTCGGACGGTTTCTCTGTCGGTTTCTCCGTGGGCTTTTCCGTAGGCTTCTCCGTGGGCTTTTCCGTAGGCTTCTCCGGCTGCCTCTCGGTCGGCTTCTCGGTAGGTTTCTCGGTAGGCTCAACTACTGACACATTAATTAGCATCTTTCCGCTCGCCGTTTCTCCGTCGGAGTCGGTGACGGTGACTTCCACGGTGTACATTCCGCTGACCTTCGTGGTATATGACATGCTCTTTTCCGATTTTTCCGCCACGAGCGCGCCGTTTAAAAATATCTTTATTTTATATGAAGTATATTTTCCCGTTCCGCCGGAGACGAGCGCCGAAGCGTGTATCTGCGGCGCGGCAGTGCCGTTGTTCAACACCTGCGCCGCCGCAACGGCCGCGAGGGTCGGATTCTTGACGGTCACGGTGCATGAAGCGGTCTTGTTTCCGTCCTCAGTCTTTACGGTTATCACGGCGGTGCCCTTCGCCTTTGCCGTGACGCGCCCTGAGCTCGAGACAGATGCTACATTGCTATTGCTGCTCGACCATGTGACCTTCTGATTCGCCGCGTTGCGCGGAGCGACTGTCGCCCGGAGCTGCCTCGAATCGCCGACCGTCAGGCTAAGCGAGGACGAGTTCAGGGTAACGCCCGTGACATGGTCGATATATACCGTCACCTTGCAGACCGCCACGCGGTTGCCGTCCTTTGTGGTAACTCTGATATTTGTCGTGCCCTCTTTTTTCGCCACTACTATGCCGCCCGCGCCCTCCGCTATCGTCCGATCGGCGCCCCACCAGGGGTGGTCCTTGTCATTAGGCTCGGCGGGGGTAACAGT
>ENA-OQNN01002242-OQNN01002242.1-human-gut-metagenome-genome-assembly--contig:-NODE-2242-length-10359-cov-6.828479_pt1 | contig 10359 bp, 7 predicted proteins | sample MGYA00242624_ERZ504870 | MGnify/ENA primary metagenome ERZ504870 (study PRJEB26092, sample SAMD00036379) | human gut metagenome | host: Homo sapiens | study: EMG produced TPA metagenomics assembly of... | reverse complement strand
ACGACGGATCAACGTTACATCATAACCACGCTCCACCATTCTAGGGAACAATTCCTCACAATGCGTCTCCACGCCACCCATGATATTCGGGATACCACGAGTACCTGTTACAACTATTTTCATAAAACTAGAGATTTTCAAAATAAAAGTATCACCTTTGCAGGCATGAATAAGATTTCAAACTATATCAAAGAAGCCATACAGTACTTCGGCATCATCTTGGTTTCGATGCTCCCCGCACTGTGGCTTCTTATCAATCATAAGAGAATCAAGTGATTACTTGATTTCGATATTTCTATCTGTTTCCTTCTTGGTAGCCTCATAACCCTGACTAGCCACGTCAGCGTTTACGATGTCCTCGCCACGCTTGCCCTTCAAAGCCTCCTTTGAATCGGCAGAAAGACCATTGTTTACCACCGCATTCATATCGCAGGTAGAAAGCTTGTCAAGCTGTTCCTTGGTCACCTTACCATCACGATATTCGCAGCAGATAGGATTCTCATACATAGAGTACTTCATACCGAGCAGGCTCTTCAGCTTGTGCTTAGCCACCCACAGGGCAGGAGTCTTGATGTACTTGTGCATGGCAGGAGAAACAGAACCGATCATCCAGCAGTTTCTGTCGCAATGTCTTACCTTCTTACGAACCTGCTCTGCCTCTGGAGAACTCCAAAGCTCATCCCAGCTCTGACGGTTCAGGTTACCCATCACCTCCTTGTCCTTGGTACCATTACATGGCATCACATCACCGTATGGGTCGATGAAGAAGGTATCGAAACTCATATCGCAAGGCAAGAGACGCTTCTGACCATAGATATAGTTGATGAGTCCATGGTTGAAGTAAGCACGGAACCACTTCTTTGGAGAGTTAGACTTCAACAGCTCGTTCACCAGGTTCTCGAAGTTCTTAGCCACCATCGGACGGTCGTGGATGATGTTCTTAGCCTCAACGAAATAGAAAGAGTTATGGAGCGATGCGGTAGCGAACTCCATACCCATCTTGTTGCTCAGTTCATAGAGAGGCACGAGGTCTGGAGCATTCTTGTCCTGAACGGTCATACCGAAGCCCACATCCTTCAATCCCATCTCGCAGAGCTTCTTCAGGGTAGTATAACCACGGTTGAAACCATTGTTCAATCCACGGATCTCATTGTTGGTCTGCTCCAAACCCTCGATAGAGATGCGGATACCAATCTGTGGGAACTCCTTCGCCAAGTCGATGATACGATCGGTGAAGAAACCGTTGGTAGAGATCACGATACGGTCGCTCTTCTTATAAAGCTCACGTACGATGTCCTTCAAGTCCGTACGGATAAAAGGCTCACCACCCGTAATGTTGGTAAAATACATCTTAGGGAGTTTCTTGATAGTCTCAATAGAGATTTCCTCCTCTGGCTTAGAAGGAGCCTTGTAACGATTACACATAGAGCAACGAGCGTTGCAGCGATAGGTCACGATGACCGTACCATTCAATTTCTTTTCTGCCATAATAAAATTAATCTATTATTGTTTTGTGAAAAAATAAACGTATAAAGGATTAGCAAGAACATTCTTTCGAAAGCTCTTGCTAACCTAATTATTGTATAAAAAAATCTAATAAAATTTCAGTTTGTGTTTTTCAAGAAAGTAAATAGACCTTTCCTTATTTTTCTTCGAATAGGTTCAGAGGTTTTTGAGGAATGATATGCTCAATAAACTCAACTATACGATATGACTTATTCTCGTATGCACGATATTCCTTGTTATACCTCTGCACTCTTCTGAGTTTCACTTTGATGGCATCTCCCTTACCAAATCTCTCACCTTCATCAATTTTCTGCATCAAAGCATCATCTTTGACTATCATGGAGATTTTAAATCCATTATACATGAATTGCCAGCGAGAACCACGTTCAAAGTTTAAGCCAACTATGACAAGAGTTGTGATTTCCTCCTCAATTCTTTCCTCTGGCACAGCATCTTCCGTATCAAATCCATCATAAATATAATCCTCAAATTCCTTACGCTCAAATTCAGCACATTTCTCACCACCATCACCTTTGACAGTGAAGCCTTCCACACTTGGATCATCATTTGCTGTTTCCATTGATTTAGAGACTGCTTGTCTTACAATTTGCTGATTATAAGTATTAATCGTGATATTTACATTATCTCCCATTTTAAGAATTGTATCAGCATTTTTCTTCTCCTCTTTAGTCTTGACAGGCCTACCTTTGAAATGCTTATATAGCTTATATACACCACCTACTACACCACACAAAGCAGCCACGTATTCTACAACATCTTTTGAGAACAATTGTTCTACAATATTCTGTGCCACAGATACATCTACCACGAAAGAGCCTTGCTTCAAGGCATTCACCTTAAGCGTAACCTCACGAGCGCCCCCACTGAGTTGCTTGTTAGCCTCAGTGACAACAGATTGATAGTGAATCAAAATATTCACTAGAGTATTGGCATCAATACTATGAGTCTGTCCTTCAAATTCTAGTTGCATAGTCTTATGTTTCATTTATAACGTTTCTGCAAAGATAAGGATAATTTAATGAACTCACATCATTATCCTATCACTTTTAACAGTATTTATCCGAAAATTCGCTCAAAACGATTTTTCATATATCTTCATCAGCTTCTCATAGTAAGCTTCACTAGAATACCTCTCGATGGCATTCTTCGCAATCGCCTCATAGTCGAAGTGATGTTCAAACATCTTGAGGATTTTATCCTTTAAATCCTCAACATCACCCGACGTGAAGGTCATACCGCTCACACCTTCCTCTATCAGTTCCGGAATACCACCAATATTTGCACCTAAAACAGGCGTGCCAAGGCTTTGTGCCTCAATCACGGTCAGTGGATTATTCTCGCTACATTCCGATGACAACACCATAAATTTCGCCTTTTGGAGGATAGGCATAAACTCCTCCCATTGCATCTGTCCCTTAAACTCTATATGAGGACAGTTCCTATAGGTTTCCTTGAGTTCAGGAAGCAACTCACCACCGCCAATCACGATAAGCTTCTTATTGAGCTGGGCAGCCGCCTTACACAAGGTTCTCACGCCTTTCATTTCACTCACACGTCCCAAGAATGCATAATAATCACCTTTTATCAATGGTATTTGAGAAATTGGCGGAAGCCTAGTCACATCAATGAAATTGCAGAGCACTCTGAACTTCTCTGGCGAATACCCACCCTTTACACAGGTATCCATCATAAACTTTGATGGTGGTAGGAACAAGTCCACATACTTTGGAAGCATATTACAGTTCCATTTTTTAGCCTCAAGATAGCCGACAATTGCCCCAGGAATACTACCCGGCATACAGCGATGCTTCACCACTGACAGTTTATCCGTAAAGCACTCCTCGCACCACTTGCCATCTCTCATGCAAGTATAGCAAGGACAAACGAGTTTGGAATCATGCAATGTCCAAACCACCTTCGCCCCGAAATCATGCGCCAACTTGGCAATCAGCGGAGAAAGCTGCGTGTGTATATTATTCAGATGCACCACATCAGGCTTGAAGTCATTCAGCAGTTGCGAGAACTTGCTCTTCACTTCACCATCACCAAACGGACGAGTAAAAGCCATCAATTTGCTCATATTCTTTGGAAAGTATTTCTTCCAAGGCGTATCCAGATTCTCCGGATAGTCCATGGCGAATACCGCTACCTCATGCCCATGCGCCTTCAGCAACTGCTCCAGGTTGAGCATATAAATACAATCACCGCCACGGCGGTAATAAAACTTATTTGCTAATAAAATCTTCATATAGTCATCGTATTTTACGCATCCTCAACAATCCTTCCCTTCTCCCAGAACTTAAAAAACTTGGAATTAAAGATATAGGAAGGACATTTTTTCTTCAACAACTCATAGAAATTTCTATCATGAGTTGTAATCACTACTTGCTTATTATTAACGAAAGCCACATTTCTCAACAAATCCGCCACAGAAAGCACATTAATGTCGTCCATAGCTTGAATAGGGTCGTCAATAAACATACATTCCACCTTATTGCCTTTATCATCTGTTGCATTCAGTGCTTTTGCCATAAATATGCAGAAAGACAAGATATTAATCTGGGCAGAACTGAAATAGAGATTGGGTACAATTTCATTTCCCTTTCCATCTACAGTGGACATTTTTACGCACAATCTCGGAGTTTGTTTGCCAAAATCACAATCAAAATTTATCTCCTTGTATTTTGGGTGTGGATCTATTGTATTATATAGCTTGTTTATAAGCGCATGATCAAAAAACTTATGCACATAATTTCTTACGTAAGCACTCAATTTTACCTTTTCTTCATTCAGCAACTCCAATTTATCTTTTAAACCTTCAATTTCAAGTTCCTGCTCTCTAATTTTAGATAAGTTTCTGTTATATCCCAAATATTCTTCAGCCTTGCCAACAAGGTTCATAAAGCCAGTCAACTGTGTTTGCAATCTGTTTTGCAATTCCCGATTTTCTTTTAAGCGGTCAAGTTCACCTTGCAATAGCTTCTTGGTTAAATTAGGATTGCTATCAACAGATAAATCACAAATTGCCAACAGTCCATTAAGATAATTCAGCAACTTACCATATATTTGCAAAAGCTCAGTTTGTTGTTCTGTAAGACTTTTCATTTCCTCATTTCTCGCATCTTTGTCAAATTCATTAACTCCAGAGCCATGAAGATTCTCAATTTCAGTCTCTATATTCAACAAGTTTTCATTCAACTTATCCAAGGTCTGTCCCAAAGATAGGCTTCTTTCTTTCCAATAGTCAACCTGTTTCTTGTCAAGATTGTCATCAAGCCTTTTATAACAGTCTTTTGTTTTCTGATAGAAAGCATCCAAACGGCAAGCAGCATATTCAGATGCTATTTTCTTAATTTCCCGCTGACATTGCTGCAATCGTTTTTCTTCTGCAGAAATCGCAAAGACAGTTTCAGTCAGTTTCTTATTTATCTCAGAATCTTGCTCTTGAGCATTCTTATATTCGTCTTCAATTTTAGCCTTTAATTGGTCAAAATCAAGGTCTCCAAATATATCAACATACTTTTCTATTTCTGAAGCCAAGTCATCTTGTTCATTTTGTATCCTATGTATGCCTTTTCTATTGTCCTCTATCCTGTTGTTATTAAATGATATTTCGTTTTGTTTCCTCAACATATCACTTCTAATAGCATCACGAAGCCAATTCTTGTGAACTGCAACACGTTCTAAGATTTCTCTTTCCTTCTTGACTTGTTTTTCGTATTGCTCTGATAAATCAGAAATCGCCGCATCAATAGTTTGATTTTCTTCAATGTTCTTGATCAGCTCCCCAACACTCTTCCAATCATACCCACACAGTGGACACACACCATTGTCTAACTCTGAATAGATGGTCTTTGAACAATCAACGAGTCTTTGGACTTCGCTCTTGTAGAGTTCATGACCTTTTTTCTTATTGTCGAGGGTGGTCTTTACATTTCCGATTTCTCTCATAGCTTTCCTATCATCCAATAAGGACAACACGATATCCCTATAAAGACCATAGGACAATAAACATTCATCCACCCCATGCTCCAAAGCCTTAACAAAGGCTTCCATTTTCTTAATATCCTTATCTTTTTCAGCATTGCTTTCCTGTAAAAATAAAATCTTAGACTTCAGATTTTTGATATTCATCTCATTCTTGGATATTTTATCCTTATAAGTTCGGTATCGTTCGAAGAGACACTTCAAATCCGCATGAATAGGCAAAATGGCATTCAATACATTTTCAGTCTCGATTTTCCGTGCGTAGAGTTGAGCTTTCTCCCGGTTTAATTCGAAAAGGTGTCTTTGCCATTCAGCAACATTTGCCTCCTTCTGTTTTTTGTCTTCAGCCAAATGAGACAATTGATGCAATAACTCTGCTATTTTTTCCTCATTGGCTAAATAAAAATCAAAAACGTTCTTTTCCTTTTTGACCAGATTAATCTGCTCTAAATTCTCGCTTTGTTTTTTTTGCAAGAGCAACAGTCTTTCTTGTTTTGCCCGATAAATCTCTAATGCAGAGATTTCTTTTGCCAAGTTTTTCTGTTTTACAAAGCAATCTTCTATTTTCACAATAGTTACTATATCAGAGGTGCCATCCAATACAGCAAGTATTTTCATGATTTTCCCCTCATTAGCATCCACCGCCAACTTTACATCGTCCAACTTTGCCTGCCCCCATATACGTATAGCCTTCAAGCTATCGGCATTCAAAATTTTGAATGAAGGTATATCCCAACCAAGTTTAGCCACATGGTCCAATTTTTCTTGCAACACTCGCAAAGCATCTCCCTGAACAGCCGTATTCAGACTGTTTTTCAATTTCTTTATATCAGCTTCCTTATTGCTTTTGATCGATTTCAGCTTACTCTTAGCATCTTCCAATTCTTTGTTATATGCCAACAAGCTATCTTTACAATTGAAATATTCAAAGAATATCTTACACCTTTCTTCAGGAGTGGTGGAACGAATGAAACTGTCAAACCATTCTTGTGACAGAATCACATTCTTGAAAAAGTCATTATGCGTCTGTACCTTCGATGAAAACATATTTTCATCTGCTACCAAGAAGGTTCTGTCTATATCTTCAAATGTACCATCAAAACGAATAGCGATATGTATATTCCTTTTGGCATCCACATTCTTGTTGAATAGAAAAGAGTGCTTATTCCGAAAGCTTTTGTCTATCATATTGTCCTTTTGATAGACGCCTCTCATAAAACGGTTTACTGAACCTGTAATCCCATATTCTATAGCATCAAACAAAGATGTCTTACCAAAGCCATTGGGAGCATAAACGACTATGAGATTGGCCAGTTCACCTTCATCTGTCTCAAATCTAAGACTTTGATAATCAAAGCATCTGAAAGCCTCAATAGCAATTTCTTTGATTTTCATTTTGAATATCTTTTATAAGTTGAATCACTTCGTTTGACTTATCAAAAGGATGTATATCATCGTCCTCTTCTTCCCCTTCTGTCACATCGTAATTGATGTATTTTCCAACTACAGCCTTATACAAATCTGCCATTTTAACATTATCTCTGTTATCCACCAATATTTTTCTTGATGAAACCGTATCATGCTCTATCTGATAACGTAAGCTGCCGTCTAGTTTGTCCAAATCGTCAACAACATAGAACACGTAAAAGTTCCATCTGGAAAAGTCATCCGTAATATTTTCTTGCCATCTCATCATAACTTCATTCCGAATGTCTCTCCAACTCTCTGCCAATTCCTCCTGGCTCATAGGTGCTGTGATGGCAATGTATAAATCATGTGAAAAGCCAAACACATCCTTCTTTATCATTTTAAATTTTTCTTGCCTCATGATATTTTCTCTTCAAGAATCTCTTTATAATGTTTCAATACTTGGTTTTCATCAAGACCTTTGAACTCTTCTATCTTTTGCAAGATACAATCAGTAAACAGGCACGTGCTGATATAGCTATATTCTATTTTGAGTGCATCTGCCACATCTACCCCGTTACCAACATTAACTAATGGTCTGCTTATGTCAAGAATCTGTTTAGACCCTTTTTTGATGACATCGCAAGCATAACCACTTGAGTGTAGACCTCCCACATAAATATTTTGTCCATGCTTAATTCCTGCGAAATAAGCTGAATCCATATTTTTGACGGCACTCAATACATCATCATCATGATTCTGCCAATATATGAATAAGGAATGATTAACCATCTTACATACACCTTCAGTGGATAGTGGGAAATCATAGATCAAGTGCATACATACAATATACTCCAGAAACGAGACGCCAAAATCTTCATCATCAAAGCAATTCTGAAAACATTTGTCATTCACAATTCTGTCTAATTCCAACTTACCTTTTATCTCCTTTGGAGACAGGTTTAGACATTGTCTCTTCAGAGCATCAAGTTGGGCAGCCAACAATGCCATCATCTGCCGAAACTCATCTCCTACATTTTTGACGAGAAAAGCCTTTCTAAAGAATGGTTCAAAGGAGTCCCATTGGTAACGCCAAACAGGTTGAAAATTGTTTTCACAGTTCTCTATCGCTTCTTTATAAAACTTGACAGGTATAATATTACAGTCTGCATAATAGCCATCTTTCGACTTAACACTACTTCCTTGATGAAGCCCCACCAAACATCCTTCGTCAGTAAAAATTCCACCACCAGATGTACCGGCCAAATCTCCAAATTCTTGTATTTTTTCAAAGCTATACTTGATGAATCCATGACTAATCTTATAAAGGAGTTCTTTCACTTGATGAACCACCCATTGGCTATCTGCCGCTTCTTCCCTAAGCTTTTGAGGAAATCCTGTATGGTGCAGATTTTTAGCATTTGTCAACTCTCGTAATTTGACAAAATTTACAGCCATAGATGCAGGCATTTTCAATATAGCGACATCGCGTTCCTTGACATCATAAATTTCTAAAGGAGTAGCTTTTTCAAATTTCAAAACGTCTTCACCATATTTATCTTTTTCAGTTACATAATATTCCACGCATATTTTTTCCCTTTCAATGTTTTCGATGACATGCCAGTCTGTAAAGACATAACAATACTCATTGGTGCAGGGCTTTATGATAACACCACTGCCATCATTTACCTTAACAGAAATCTGCTGTAGAAAAACGTAATCAACCATTCAGATTATCAATGATACGATTCTTTATACCAGGATAGTCAGACAAGTCTTGCTCACAAACAATCCTTTCTGCTCTGTCCCTATAGTTGAAATAAACCTTCGCTTTTGTTTTATCTATGATTTGAGCAAACACTTCTTTGTCTGGATGCCCATAATAATCGCCATTGGAAGAAAAGATAAACACATGAGTTTTTACCAATTCCAATAAGCGAGGAGAAAAATTCTTTTTACTGCCATGATGCGACAGTTTTACTGCATTACAGCATAAAGGATGTCCATTACAGTATCCAAGTTCTTCCAAAGACGTGCAGACTTCATCGATATCGGAATCACCAAGAAACAAATCACTACGTCCATCTATCTCCAAAACAAAAGAAATAGATGAGTTGTTAGTTTTTGATTCGTCCTTCTCTGTGAAGTCATATTTCAGCAAAGTTTTGATAGGTTTTCCATAATCAGCAGGGGTCTTATGGCGTACATCTCCGTTCCACTTCTCTGCTATCACATTATGAGATGCGACCGTAGGTGTCAATATTGTCATTTTGCCATGAGGAATGGCAAATACCTTTCCTTTGACAACTTGGTTTACTACGTTTTTATGAGCATCTCTCAACAACTTATCCAAGTTTCTCCCCTTAGGTATGGAATGAAGAAGCGAAGAATAATCTGGAACTGGTATTTGGTCACCATTATTCATCAAAATCGTTCCTATCATATCAAGAGCATTCTCATCCTTGGCTATCCACTCCACAATTCCGCCCAAATGATCCTCATCCACATGAGTAAGAATCAGCAAGTCTATTTTCTGCTGCTTCTCCCTAAGTTCATTGATTTTAACTTTCAATGGTCCATCTTTGACGCGTTGTTTCCTGTCGCGAAATTGATAGGTCGTTTTCACGCCACTGTCTATCATAATTGTGAATGGAGAATCTTCCGTTTCTACTGTTATGAAGATGCAATCTCCTTCACGGGCAGGAAGGACTTCTATATTAACACATTTTTCCATTAGTCTATCAAAATATTATGGAACTCCCATTTTCATTATTCATATAATAATCATATTTATTTTCCATGAATGGAAACACATAGTACTTCACCACATACTAAAATCATATCGTCTCAATCAAAGTTGTGATACAAGTTGCTACGTAGAGCATATCATTATTGTGAATGAATCTTTCTAGATAAAGCATACCTAACACTCTAAACAAGCCCTTGATATCAACAACGAATCTTAATACGGTAAGTACAAGTTATGATGCCAAGATATCATTCAATACTTCTCAGGCCTTAGGTCTAAAAGTAATTTATCCTTCATTTTCTTTTTTACCAATTATTGAAAGTTTATTTATTGTCGTTTCCATTACATCAAGCACCTCTGTGAGTAGTTTTGGCAGAAGTAAATTTAATCTATTTGATTGACTATAAAAGTTTTTTCTGTTTTTTGATGTAATAAATAAACCATTCTCCATGTCAGGAAACAAGATTGTCCCCTCAGAATGTCCATTCGGTCCATCATAACAGTCATAAACCATTTGCATAAAATCAAAAGAACCATCATGCACGAGTCTATTTCTAATATTCCTTAATTCCGCAACACTATAATTTAACTTTATTTATAAGTTCCTGAGCAACAAAAAGTTGCCCAGGATTTTGCCATGTCAGAATTTTCACTTATCTTAGTGTTGCAAAAAGAAAACAAGCAAAACT
>ENA-OQNN01002238-OQNN01002238.1-human-gut-metagenome-genome-assembly--contig:-NODE-2238-length-10368-cov-2.815838_pt1 | contig 10368 bp, 11 predicted proteins | sample MGYA00242624_ERZ504870 | MGnify/ENA primary metagenome ERZ504870 (study PRJEB26092, sample SAMD00036379) | human gut metagenome | host: Homo sapiens | study: EMG produced TPA metagenomics assembly of... | reverse complement strand
TGTTCAAGGACCACGCGCTGATGGGCGTTGGACTCATGCTCTCCGCTGGCGAAGTGCCGCGCATCGCCGGCAGCTTCGGCTTGGACACCACAACAAAGGCCAATATTACGAGCGCCGTTTATACGGCGCAGGCTGCCGTCAACACCACCCGAACCATCGCCGCGGCGATCAAATGAAAGGGTGATGATATGACCTGGTTAACACAAATCACCATGGGCAGCCTGTTCGACGGTATCGGCGGATTCCCTTTGGCTGCGGTCCGCAACGGCATCACGCCGGTATGGGCGTCGGAGATCGAAGCATTTCCCATTGAGGTGACAAAGCTGCGCTTTCCCGGCATGATCCATGTAGGTGACATCACTAAGCTGCGTGGCGCGGAGCTGCCGCCTGTGGACATCATCTGCGGGGGCAGCCCGTGTCAAGATTATGCCGAGAAAATAGTTATTCCGAACTAATCGCTGCAAACCCTGTAGTACAAGGCGTTACCAGCAAAAACTTCGGAATAACATAATCGGCATATATAGAACAATAGGATTAGAGCAGACCAGATAACTTCAAAATCATTTCCTCGTTATCAGCCCAAATCTCATCCGGTACGGGCTTGGTTCCGCGGACAGCATCAGCTTTCTGAATTGCGGCACGTTTCATCTCGGTATCCGCATAAGCATAGATCATTGTTGTCTCAACCTGTGCATGGCCAAGATATTGGGAAAGAAGTACCATGGGCATCCCGGATTGGTATAAGTGCATCGCCCGTGTGTGCCGCATCATGTGCGGATGGATATGTTCAGGAACTTCCTGACAAACCGCCTTTGCCATGCTCCCATACTTCGCAAAGAATGCTGCTACCGTATCGGGAGACATCTTTTGCTGCCTCCCATGGATCACGGTATAGAACAACGGTGCCTCACTGTAGTCATCCTTGTTGGGATGGAATTTGTTCAGATACTGTTTGCAGTGTTGGACTGTTCTGTTCAGCAACGGCACTGTACGGGTTTTTCGTCCCTTACCATGCAAGTACGCAATTGGATGTTTTGCGTCAAGACGCAGGTCACAGACCTTCATATCGAGAAGCTCACTGCATCGGGCAGCGGTATCATACATGAGGATCATGAATACAAGATTCCGCTGGTCTTTCTGTCTGGAAGGATTGGGCTGTTGAAGCAGCGCGGTCAACGCCGGTTCGGTCAGGAATTCAACGATTCGCCCGTGAGCCTCCTTGGAGGGAATATTGCAGGCAGAAAGATACAATGACGTCTGCGTACAATCGATTTGTCCAGCGAAGTCCAGGAAAGACCGCAATGCCATTAAACGCTGGTTGCGGGTAGAGACACTACATCCCCGCGCCTTTTCCAGCCAGGTTAGGAAGTTAAGAATGACGTCCCGGTCAACACGGGAGAAGGTCAGCTCAGCGGCTCCAATCCCTATCTCATCCCTCATATAAGCCACGAAAATATTGAGTGCCTGTCTGTAGGAGAGAATCGTATTTTCACTGAGGCAGCGTTGCTTGGGCAGATAGTCCAGCAAAAAACGCCGGATTGCATCAAAGAAATCACTCATCGTTTCCTACCTCCGGCAAGAATACCTCGGCAGAAGAAAACGCGAACCCGGACATTTCCTCCAACAAGCCAGGAACTAAATGAATGTAGTAATAGGTGTCCGAGAGTTGTGCATGGCCCATGTACGCGCTCAGATAGGGAATCATAACGTTCAGATCTTTGCCCTCGTTCATCCAGTGGTACAGCCTGTGAGTGGCAAAAGCATGACGAAAGTCATAAAGACGCGGGGAACGTCGGCCGGTTCCCGTAACACCTGCTTTCTTCAAAACCAGGCGGAAAGTCTTCTCCAGCCCTCTCTTCCCGTAAAAACCGCCCTCAGAGTTGGGAAAGAACGGCTCACGACCCGGCATAACAGCGGAGACAACAGCATTACAATTCGAGAGCATTTCCACCACATCATCTGCCATCATGACTATACGGCTTCTGTGCTGCTTGCTCTCCATAATATTCAGCCGCCCTTTGTCCAGATCTACGTCTCTAACGCGCAACCGCCTGACCTCTGCAGGACGCAAGCCGCAGCAATACAGCAGTTTCACCATGACAGGAATCACAAAATGCCGTACAGGAAAGCCCCTACGCGGTTTTAAGTCGTCAAGAACATTCCAAATAGCCTGAATTTCTGCCTCAGTGTAGATGTACGGCGCATACGGCGCATCTTTTCGGGCAATATCTGGCGGCAGGACATAAGCGTTTTCTCCATTGCGGTTCAAATACCGGGCAAACTCACGCACTGGCATCATACGATTTCGGAAAGTATTGTTGCCCTCCGTATTCTTTTTCGTAGCCCAGGTGAGACAGATTTCTTCTGTCAACCAATCTTCATCTGGGAAATACGTCAGGCAAAAGCGGTCAAAGTCTCGCAGGAGACGAGAGGACTCCAGATAACTAAACCCCAGCGCGTTTTTCTGAGCAATGAAATTCTCAATCTGGGCTGCAAAGTGGCTCTCGAAGGTGTACACCATTTCAGTTCCCTGCCTTTCCATGGGAGATCAAGGGCAACGCACACTGCTTTAACCCCTGTTCATCAATGGACAGGTACGGCTTTGCTGAATCAATATGAGTTTGGCCAAGCATCTGTTGGATCAACTCAATTGGCACTTCGTTCTGGAGCAGATTTGTAGCGAAGGTGCGCCGGAAACTGTGAAATCCACGATGCTTGGACAGAATTCCTGCACTCTTCATGTATTTGGAGACAATTGCACTTCCGGTTCGACTTTTCAAAGCACGGACAGCGCCGACGTGACAGAGGAAAATTTGCGGTAGTGAACTTTTGGGGCGCCCATTTAGCAAGTAATCTGCTATAGCGTTACCTGCTTCCGGTTCAAGAGGAATTACGATCGGTTGTCCTGTTTTGTGCTGAACAACACGAATTTCCCTCGTTCTCCAATTGATGCAGTCAAATGTGAGCCGAATGATGTCGCAAGACCGCAAGCCGCTTTGCACTGCCAAAACCATCATAGCGTAGTCTCTTTTCCCAACTGCCGAGGTTGTATCTGGCTGGGAAAGTAAATGTTCCAATTCATCACAGGAAAATCCTTCGTGAAAATTCTTCCGAGGGCAAACAAATTCCGGGAGTGTTTTGCAAAAATTATCCGCAGTAATCTCGGCCTCATATAAAAATTGTAGAAAGGTCCGAATACCAAAAAGAGCAGCTTTCATCCCGCCAGCGTACCGTCCAAGCATTCTTGTAACGCATGCGACAATATCCATCCTTGCAACAGTTTCAACAGAGGCTACTCCATGATCCTCTAATTCAAGCAAAAATACATGAGCTACACTTGTAACTGTGCTGACGGAACTTTCAGCCCAGTTGCTCTGCGTTGTGACATACGCACTGAATTTATCCAGAATCGCTTTGTGCTGAGGAATAACTTCGCGCCGTCCCCAATTAGGAATCCTTTCCAGCGTGATTTTCCCTGTCAGGCGGAACTCCTGGAGCATCGCCGCCGCTTTACGCAAATTCTGGTAAGTAGTTCTACCAACCATTCCTTGCTCGTATTGCAATCTTCGTTCCTCTATAAGCTGGGACATAAGTTTGTCTGAGTAACTTTCTGTGCCAGAATCATAATGCTTTTTTAAGATGACGGCCAAGCCCTCTTCCGTGTAATGTCGGATCGTACTTTCCGAAAGGCCCATCTGTTCCATTCGTTTATTGACCATCCAGACAAGCACATAGATATTTTCAGAGTCTGCAAACTGTTTTTCCGTTGGAGTGTCACGGTGAATGACCTGCTTGGGACGATCCCATACAGGGTCCCATGGGCGAAGATCAGGTAAATCAATAGAATCCGTCGCTGAACATTGTTTCAGAAGCTCACAGCTCCTGCGAACAAGTCTCCATTTCCATTGTGAGATATCTCCTTGGTCCAAAAGCGCGCGTTGCTCCAGCAAAAAATTATCGAGCATTTCTGCTGTAGCATATAGTATGCCTTTTGTGTGAAAATGTCGAAGTATGTTGCCAAAACCTGTATGAGTATAGTCGTATATGCTTCCATCACTCTTCCCCGCATTGGTTAACAACTCCAGGGCACGCTGTGCGGTTGCGTCTAATTCAATCAGTTCCATAGGCCCTCCTTATATTTTGTGGTGTCAGACGGTTGTCTGCATGTCCACATTATATAAAATGAGGCCCGCTTTGTTATTCCGAAGTTTTTGCGGAGAATCCTTGTTTTACAAGACTCTATGCAATGACTTCGGAATAACTATTTCCTCGGCATAATCCTGGTTATCCCGAATTCGGAATAATCAAGATCTCTCCGTTGCTGGCGCAAGGGCAGGTCTTGCCGGCGCGCGTTCTGGCCTCTTTATGGAGCAGATGCGCATTGTGCGTGAAATGCGGTTGGCAGAGAAAGCCCGTGGCCGGGAGAGCGTCAACATACGGCCGCGCTGGATGTGTTGGGAGAACGTGCCGGGGGCCTTTTCAAGCGGAAAACCGAAGTATGAGGACTTTCGGATCGTGCTGGAGGAGATCGTGCGGATCTGCTTTCCCAACGAGCTTATCCCAGGCCCCTATCCTTACGGATGGCCCGATGTCGGTGATCTCACGGCAGGCGATATGTTTTCTATTGCGTGGCGCTGTCTGGATGCGCAATTGTGTGGCGTCGCGCAGCGCCGCAAGCGCATTTTTCTGCTTGCGGACTTCGCCGGGCCGCTTGCGCCCCAGCTTTTATTTGATGTATTTGACGAAACGGAAAACAGCGGGAAGGAGGTCTCATAGATGTACCGATTCGACACGAACGGGCAGATGACGATGCTTGGGTTAGACACGGCTGAAAGGGGCGGAGCACCGCCCAAGCGCAGACCGGGCAAGCCGGACTCCGAACTGGTTTCGATCCCGTATTTCCACTTGGATCTGCTGTCCTCTCCCGTGGATCTCTTTGGACAGCGCCATTGGGAGCTCCGATCTCCATGGCGGGAAGGCAAGCGCCCCCTCAATACCGGGGCCGCGCCCCGCCGCCCGATCCGCGTCTCACTGTCTGGCATACTGGAAGCGTACCCGTCTCTAAAGTATTATTTATCGAAAACCGCCTGTCTGGGCATCCTGCGCCGCGCCTTTGAGCGCGGCAAGAAGCTGCCGAAGATGCTGGCGCGTGCGCTTAAGATCCAAGCGGGGCTCATGCGGCCGGACGGTCAGCTCACCAATATGCAGATGCAGACCTTCGTGACACAGCCAAATGGAGCCGGGGAGGGCTTTGACGGCTATGACGGTGTCATGGCCTTTGCCGCCAACCAGCGGGACGAGGTGCGGGATCTGTGCGATGTGGCGGGTGCGCTGGGCGCACAGCCGGGGATGAAGCAGCAGACCTTTGTTGCCGGTTTTTCCGCCGGAGCAGGCGCAAAAGCGGGCGGCATTGGATACAACGAATCGGTTGCTCCAACCCTCAAGGGCAGCCCCGGCGGGAACTGTATGCCGTCTGTTTTATGCCTTAATGACCAGGGCGGCAGCGTGATGGAATGCAGCGAAAACGTGTCCGGAACCCTCCGAGCACAGGAGCATGGACACCAACCTCTTGTTTACGAAAATCACGGCATTGACAGTCGCTACACTGGCCCCCACAAGGTAGTGCCCACCATGTCTGCCCGTTATGGCACAGGTGGTAACAATATACCTCTGGTTGAGCAGAACGCGGGTGCCATCTGCATTGCCGGAAATATTGTAGACCGCCAGCCGCAAAACGGCGGCAACGGTCTTGGCTGTCAGGAGAATTTGGCGTATACATTGACCGCCACAGACCGCCACGCGGTCGTAGAACTTTATCAAAAAACAGTTGGAGCATTATGCCGCGGAGATGAAAAAGGTATCGGTAATCAATACGTCAGTCAGGATAAGTGTATCATCAACGCATCCTGTTCTGAAACACATCACCTCATTCGCCGCCTGACACCTTTGGAATGTGAACGGCTTCAGGGCTTCCCGGACGGCTGGACAGACATCCCCGGCGCGTCGGATAGTGCAAGGTACAAAGCTTTGGGCAACAGCGTGGCGATACCCTGTGTGGAGTTTATTATGTCGCGGATCGCCGCGGCCATGCGGGTAGCATAGCCGCTTTATTGGTATCGCCGCTGTTTCACGCCGCTTCTTCGTTGGCTTTGGTCATAGCTTTCGCGCTTACTTTCGGGTATCTTAGCTTTACCATTAAAAAGATTGGAGGAACTGCTATGGCAGAAAAAACGCGCAACCTCTGCGCGCAGATCCCCGTGGAGCTGCATGACAAGGTACGGCAGCGACAGGCGGAATCCGGCGAGACACTGAGCCGGTACATGACTGCGCTCATCACCAAATTTTATGAAATGGAGGAAAATGCGAAGATGGACAAGGACAATGTGAGGACGGTGGCGTTTCAGGTGCCCACCGAGCTGTTTGAGCAGCTCAAGGCATACCTCAAGCGGAACGGCATCAAGCAGAACGCCTTCTTCCTGGACTGCATCCGGCAGGCGCTGGCGGAGGACACCGGCGCCGCCGAAGAATAAGAAATATATCGCGCGAACCGCTGCTGAGATTCTCGGCAGCGGTTTTGCTTTGGAGGAACAAAATGTTTATTTACCCCGAAAACCTGAAAGCCAAGCCCATGCTGTGGCTCTGGCTGCTGCGGGACATCGCCGTGATCGGCATCGGCGCTCTGCTCTCTGTGCTGGCGCTGACACAGGGACTCGGCATGGGACTGCTGGTGGTCACGGTGCTGTATGCCTTCCTCACCATTCAGGTGGATGGCTCCAGCATTCTGGATTTCCTGCGCCGTGCCGCACGCTTTCTCTTTCTGCGGCAACAATATTACGAATGGAGGCTGGACCCATGAATCGGAAACAGAAAAAGGAACTGCGCCAGCGGCAGTCGACCCGGCAGCTCATGGGGATCATCCGCGTGACGCCCCACGGCATCGTGACAGATTCAGGCGAGCGGGTCTTCTTCCTGATCCAGCCGGACAACCTCTCTGTCCTGTCCCCGGAGGTCATCCGGGGCCGCGTCCGCTCCCTCACCATGCTTCTCAGCACCCAGCCCTCGCTGGAGATTTTGGCGCTGGACTCCCGTGAGTCCTTCCAGCGGAACAAGGAGTATTACTTGCGGCGCTTGGAGGAGGAAACGGAGCCTGCCGTGCGGGAGCTGCTGGAGCGGGACATGGCCCATTTAGACGCCATCCAGTTCTCCTCCGCCTCCTCCCGCAAATTTGTACTGGTGCTCCCACTGGATGAAAAAGCCGGTGCGGATGAAGGTGCGCTGCGGCAGTTGGAGAAATCCATCTGCGACCACGGGCTCCGCGTGCGTCTGGCGGAGGAGCAGGATGTGAAGCGCCTGCTGGCAATCTACTACCGGCAGGATCTCACCACGGAGGTATTCCGTGATTTCGATGGAGAGGAGTATGTACATGGCTAAAAAGAAACAGAAGAAGAAAAAGAAGATGCCGGAGCAGGCCCCGCGTCCGAAGGACTTTCTGGATATGATTGCGCCCGCGGCGGTGAAGTTTAACACCGACCACTTCATCCTCGGCAGCCGGTATCACACGGCAATGGCGCTGAAAAGCTACCCGCCCATGACGGATGAGCTGGCGCTGCTGCGGGGCCTTGGCGATATGGGCGGCGTCAATCTGCGCCTGACGGCGCGGCAGGTCACACCCGCCGAGGAGGACGCCATCCTCCATGCCGCCACCAACAAAAGCCGCATGGAGCGGAGCAACACCAACGACTACAAGCAAAGCGTTACGGCGGAGGCCAACCTGCGGGATATGGCGGAGCTGCTGGCAAAGCAGCGGCAGGAAAAGGAGCCGCTCATCCACTGCGGCGTTTACTTGGACATTGCCGCTGCGGATACGGAAAAGCTGCGCGCGGCGCGGGACACGGTATCCGCCCAACTGGTTCGCTCCCGCATGAGCGCCGATCCGCTGCTCCTGCGCCAGCGGGAGGGCTTTCTCTCCGCCAACTCCGCGGGCGGCAGCCAGCTTGCCAATTTTGCGGAGCGTGTCCTGCCTGCCAGGAGCGTTGCCAATCTGTACCCCATGAACTATTCCGGCAAAACCGATCCCAAGGGCTTCTTCATTGGCCGTGACCGCTTCGGCTCCAACATCATTGTGGACTTCGACCGCCGTGCTTCTGACAAGACCAACGCCAGCGCCCTCATCCTCGGCAACACCGGACAGGGCAAGAGTTATCTTCTGAAGCTCCTGCTCTGCAATGTGCGGGAGGCGGGCAAAAGCGTGATCTCTCTGGACTCCGAGCACGAAATGGAGGACGAGTGCCGCGCCCTGGGCGGCTGCTTTTTAGATTATCTCAGTGGGCAATACCGCATCAACCTGCTGGAGCCTCGCTGCTGGGACGATGGCAGTGGGCCGGAAGACCCGGACGCGCCGGACGCTTTCCGGGGGACGCTGCTCTCCCAGCACATCTCCTTCCTGCGGGATGTGTTCCGCGTCTACAAGGGCTTTGACACGCCCCACATCGACACGCTGGAACTGATGGTGGAGCGGCTCTATCAAAAGTGGAACATCACCGACCGCACGGACTTTGCCGGAATGCAGCCGACCGATTACCCCATCCTCTCTGACCTCTACAACGCCATTCAGGAAAGCTATGACCATTACGAGGCCGCAGACAGCCTCTACCCGCGGGAAATGCTGCGGGATCTGCTGCTGGGGCTCCATTCCATGTGCTGCGGCGCGGATGCCCGGTTTTTCAACGGGCATACCAACATTACAAGCTCCAAATTCCTCGTTTTCTGCGTCAAGGGACTGGATAACATGGCGGAAAATCTGCGGAACACCCTGCTGTTCAGCCTGTTGTCCTATATGTCGGATCAGCTTCTGACGCTGGGCAATTCCGTGGCGGCTATCGATGAGTTATACCTGTGGCTGTCCGATCCCACCGTCATCACCTACATCCGCAATGCCTCAAGCGGGTGCGCAAAAAGGAATCCGCCCTGTTCCTTGCCAGCCAGAATCTGGAGGACTTCACCCAACCGGGGATACGGGAGCTGACACGCCCCCTCTTTTCCATCCCCGTCCATCAATTTATCTTTAACGGCGGCAATGTGGACAAGAAATTCTTCATGGATAACCTCCAGCTGGAGGAGTCCGAATATGCCCTGATTCGGGACCCGCAGCGCGGCTCCTGCCTCTACAAATGCGGCAACGAGCGGTATCTTTTGCAGGTGCAGGCCCCGGAGTACAAGCAGGCACTTTTCGGAACGGCAGGTGGACGGTAATGGCAGTACCCGTCGCGGCACTGGCGAAGCTCGCCGCTGCCGCTCTCTCGGATGAGGACACCCGGCGAAAGCTGGGCTGGATCGTGGCGGCGATCTGTTCACCGTTGATCCTGACGCTGGCGCTGATCTGCTCTCTGCTCTCCGGCAGCGCAGAGCATAACAATTCTGCCGTTCTGCTGTGCTTCAACGGCGGCAACATTCCGGGCAAAACACCTGCGGAATATGTCGCCTACATCGAAGATATGCGCCGCAGCTTCACGCTGCTGGACAGCGCCATTGATGCCGTCAATGACATGACGGAGGATAGCGACAGCCTTGACGGTATCCGCGTCAAGGCTGTTTTCTATGCCATTTTCTTTGGAGAGGACACCCCCAGCCGCCGAGCGCACCGACAGTTCGTGGACTGCTTTGTGACCTACGAGGAGCGCACCCGCACCGTCACCGGCGAGGATGGGACGGAAACCGAGGAGAGCTACACGGTGGCGATTCCCGTTGCAGACATAGCCACCGTGTATGGCAATCTTGAAACCCTGTTTCACTTGGAAATATCTGCGGAGCAGAAGTCCAACGCCGACAGTGTGTACAATCTGGTGCGCTATGGCATAGCCGGAGGTTCAGAGGGCTGGATACCCGGCGCGGATGTGCCGTTTATCGGCGCGGACGGTTTCTGTTCGCCCATCGGTTCAGGCTGGGAGCGCCGTGTCACCTCTGAATTCGGTAACCGCGTCGATCCCATCACCGGGAAGCGCAAGGGACACACCGGCATGGACTTGGCAGTCCCCACCGGCACGCCCATCCGCGCCGCGCTGGGCGGAACGGTGACGGTCTCCAAGTACAACGCCGGAGGCTACGGCTATTATGTCATAATCGACCACGGCAATGGCCTTGCCACGCTGTACGGCCACTGCTCCAAGCTGCTGGCAAAAGTGGGCCAGACGGTGGAGGCGGGAGACATCATCGCCCTCTCCGGCAGCACCGGGCGCTCCACCGGGCCGCACCTCCACTTCGAGGCGCGCGTCAACGGGGAACGGACGAATCCAAGGGCATATCTGCCGAAAGGCTGAAAGGAAGGAAATGATTATGAACATGGCTCGATACGAGCAGGAAACCATTATC
>ENA-OQNN01002224-OQNN01002224.1-human-gut-metagenome-genome-assembly--contig:-NODE-2224-length-10425-cov-2.537969_pt1 | contig 10425 bp, 6 predicted proteins | sample MGYA00242624_ERZ504870 | MGnify/ENA primary metagenome ERZ504870 (study PRJEB26092, sample SAMD00036379) | human gut metagenome | host: Homo sapiens | study: EMG produced TPA metagenomics assembly of... | reverse complement strand
AGCATAAAGAAAAATATGATTATGTTGTCGGGAACCCGCCGTTTGTGAGGATACATAACATTCCTAAAAAATACCGTGACATCGTGAAAAGCTTTCAGTTTTCGGATGGTATGGCTGATTTGTATGTCATTTTTTACGAAATTGGAATCAATATGCTTGGCGAAAATGGCAAACTTGAGTTCATATCGCCAAACACATTTATCAGAAACGCTTCGCAGCAGAAATTCAGGGATTTCTTGATAAATAATAAACATATTTCTGCAATATATGATTTTGGAGCATCAAAAATCTTCCCTGATGCTGATACGTATACATGTATCTGCCTGATTAGTAAAGAAAAAGAGAAAAAGAATATAAAATACAAGGAATATAACATGTATCTGCCGGTTTCAGAAAACGTGATTGATTTTGAGTATCTGAAAGAGAATATGGCTAAGAGACCATGGAACTTTGGCTCTGATGATGATATGAAATTCCTGAAAGAAATCAACAGCAAACCAAAGAAGGTTTCAGATATCGTAACCGTGCAAAATGGCATAGTTACAAACCTTGATTACATCTACATAATCCATGCATACATCGATAAGGAACTGACAAAACCGTATGACGGCAAAGGTGAGACTGTTTACTTTAAAGACAAATCCGGTAAGGTTCACGAGATAGAGTCTGACATATTGCGACGGTGTGTGAAAGCCTCAAAATATGAAGGCAAAACAGATAATACATACATCATTTTCCCGTATGCAGAAACACCAATTTCAGAAGATAGATTAAAAAAAGAATTTCCAAAAACATACGCTTACCTTGATTCATACCGCGATGAGCTAGCAAAACGAGACATGGATAAAAACACTGATTGGTTTTTGTTTGGCAAGAGCCAGGGCATTAAAAACAGCGGGCTGAAGAAGATAGTATTTAAACATATAATTGATAAAAATAAACCAAAAATAGAACCATTTATGCTTGATGAGGGTGTCGTGGTGTATTCTGGGAGGTATATTACGGCAGAGACGGAAGAGGACTTGCAAAAGGCATATAACATTTTTAAATCAGAAGAGTTTGCGAGATACTGCGCCCTTGTCGGGAAGAACAAATCAGGCGGGTATGTGGATGTGTCAACAAAAGCAGTTAAAGAGTTTGGAATACAGGAGGAGCAGCCGTCAGTGAAAAACTGAGGGCTGTTTTTTTGTATAAAAAAATATAAATAAACATGCATCTGCTTTGCGAAAGATATAAAAAAATCGGAAAAGAACTGAAGAAAAATTTTGGAAAAACGTTATGTTCTGTAAAAAATTCATCATATTAAACACATAAAAAATGAAGGAGAAAACTATGTTTAATATCTTATATGAACCATGGATGGGCGTCATCGATATGACTGGACAGGAAAAATTGGTTGGGCTTAGAGATTATCTTGTAAATGCTCATCGATACAAACGAAGTGCTGAGGGCCAATTTATTCCAATTTTACGCCGCCTGCAGCAGAGACTAGCTGAAACGTTTGTGATGGATATTTTCGGGCTTGATATTGAGGCAGAAATCGATTTATTAAATGCAGGGCATTTTGATGCCGAGAAAATTGATGATTACATTAAAGAATGCGAAGAATCCGGCATCTCATTTGACCTGTTCGATAAAAACAGACCGTTTATGCAGGCAGATAAAAAGACATTTGAAAAGGTATTTAAAAGCAAATCATCAGGCAGCGTAGCCGCGATTAATCCTAAAATGGGAAGCGGGTATAATAAGATATTCTTTAGTCATCCCAAAATCGAAGATTATTTAAAAAATACCGGAGCAAAGGATATTAGGGACTCATATTATGACAGTGCTTATACAAAAAAATATGCATCTGAGGATGCAGCAACAATTACATTTGCAGAATATGCAAATTTGTTATTGATAGCGCACAATTTAACTGGACAGGGAGGAAAAGGATATTATCCAGGATTAATGTGTGTTGGAGTTCCACCAATCTTATATCATTTGGATTCAATAAAACGCCAGACATTATTTCATAGCATTTTAATTAATGCTGCGTTTGACGATAAGCATAATGACGAATCAGATGCTCCGTTATGGCGTTGGAAATCATATGAAGACGGGAAAAATTACCTTGATTCGGCAAGTGATGATTTAGGCATACATATTCCAAAAATGTCTGGAATGTTTTTTCCGGTTTTATGTCTATATCCAGACGTTTCATCAATCAATATTGAAGACAAAACCATTTCAAGGGTATATAAGACAAATATCAGTTTTAATTCTGATACGCTAAGCGCAGCACGAGAGGAATGGCTGATAAACACAGAACCATCCATAAGCTTATTAAAAGTGGAAGAAAAAAAATTTGTAACCGGAATTCGTTTTACAGAATCAAATCGCTCATGGCTGGATATTAAAACATACGCCGATATTTATGGAGGCGGTGCACCTAAATCATTGCCCCAAAATAATCAAGACGCAGAGGAACAATTCTACGTTCATTTGGGTGGAAGTGCAGAGGAATATTTTGGTCAGATTGAAATGACGGCATATTATATTGCAATGGAAAAAGCAAAATATCTGGCATATGGAGCGTATCAATGCTATTTACCACTGTGCATATTACATAACAAAGAAAAGAATAAAGCATCCGAAAATTTTATTGTTGCTGCTGAAAATCTAGCATATTCATTAAAGAATGATGTCAAAACAGTGAATAAAGCCTTAAATTCTACAGACCCATCGCAGGACCACAATAAACATGAAATACAGACTGTTGAAAAAATAATCAGTAATAGATTTATGAGACGATGTGAAGGATTGTTTAAAAATGAATTTATACCGAAGATTGCCGCGGTTGATGTAAATAAAAAATACTATACTGTAGAATTGGAAGAAATGTTACAGGAGTATATAAAAAAGATGGCAAGATTTTCATGGGAATTAATACATCAGATTCCAGTTCCATACGGAAAATCAATAGAAGCAGAAAAAGTATATGAAAAAATACACAGGGAGAGGAGAAAAAGAAGTGAGCAGCGAAACAAAAATGATTGAAATTGAATCAGTTTTCGAAAGAGTAAAAAATCTCAATGATTCAGATAAAATGCTGTTAAAACGAGCATGGAAAATTCCATTTAATATGCTGAGAATGCCGCAAAAGGCACTGTTTTTTAGTCTAATTGGTAGTGATGATGATATGGCAGTTTATAAAATGGATTTTCTCTTGGATATGATGGCTGCATATGTGAAGCAGGGATGCGAAAATGGAAAATCATTTGAGCAGGTTTTAAAATCTATGTATGACACTGGGAATGCAGCAGCACGACAGAAAATCGGATATATGATTGATGAACAGGATAAACGAATTTTTGTTAATTATGTGACCAGATATGTTGAGATGTGCGCAAAAGACACCAAAATTAACATTATTAAATTGACAGATGATATCTTAAACTGGCCATACAAATCGAAAAACGAATGGATTAAAACAATTGCAGGAATTACAGATAACAACGAAAAAATGGAGGAAAAATAATGAGAAAACTGGTAATTGAAATGCATGTAGGCAAAAGATACGGAATTTCACGCCTGAATTGCGACGGTGCAGGACAGGTGAAGGACGTGATGATTGATAATGTGAGATATAACAGAATTTCCTCACAGTCCAAAAAGCGAGTATGGAGAGAAAATCTGGAAGAGTGCATGGGCGAAATGGAGCATGTATATAGAACCCGTGCGATTAAGGATATCCTGATGAAAAAATTATCCGCTATGGATAATGCCTTTTATCAGGAAAACGCTGAAGAAATGGCAGAATATATTGTTAAGAACATTTTAAAATGTGATTTAAAAGAGCGGGCTGATATTGACGTGACAAACCAGGTTCTGGTGTTTACTGAATATGATGTCAAAGACATTCTGAACGTTTTTAGCGATATCATCAAAGGCATTGACGAATGGGATGCATTAAAAAAAGAGACAGAAAAAAAGGCAAAAAAGAAAAAACAGGATGACGGATATACAGCACAGATTATCAGTGCAATTAAGAAGAAACTGCCGCTGCGTACATACGGAGTTGACTGTGCAATGTTTGGACGTATGACGACGTCCGATATCATGGAATCTGTTGAAAGTGCAGTCTCTACAAATCACAGTTATTCAATGGGCGCTGCAACAATGGATAATGATTATTTTACTGTTGTGGATAACTACTTGTCTGACATGAAATCGGAGCTGGAAAGCGGACAGAGCGGTTCCGCATACCTAGACAGCAAAGATTTTGCCAGTCATGTTTATTATGAATATGCCAGCATTGATGTTAGGCAGTTTTATACAAACCTCTGCAAGGGTATTGATATGACTGACGAAAACAATGAAAAACGGGTAAAGGAAATGCTGATTCAGGCAGTACAGTGCGTCGTTCGTAATATCGCATGTGCTGCGCCTGCTGGAGGACAGCATGCGTTTGCCTCATTTCCGGACCCGGTTGGTGTATATATTACTATCAGGGATACTGGAACAAACAGAACTGCCGATACCTGCTGCATGAAAGAAATGCATAAATATGGTGGAAAAGAAGACGAAAAATTTATTTCTGCGATGCATGAATTCACAGGAAATGATTTTTCCGGTGGAGACTATATTGCAAAAATGTATGCCGGAGAACAGCCGGAACAGATTATTGAAGCGGAACATAAAAATATGAAAGAGATTTTAGATACGATTGGGGAGATTGTGGATGAGCGATTCTAAAGCGTTGAAATTGGTGTGCGCTGGTATGCTGCAGTCGTGGAGGAATACTGGACTGGGACCATATTATAGATATACGGAATTGGTTCCGACAAAATCAGGGATTGCAGGCATGATTGCCTGCGCCCTGGGTTATCCGCAAGGGGATACGAGGATTGAAAAATTAAAGAACAGCTTTGAATTATACATGGATAAACATGACTCCGGACCGATGCAGTCAGGAAATACATCAGTCCCCGATACATTGATGGACTACCAGACGATATTTGCCGAAAATATGGAAGTGGCAGATGGGAGTTCTCCATTACATTCTGCATCTATTATAATAAAAGAGTATATCGTCGGATATAGGTTTGTATTATATCTGAAAGCAAATGATGAGCAACTAAAGAAAATTGAAACCGCATTAAACAATCCGGTCTGGGATTATTATCTCGGCAGTAAATGCTGCGTACCTGCAGAGCCGGTATGTCAGGGCATATGCGATATGCCAGAAATGGAGGACGACAATGTATATCAGCACATTCGAATTTAAACAGATTAGATTATTAAGAAATGCAGATTTGGTGCATAAAACTGTAATGATGATGTTTGATAAAGGCAGAGCAGAAGAAAATGTTTTATATATGTTGATGGACTCTAAAAAAGATTCAACCGGAAATGCTCCTATTCACATGATTGTCCAGTCTGACAATCAACCTCAAAATATTCCATCTGCATTAAAATTATTAAACAGCCGTGAATGCAGCAGTATTATGGACAGTGTTAAAAATGGAGATATGATAAGATTTTACGGAATTTTTGAACCTTTAAAAAAAGACCGAACAAGAAATCAAAATAAACACAATATCTATCCAGTAAAATCACTTGATGGAAGGATTGAATGGATGAATCGTAAGTTCTCAGATGCAGGAAAGCTAATTGCCGTGAATGAAATTATAAAAAACAATATATTTGTCCAGAAGAAAACAGGAGAATCTCATCGTTCAGCATTATATGGATATGAATGTATACTTCATGTATCAGATGCCAATAAATTCAGGGAATTGATACGGCATGGTATTGGCAGGTCAAGGGCATATGGTGCCGGATTGTGTCTGGTACTGGAGGTGAATCATGTATAATCCAAATAGCAAATCAATCGGCTCACGAATTACAAACGATATGTTGCCAAGAGTGGAAGACCGATTTTCCTTCTTGTATATTGAGTACGCCCGCATTGTTCAGGATGAGTTTTCCATCGCAGCATATCAGAAAAACCGAAAGGTAATAATCCCGTTGGCTATGATAAACGTTTTATTATTGGGCCCTGGAACAAGTGTTTCACATACTGCAATAAAAAATATTGCTGATGCAGACTGCACCGCGATATGGTGTGGACAGGATATTAAGTATATATACTCTACATCAATGGTGTCGTCGGAATATTCCAAAAATCTGATTATTCAGGCAAAATGTTATGCAGATACACAGAAGCATATTGATGTTGTCCGCAGGATGTATCAAATCAGATATCCTGATGTTAATATTTCAAAATTCTCTTTACAGCAGATGAGAGGAATGGAGGGAAAACGCGTCAAGCAACGATATCGAGAGCTGTCTGAAGAATATGGTGTTAAATGGGATGGCAGAGAATACCAACAGGATGATTGGGATGCCAGTAGTGATATTAACAGATTTTTATCAATGGGAAACAGTCTCCTGTATGGAATCTGCCAAGCTGCGATTGTGACATTTGGATTCTCTCCAGGACTCGGTTTTATACATAATGGAGCCTCAAGGTCATTTGTATATGATATGGCTGATTTATATAAAGAAGATACTGTTTTCCCTGCTGCGTTTCGTATTGCGTCAGAGCATGGAACTGACGAGGATATGAGAATAGCCTGTAGAGAAATGTTTGTAAATGAAAAACTAATGAAAAAAATATCAAAAAATTTATCAACACTGTTCGAATTTGACGATATCAATGCGAAAACTCCGGTTAATATTGGATTATGGAATCTGGACGACTGTGTTGAGCTAGGGGTTAATTACAGCAAATAGCAAAAATTATTTTAAAAAATAGTGACAAAAAAATCTGAGAATTTAGCATATTAAATATGTGTAAAAAACATATTGTGCAAATTGCACAACGAGGTATTTATGCGGGTTTCCGCCCGCATAAATACTGAGTATTCCGTCCAAGTATGGACGGGTAAATCGGCTGTCTTTTTTCTGTGCATCGCCTGACATAAATTCCGTCCAAGTATGGACGGGTAAATCGCGTTTCAATAAATTCGGCAAAAAAAATAAAAGATTCCGTCCAAGTATGGACGGGTAAATCGGCTTTGCTCTTGGTTTTGACGGTGTTGGTAGCATTCCGTCCAAGTATGGACGGGTAAATCGAGTTACGTGAAAAACTCATCAGATTCTACTCAATTCCGTCCAAGTATGGACGGGTAAATCGAATTTGACAAATGGCTCGAAGCTGAGTTTATTATTCCGTCCAAGTATGGACGGGTAAATCGTTTCGTCAACATAATCTGTTGTCATTTGATATATTCCGTCCAAGTATGGACGGGTAAATCGCATTGAACCGTATCTGAATAAAGGCGAACGCCATTCCGTCCAAGTATGGACGGGTAAATCGATTTTTCACACGCATGGACAACAGGAGATGATATTCCGTCCAAGTATGGACGGGTAAATCGAATCTGGACAAGAAGGAAAGTCTGCTTGATATATTCCGTCCAAGTATGGACGGGTAAATCGTGTTGTGCCTCCTGGTATGTGAACCCCATCTGATTCCGTCCAAGTATGGACGGGTAAATCGAATTCCACATTCTACCTGGCGGCGTTTAATTTCATTCCGTCCAAGTATGGACGGGTAAATCGAATTTTTTTGGTGGCGGATAGTGCCAAAATGGATTCCGTCCAAGTATGGACGGGTAAATCGATAATGAGCCAATTGTGTACAGTGTATATGATAATTCCGTCCAAGTATGGACGGGTAAATCGGCAGCTTGTCTTGACCCTTGACCGTCCGTTAAATTCCGTCCAAGTATGGACGGGTAAATCGTGGAATGTCTGACGCGTGGATTATGAAAAATAATTCCGTCCAAGTATGGACGGGTAAATCAATACAGGAGGCCCTGGAGGATGCCAGGGTTACATTCCGTCCAAGTATGGACGGGTAAATCGACGGCGCTCAGTGCTGCAGAACGTGCCGCTGTATTCCGTCCAAGTATGGACGGGTAAATCGTTGAAAAGCTAAAAAAGGACGGCAAAAAAAACTATTCCGTCCAAGTATGGACGGGTAAATCGAAAATTTCTCCGGGAACTCACTCTTTGATGACATTCCGTCCAAGTATGGACGGGTAAATCGGATGGCTACAGCATACGAAAAATCATCCAAAAATTCCGTCCAAGTATGGACGGGTAAATCGAACGTGAGGTTGTGGAAAATTGTGAGGATATCATTCCGTCCAAGTATGGACGGGTAAATCGAACTACAACAGAGCCAGCATTCATAAAAATCTATTCCGTCCAAGTACGGACTGGTAAATCGGTATTCCCATACATCTATACAACCGTCACGCTCATTCCGTCCAAGTATGGACGGGTATAAGATTGTTTAAAATCAATATTCTCTTTTTTTTGTAAAAAATCAGCATATTGTATATAAATAAAGATGGAGGAAATTTAAATGTTTGTAATTCATTTGGAACACGCGCCAGATTCTATTCGAGGCGAATTGTCGTTGTTTTCTCAGGAAATAGCGCCATTCGTTTTCGTTTCTAATGCATCAGCAAAAACGCGAGATAGCCTCTGGGATGATATTATTAATATTGAGGGAGTATCTGCCATACTGGTATATACAGATAAAAATGAGCAAAAATACTCTATAAGAAAATTCGGTTATCCATCATATGAATTTAAAAATTTTGATGGATTACAATTGATTGAAAAATCAGAAAATGAATCTACCAAGTATATTGCCGAGAGTTTGTGGGCAAAATTAAATCCAAAAAAATCTCTGCTTGACCATATGTTGGAAACTGGAATTGTTGCTGGACAATTAATGAATGGTGTTTATAAGCCATTGGTTACTCGTCTGATTGAGGTTAGCGGCATTAATGAAGACACATTAAAATCGCAGATTATTTTTATCTGTGCAATGCATGACATTGGAAAATGTCATCCCGTATTTCAGAGCAGAGATTCTAAGATGCATAATATATTAATTGCAAATGAATTAAACCAGGAATCAACCGCAATATGCAGGCATGAAGAATACGCGGAGTTCATCATCAAAAACAAAGATTTTGACCTATTGGGATGCGACGCTGATAATATTGGCAAATTATTCGTAAGCCAAATAATAAGACTTCATCATCAAAAATCAAAAATTCAGAACAAAAATAATAGTCAAAATGGGATGATAGAGATAGATGAAAAAATTAATGCTAGATGGCTGAATATTCAAAAATATATCTACAATTTTATCAAAGAAATATTCTCATGTCCAAAAATTGAGTTTCCGAATAAAGTATTTAAGAATAAAGAAACACGTTTCATTTTTGAAAACGGAATCCTTGGGATTTTAATTACATCTGACTGGATAGCTTCAAAAGAAGGTGTAATGAAAAGACATGGCCTTCGTGATGTTTCATCTATTGAAAAATATATAAAAGAGAAACAGCAGCTGGCATATGATTTTTTATTCATGCAGGATATGAATTATCTGAAGTTTCCGGAAGTAAAATCATTTGATTCAATTTTTCATTATGGTGATGGCCGACCAGTTCAGCAAGATGTAGCCAAAATAGTTCAGGAAAATGACGTAAAATTTATGTTGATTGAGTCAGGATGTGGTTCTGGGAAGACGGAGGCTGCGCTCTACGCTGCGGCAATGTTAGGCTATAAAAACAACTTGTCTGGAATTTATATGGGATTACCGACAGGAACATCTGCCGAGGCAATTCAAGGTAGAGTAGATAATTTTTTGGATGAATTGCATATGGGAAAAACAAAATTATATACATCAAAATCCATGTTATTACGCGAACATAACTCAGAGCCAAACTGGACAGATGAATCACGCCAGAGACTTCTGGCGCCGTCAGCAGTAGGAACAGTTGACCAGGTTATGACTGCCGCCAGGTTTGTAAAATTTGAGAGCATCAGGATGGCTGGGCTGTCATCAAAGGTTCTAATAATTGACGAAATCCATGCGTATGACGCCTATATGATTACAGTAATTGAGCGTCTGCTGCAAATCTGTAATGCTTTAGGAGTTCCAGTGATATTATTGTCAGCAACGCTTCCGGTATCAACAAAAAAGCGTATTTTTTCAGCGGTTACCGGTAACAAAAGCTTGGACATACACGACGGGTATCCTCTAATTTCATATATTACAAGCAACAGCGAATTTCACGAGCATCAGTCAGAATCACATGAGCCTGACAAAAATATCGGTTGTGAAATTCTGCCGATTTTAAGTGACCATACCAAAATTGCAGAACTGGCTGTTAAAAATGTAGAAAATGGTGGCTGCGAATGCGTTATTTTGAATACCGTAAATGATGCAATCAGTGTATATGATGAGGTAAAAAAACTGACAGACAACGACTGCCAGGCAATACTGTACCATGCACGCATGCCGGAAAAGACAAAGGACGAAAAAATAAAGAAGATTTTAAAAAT
>ENA-OQNN01002210-OQNN01002210.1-human-gut-metagenome-genome-assembly--contig:-NODE-2210-length-10492-cov-3.553304_pt1 | contig 10492 bp, 10 predicted proteins | sample MGYA00242624_ERZ504870 | MGnify/ENA primary metagenome ERZ504870 (study PRJEB26092, sample SAMD00036379) | human gut metagenome | host: Homo sapiens | study: EMG produced TPA metagenomics assembly of... | reverse complement strand
CTGTACACTGGAAGTTGAAGATCACAGACCGCTTTATGACTGGGTAGTAAGAGAATGTGAATTTGCAAATCCACCGCGTCAGATCGAATTTGCAAAATTATATCTGACGAACGTAGTTACAGGAAAGCGTTATATCAAGAAACTTGTAGAAGATAAGATTGTGGACGGCTGGGATGATCCGAGACTGGTTTCCATCGCAGCACTTCGTCGCCGTGGATTCACACCGGAATCTATCAAGATGTTCGTTGACCTGTGCGGAGTTTCCAAAGCGCAGAGCTCTGTAGATTATGCAATGCTCGAATACTGTATCCGTGAGGATCTGAAGCTTAAGAGAGCACGTATGATGTCAGTCCTTGATCCGATCAAGCTTGTGATCGATAACTATCCGGAAGGACAGATTGAATATCTGGATGCACCGAATAATCTTGAGAATGAAGAACTTGGAAGCCGTCAGCTTCCATTTGGAAGAGAGCTTTATATTGAGAGAGAAGACTTTATGGAAGAGCCTCCGAAGAAATATTTCCGTCTGTTCCCAGGCAACGAAGTACGTCTGATGAATGCTTACTTCGTAACCTGTACAGGATTTGAAAAGGATGAAGACGGTAATGTAACTGTTGTACATTGTACTTATGATCCAGAGACAAAGAGTGGTTCCGGATTCACAGGAAGAAAAGTAAAAGGAACGATCCACTGGGTAGAGGCAAGTACAGCACTTCCGGCAACCGTAAGACTGTATGAGAACCTGATCGACGAAGAAAAGGGTGTCTACAATAAAGAAGACGGTTCCCTGAACCTGAATCCGAATTCTCTTACAGAGAAAGAAATCTTTGTAGAATCAAACTTTGCAGATGCAAAAGCATATGAAAGCTTCCAGTTTGTACGTCAGGGATATTTCTGCGTGGATTCCCATGATTCTTCCAAAGAGCATCTGGTATTTAACAGAATCGTTTCGCTGAAGAGTTCATTCAAGCTGCCAAAATAAAGAAAGCAGTCTTGCTCAGAATTTAATTGCAAATAATGTGTTAGTCGACAGTTTTTGAAAAGAAATGGCAATGAAAAACCCGGTAAGAATGAAAAATTCTTCCGGGTTTGGCTTTATGCAGAAAATGATAAGCTGTAAGATAAGTTCTTTCTTAAACTTCTTCTGAAGCCGGATCGGATTCTTCGGAATCAGTTTCCGGTGTCTGGGAAGCGGCTTCTGCATCGTCAGTTTTTTCTTCAGACTCTTCAGAGGTTTCTTCCTTTGCAGAAGATGGAGTAAGAGTTGTGTAACCACGCTCAGGCACTTCGCCAAGATCATCATCCAGTTCAAAATCATCCTCTTCAAAAGTATCATCGAACTCGTCTTCCGGTTCTTCATTATGTCGGTTCTTTAACCAGTAATATGCACCGGCACCAGCTGCGCCTGCGGCAGTCAGTCCGAGCAGGATTTTACCAAAATTTTTAGCCATGTTGCTGCTCCTTTCTTGATCTCGTCCTGTCAGATATGGCAGATGAGATAGTTCGTCATGAAATATAGTATACATGAATAATTTTATTGTAATACTTTTATTTGAAAAGGGAAAGTAAAATATTTATAAAAGAACCAGAAAAACAACAAAAATAAGGAAGTGTTGTACGATTATAAGCAACTGGAATGTTGTGAAAGAATAAAAATTGTGTTACGATATAAAATAGTATCTAAAGAGAGGAAGACCGCGAATGAGAGAATTTACAAAATATCATGATACCAGCAAGTCAGTCAAAGAACGTGCCAAGACAAAAGTATTTGGTGCAGTGTACAGCCATACCGCGATTATTCTTCTGCTGATTCTTCTTCAGATTGGTATTATGGTTCTCACTTTTACATATCTGGGAAATTACAGTACCTATATGAACGGAGTGATATCGCTTCTTTCTTTTATCACAGCGATTTATATTTTCAATGAAAAAGGGAATCCGGCGTTTAAGATGACGTGGATCCTGTTTGTGTTCCTTGTCCCGGTGGTCGGAGTTGGATTTTATCTGTTTACAAAAGCAGGAATCGGAACCAAATATCTGGGTGCCAGACTGGAGAAGCTTCGAGTGGAGACTGAACCTTATATGCAGCAGAATGAATATGTTGTCCATGCGATGAAAGGTGGAAGGGTTGCAAATGCCAATCTGTCACATTTCCTTTATAACCAGGTGGGATTTCCGACTTATGGGAACTCACAGGCACAGTATTTTCCACTGGGAGATGACAAATTTCCGGTTCTGATCGAAGAACTGAATAAGGCAGAAAAATTTATTTTCATGGAATATTTTATTATCGGAGAAGGATATGTGTGGGACACTGTTCTGGAGGTTCTGCGTAAAAAGGTGAAAGAGGGCGTGGAAGTACGCCTGATGTATGACGGAACCTGCAGTATCAGCCTTTTGCCGTATGAGTATCCGAAGCAGCTCCGGGAATATGGAATCCAGTGCAAGGAATTTGGACCGATCGTACCCATCCTTTCTACCAGCCAGAATAATCGGGATCACCGGAAAATCTGTGTGATTGACGGAAAGGTTGCATTTACCGGAGGTGTTAATCTGGCAGATGAATATATCAACAAGAAAGTCCGGTTCGGACACTGGAAAGATACAGCGATCAAAATCGAAGGTGATGCCGTGCAGAGTTTTACCATGATGTTCCTGCAGATGTGGAATATTACGGAGAGACAGCCGGAGGATTATGCAAAGTATCTGACAGAAAAGCAGCCGGGATTCAGCCGCAAAGATGGTTATATCATCCCATACGGAGACAGTCCGTTCGATCATGAAAATGTAGGAGAAGAAGTGTATTTCCACATTCTGAATCATGCGAAGAAGTATGTGCATATTATGACACCGTATCTGATCCTGGACAATGAGATGATTGATGCGCTGACAAGAGCTGCAAAGGGTGGAATAGAAGTGCAGATTATTATGCCACATATTCCGGATAAGCCGTATGCATTTTATCTTGCGAAGACTTATTATGAGGAACTGATCGCAGGTGGGGTAGAGATCTATGAATATACGCCTGGATTTGTTCATGCAAAAGTATTTACTTCAGACGATGATACGGCGACAGTAGGCAGTATCAATCTGGATTACCGCAGTCTTTATCTGCATTTTGAATGCGGTGTTTTCATTTACCGCAATCCGGTTGTGCGTGATATTGAAAAGGACTTCCAGGATACACTGACAAAATGTCAGAAGGTGACGATGACGGAGGTCAGAAACCGGAGTACTTTTGTGAAAATATACGGTCAGGTTTTAAGACTTGTGGCACCGCTGATGTAGCAAGACTGTTACGGAGCATAAAATCAAGAAAAATACGGAATTTTCGGGAAGTAGCTGAAAATAAGAGTGTACTTTTTATTTGAAATGTAGTATAATTCAATCGGTGTCTTTATAAGGGACATTGATTATATTTATAAGTAGGAGTTATCCCGATGAAAAGAGGGATGACACTGTGGAGATATTTCACAGATAGCCAAGAACACGCAGGAGGATTTATTATGGTTAAAGCAGTAGTAGGTGCGAACTGGGGAGACGAAGGAAAAGGTAAGATCACAGATATGCTTGCCGAAAAAGCAGATATTATCATTCGTTTCCAGGGTGGAGCAAATGCCGGACATACAATTATCAATGATTACGGCAAATTCGCTCTTCATACATTACCGTCAGGAGTTTTCTACGGACATACAACCAGTATCATCGGCAATGGTGTCGCTGTAGATATCCCGGTTCTTTTCAAGGAAATCCAGTCAATCATTGACAGAGATGTTCCGATGCCGAAGATTCTGGTGTCAGACCGTGCACAGATGGTGATGTCTTATCACAAGAATTTTGATGCATATGAGGAAGAGAGACTGGGCGGAAAGTCGTTCGGATCTACAAAGTCTGGTATTGCACCGTTTTATTCAGACAAGTATGCAAAGATTGGTTTCCAGATCAGTGAGCTTTTCGAGGATGAAGCTGAACTTAGAGAAAAGGTAAACCGCATAGCAGAACAGAAGAACGTCATGTTGGAACATCTGTATCACAAACCGTTAATCAATCCTGATGATTTATATAAGGAACTGATGGAATACAAAGAAATGGTAGCACCGTATGTATGTAACGTTTCTCTGTATCTTAACGAAGCACTCAAGGAAGGTAAAGAAATTCTTCTTGAAGGACAGCTTGGAACATTAAAGGATCCGGATCATGGAATTTACCCAATGGTAACTTCTTCTTCTACACTGGCAGCTTACGGTGCAATCGGTGCCGGAATCCCGCCGTATGAGATCAAACAGATCGTTACAGTATGTAAAGCCTACTCAAGTGCAGTAGGAGCAGGTGCCTTTGTAAGTGAGATCTTTGGCGAAGAAGCAGATGAACTCAGAAGACGTGGTGGAGACGGCGGAGAATTCGGCGCAACAACAGGTCGTCCGAGACGTATGGGATGGTTTGACTGTGTTGCTTCCAAATACGGATGCCGTATGCAGGGAACTACAGATGTAGCATTTACTGTTGTCGACGTACTTGGATACCTGGATGAAATTCCGGTATGTGTAGGATACGAGATTGACGGAGAAGTTACAACAGAATTCCCGACAACACATCTTCTTGAGAAAGCAAAACCAGTACTCAAGACACTTCCGGGATGGAAATGCGACATCAGAGGAATCAAGAAATACGAAGATCTTCCGGAGAACTGCAGAAACTACATCGAATTTATCGAGAAAGAGATCGGATATCCGATCACAATGGTTTCTAATGGACCGGGAAGACATGATATCATCTTCAGAAATAAATAGGAATGTAAAAATAGGGCAGGACTTTTTTAGTCCTGCCTCATTTTTTTATGGCGAATTATCAAATTGTGATAATGGTTGGTTATGTATTACAGTAAGTACACTCCGCGGGATGCGGCTTCTTCGAGGACGTCGTCCGGCCAGATGGAGGACTGGACTTCTCCGATGTGGGCTTTGCGGAGATAGAACATACAGATTCGGGACTGTCCGATTCCGCCTCCGACTGTGTACGGAAGTTTTCCGTTCAGTAATGCTTTCTGGAAATCCATCTCGGCGCGTTCTTCGCAGCCGGCTTCCTTTAACTGACGGCGGAGTGCATCTTCATCGACACGGATACCCATGGAAGAAAGCTCCAGTGCGATGTCAAGTACCGGATAGTATACGAGGATATCACCGTTCAGTTCCCAGTCATCGTAGTCCGGTGCACGTCCGTCATGACGCTGTCCGGAGGCAAGTGTCTTACCGATCTGTTTGATGAATACGGCACCTTTGGCTTTGGCAAAGTGGTATTCACGTTCCTTTGGTGTCTTGTCAGGATACATGGTTTCCAGTTCCTGGGATGTGATGAAGCTGATTTCATCCGGAAGGAATTCTTCAATATAATTGTAACGGCGTGCCATGTAGGCTTCGGTTTCTTTGAGTGCACTGTATACTTTTCCTACAGTGTATTCCAGTGTCTCCATGTTGCGTTCTTCTTTGGAAATTACTTTTTCCCAGTCCCACTGGTCAACATAGATGGAATGGATGTTGTCAGTATCTTCATCTCGGCGGATAGCACTCATATCAGTATAAAGTCCTTCTCCTGAATGAAAGCCGTAGCGCTTTAAGGCGTAACGTTTCCATTTTGCAAGAGAGTGGACGATCTCAACTTCGCGGTCTTCCTGTTCTTTGATGCCAAATGCAACCGGGCGTTCTACTCCGTTCAGGTTATCGTTCAGTCCGGATTCCGGGCGGACGAAAAGAGGAGCGGATACACGCGTCAGATGCAGAGATTTGGCAAGTGCGCGTTCAAAGTGGTCTTTTACTTCTTTGATAGCCACTTCAGTCTCGCGGATCGTAAGTGGAGAATGGTAATTCTCCGGTATCTGCAAATTGTTCATGATGTTCTTCCTTTCTTACTACTCACTATGTCTAGTTTAGTGAATTGACGTGGTGTTGTCAATCATATTTTCTTAAGAAACAACTTATGATTTTTTTAGAGAATCTCCATAGTAAGGTCACAGAACACGGCTATACTCTTAAAATAAAAAGATGATGAATGTTTTTGAGGATTGCGAGAGTGCAAAGCACGTAGCAATCTGGTATCATCATAAAAAAGAAAAAGTCATAAATCAGAAAATAAGAACATATATTAAAGATGTCGGGGAAATGCCGGATGAGGCTTATACCAGAAGGCAGACAGACGAAAAAACTGTAGACAGGAGGTAACAAGATATGCAGAAAGAGAAGAATATCAGCACACAGGAAGTCATTTCCATGGAAGAATATCTAAATAAAAGACAGAAGATCAGAGAACAGGAGAAAAAACGATTTGGTGGCAGATTCGGCGAAGAGAAAAGCCCTGCCTGGATGATGGCAGAGCTTTATGTATGAGATGTTAATATTCACTGTGAAAGTCGTCATCATTCCTGTGGATCAGACGATAAACCAGGATGTAGGCGTAACTCATAACCGGTACAAGAATCGTGCAGGCAACAGATGCTTTAAGAAGTCCTAATGATCTGGATTTGTCGATAAATGCAAATACCAGAGTGCTGACGTACATCAGGAACAGAAGAATTGCACAGATAAGAGCTGCAAAACGCTTGAATTTTTTCATAACAACCACCTTCGTACTATACTTTATCTCTATTATATAGATAAAAAACAATTTCTACAAGAAAATGTTTTGCAAACAGTCGAAAAATGCTGTATGATATATGGAGTGATAAAGAATAAAAAGGAGAATTTACAGTATGAGTACATTATTAGAACAGTGGAGAGATACCGCTTACTCGAAAGAGATGGATAAAGCTTCTCTGCAGAAGTTCTGGGGAACCTATTTCCAGACTGAAAAAGAGATCTATGAAAAGCTGCTTGAGAATCCAGACGAAGAAGTAAAAGGAACTGTAAAGGAACTTGCTGAAAAATATGGCATTAATGTATTTACAATGACAGGATTCCTTGATGGAATCAACGACAGCCTGAAAGTGGCTAATCCAATTGAGACAATGGATGAGGACACTGAGGTAAGTCTTGCTTTTGATAAAGAACTGCTTTACAAGAACATGGTAGATGCAAAAGCTGACTGGCTGTATGAACTGCCGCAGTGGGATAAGATCTTTGATGCTGATACAAAGAAAAAGCTGTATCGTGAGCAGAAGCAGTCAGGCACAGTCCGTAAGGCTAAAAAGATCGGCAGAAATGAGCCTTGTCCATGTGGAAGTGGAAAGAAATATAAATATTGCTGTGGAAAGAATGCATAAAAAAATGTATAAAATGTTCTAAAGTCCGGCATACTGATACTGATTCTGTAAATAAGAGGAGGTAATCAGTATGCCGGATTTAAAATGTACGGTACAGACATGTGTGCACAACTACAAGTTCCTGTGCGATTTGGACAAGATTCAGGTGGGAGGAGATACTGCAAAGACTGCACAGGAGACCTGTTGCGACAGCTTTCAGGAGAGAAAAGAAGGCAGTTATATGAATGCAGCAGTTTCAGACCGGTCTCCTTCTGATCTTTGTAGTGTTGACTGTAAGGCAACAGAATGTATGTATAATGAGGATTGTCAGTGTCATGCAGGAAAGATCAGTGTGGAAGGCAGTGATGCCTGTCATTGTGAAGGCACAGAGTGTGCGACTTTCCAGTGCCGCTAATATTTGAAAAAGGAAAGATAAAATGAATCAGAAGAGATTACCGGTCATGGAATGAAGTGTATGGTGATCCTGAAAGGGTATGTGAAAGAATTTTGCTTTTTCATATGCCCTTTTTCAGCGGTTGACTCTTATAGGTCAGCCGCGTTATAATCTACATATGCGTAAAGGAAAGGAAGGAAAAAGATGGAGGAAAAGAAAGCCGGGGAAAAATTTCCTGAATATGATAAGTCGGACACTGTGCTTTCACCAAAGGAACAGTTACTTTCGGCTCAGAAAAGATCTTCAAATTTTAAAGAGCAGGTAATTAAAAGTATGGCGATGTTCTTTGTGGTGGCGGCATGCATTTTATTCTATTTTGCGTTGTTGCGTCTGAGCGAGATATCGTATGCAGTGAAGTCATTTCTATCGGTTGCGAAACCGATTATTTACGGACTGGCGATCGCATATCTGCTGAATCCGATCGTCAAGGTGATTGACAGTAAATTAGTTCCGTTTTTTGAAAAAAAATGTCCGAAGATGAAACGGAAAGAAACTTTTTCAAGAGGAGTGGGAATTTTAGTATCACTGGTTCTGCTTGTGGCGGTAATTGTAGCCTTGCTGAATATGATGATTCCACAGCTTTATACCAGTATCCGGGATATGATCGTCAATGTACCGAGTCAGATGAACCGTTTTGTAAAAGCATTTAATGAAATGCATTCCTCAGATTCCACAGTCGGTAAGATCCTTGAAAATGTGATGAAAGAGGCAACGACTTTTATCCAGAATTGGATGCGGACAGATCTGATGGATAAAGTGAATGAATGGATGACGCAGCTTACTGCAGGGGTGATTCTGATGGTACGTGAAATCCTGAATTATATCATTGGAATGATCGTGTCCATTTATGTCCTTTTCAGTAAAGAAAAGTTCATGTGCCAGGCAAAGAAGCTCGTTTATGCAATTTTCAGACCGACAAAGGCGAACCTGATTTTGCATGTCGGAAGCAAAAGTAATGAGATTTTTGGTGGATTTATTATTGGTAAGATCATTGATTCTGCAATTATTGGAGTACTTTGCTTTATCGGGCTGTCGATTTTAAATATACCATATACGCTGTTGGTCAGTGTAATTGTAGGTGTGACGAATGTCATTCCATTTTTCGGACCTTATATTGGGGCGATTCCAAGTGCGTTGCTGATCTTTCTTGCAGATCCGGTAAAGGGAGTTTATTTTGTTATTTTTATTATTTTGCTTCAGCAGTTTGACGGAAATATCCTTGGACCAAAGATCCTTGGAAATTCAACTGGACTTTCTGCATTCTGGGTTGTATTTTCTATCCTGATCGCAGGAGGATTATTTGGAATCCCGGGTATGCTCCTGGGAGTACCTACATTTGCAGTGATTTATTATATCATCAGTATGGTTGTGAATCGAAAACTGAGAAAAAAGCAGCTTCCTACAGATACCGACAGCTATGATGAGCAGGGATATGTACAGGCAGACGGATCTTATGTACATATGGAGGAAAATATATTAAAAGAAAAGGGAGATGAGCCATATGCCGATTCGAGTACAAAATGATTTACCTGTAAAGGAGATCCTTGAGCAGGAGAATATTTTTGTGATGGATGAATTCAGGGCAGCACATCAGGATATCCGACCTATCAGTATCGGGTTGTTAAACCTGATGCCTTTAAAAGAAGATACAGAGTTGCAGATTCTGCGGGCGTTATCAAATACACCGCTGCAGGTGGATGTGACATTTGTGAGGGTGACAAGCCATGTATCCAAGAATACATCCACCAGTCATATTTATAAGTTTTATGAAGCGTTTGAAGATATTAAAAATAAAAAATTTGACGGATTTATCATTACAGGAGCTCCGGTGGAGCAGATGCCGTTTGAAGACGTGGATTACTGGGAAGAACTGAAAGGGATCATGGAGTGGACGAAGACGAATGTTGTATCTACGCTCCATTTGTGCTGGGGAGCCCAGGCAGGGATCTACTATCATTATGGAATTGACAAGGTACTGCTTCCTGAAAAGCGTTCCGGTCTGTACTGGCATCGTGTAAGAAACCGTAAGATTCCGATCGTGAGAGGGTTTGACGATATGTTCCTTGCACCACATTCAAGACATACAGAAGTTCCGCAGGATCTTTTGGAGGCAGATGAACGTATCACAATCCTGGCTGATTCAGACGAGGCGGGAGTGTATATGTGTATGGCACAGAATGGTCGTCAGATCTTTGTCATGGGACATCCTGAGTACGACAGGATGACGTTGGATGCAGAATACAAAAGAGATTCGGCAAAGGGATTAAATCCGGTTATTCCGAAAAATTATTATCCGGGAGATGATACATCCAAAAAGCCGATGTTGACATGGAGAGCCCATGCAAATAATCTGTATGCTAACTGGTTGAATTATTACGTATATCAGGTAACGCCGTATGATCTGTATGGCACACCGTTTTAAAAGCGGAAAAACATATAAAATTTATAGTTATACTTATTTACGGCACCTTGCATCATGCAGGGTGCTATTTTTAGTTTGCGCGCCATGGGCGCGCTCTAACGGGTGAAAGTCCCGAACACGCCTAGGCGACAAGGAAGTGTATAGCTGAACAGCAAGGGTGTCTATCGTAAGGTAGAATCTGAAGGAAGCTGTAAGCAAACTCTTGGTCCGACGGACAGAAATCACATATGAGGCTAGGTTCCGCTTGGTAAGTCTGCTAAATAAGACAAAGCCGTAAAGTTGCCGTTTGTAGGAACCGAGTAAATGTGGCGGATATATGAGAGGAAAGAGCGTGCACCTTAAGCGTGGAGGTCTCACAGAGGTTTCATTAGCCTAGTAACAACGA
>ENA-OQNN01002206-OQNN01002206.1-human-gut-metagenome-genome-assembly--contig:-NODE-2206-length-10529-cov-5.477600_pt1 | contig 10529 bp, 18 predicted proteins | sample MGYA00242624_ERZ504870 | MGnify/ENA primary metagenome ERZ504870 (study PRJEB26092, sample SAMD00036379) | human gut metagenome | host: Homo sapiens | study: EMG produced TPA metagenomics assembly of... | reverse complement strand
TATTATACCTTTCACGACTAAAATCTTCTGTACCTTTGCTATAAATACTACCGTCAGCTCTATATTCTGTGTATGGTATTTCAAAATATGTACCGAAGCCCTTTTCGTCCTTTTGCAAAACAACCATTTTTCTAATATGATATGATCTCATCTCGGAACCGCCTTCCCTTAACTTCTGTAGATATTATAACACGCAATGCGTACTATGTCAATAAAAATACAACCATAAATACAAAAAGACCAAGCAGCACTAAACTGCCTGGTCCTTCTTTTGTAAAATCTTATACCAGTTATACCTCGGTAATTTTCACAACCAAGCCTTCTCTTTTTGCAAGCGCATTATATACAAGCTCTGCAAACTGCTTTGTTGGGAACCTTTCCACTATGCTTTTTACTAACATATTTTCGTTTCCTGCAAGTGTATATTCTGCTTTAAACTTTGGACACGCAGCATACCACTCTTCTAAGAATTCACAGTAGTGGCTGCTATCTGTATGATAGAATGAAGTGTTTTTTGTTCTAAAATATCCACATTTCTGTTCTCCGAAAGTGGCAATGTCGTTACAGGCATCCGCATAATCGCAGCAATATGCATTGTAGAAATCTCTTGTGAAAAGCGCTGAACCGATATTGGTGAAAGTCTCATATGAAGGGAAATCTTCAGACTTTAATTTATCTGGGATACTAATACTTACTCCATCAATTGAAAGTGCCTCAATGGAAACATAATAGTCTTCATCCGCGTCATCTTCCAATTCTAATTCGATAAGTCTGGCTCCCTCAAACAATTTTTCACAATCCTCCACGATTAGAGCTTTATCATCATCCCAAAGGGTTTCTTCATCTATGGCCCATAAATAGCAATTTATCCATTCCATATCAAGCAAGCATTCACCCGCTTTATCAGGATCCGAGATAGAATATTCCGTATTATGTCTATCCAGTGTAAGCACTGAACCGCTATTAAGCTGAACCTTCAATGTATTTACCATTACGTAATCTTTGTTTGTTTTGCATGAAAAATTAATTCTCATCTTTGTTCCCTCCTTCTTCTTTGATAAGATTTTCGATGTTTGCCCAGTAATTGAGATTACAATCATAATCTCCCTGTTCTACATATCTATCAACAATCATGTCAACAGCACCATCATCAAGCTCGATGCCAATACTTTCAGCATGACTGATAACATCTTTACGAACATGTTGGCTCCACAAATAGCGATAAATTCTATCCTGTTCATAAGAGCTTAAAGAATTAATCATTTTATGGATCTCCTCGTCCGTCATTGGCTTCTTAACTAAGCTTACCTTAACATCGTTAATAGTTACCGTATCAACATCGACTTCATAAACAGTTAACTCATCTTCACATTCACCATCAAATAGTTTCTTCTTTGCTAATTCTGCTCTATCTTTTGTGGAGCATACAGCAAATGTTAAACCTTCGACGCCAGTGCTTTTTGCTCCTTCGACAATATAAGCCTTGTTAAAATCAGGCTCTATTTCGAAGCTGATAACACAAAATTCATATTCGTCTGAAAGATAATCAGCGATTTCTTTTGTATCATCTGGGATGTTAGCTTCAGATGGCAAGCCTAACAAGTTAGCTTTCGCTTCTGGGCTGTGTTCAAACGTATCATAAACATCTCTTTCCAAAGTGTTTATATTTGCGTATGTATCTTTTGGAAATCCAAGAACTTCTGTTGCCTCTTCCACTGTCATTTCATCGATTGTTTCAAGAACATCGTCTATATCGATATCCCATTTAATGTTTCTAATTTTCATATTGTTTCCTCCTATTTTTTGAATTTCTTACCACTTTGGACTCTTTAAATACTGTTCATATTCTTCTTTTGTATGGCACAACTGCTTAACAAACTCTTCATCCTGATACTCTGAGAATATAAATTCTCCAAAGCATGGATAAATCGTTCCATGAAAGCCACTTTCTAATTCCCATTCGGATACTAAATCTTCATAAGAACCAGAGTAGATTCCATATGCATCATCGACGTATTCGTTAATAGACTTAATGAAAGCCTCTAATGTATAACCGTGATCCGCCATCCAATATAATTTAAACCTTTGGTAAAGAGTCTCTTTCAGCGGTTCTGAAGAAGAATCAATAAAACAAAGAGACCCTGGGATTACGTAATCAAGATCCACGTTGAGATCTGACTCTTCACCCCTATTCTTAATAAGCCCTGTAATTTCTTCAATGTCTTCTGGACTTGCTCCTTCTTCCAAGATTCTGTGCAAGGTATCTTCGACCAATGCTGCTATATCGCATTTTTCGTCATAGGGTTTTTGACAGAAGACACTATATGTCTCTCTGCTGTAATACCCGTTTTTATCCACGATTTTATAGTGGATGATTGTTTCGTCATTACTTTTTAATTGCCTGAATTGCATTTTGTTCATTTCATTATCCTCCTATTATGACAATCCCATTTTCGATAACTTTTATTATCTCAGGATCATCTTCTCCGTGTTCTCTATACAAAGCATCTGTAGCAAATCCAAAACCTTCTGCATCAACGGTGAATTTGTGTTCTTTCCTTTTATAGTCAAGATATCCGATTTCATAATGGTTGGTATTTGGTTTCGGATTAGGCTTTTGTCTTTTTTTGCTGTTCTTGCGAACAACGTCGGCCTCGTTATTGTTATAGGCTTCGCGCACAACATCAATCTCTTCCATTTCATGTGTAAGACGGAATGAGCTGTCCACGTATTCTCCATCTGGCAAATCAACTTCATCTGATGTCGCATATTTCATTGCCTCTTTGAGAGTTGGACATTTATCTTTTGAAACTTCAATAAATCCACTCATTTCCCACGTTACAGGAATTTTCCATTTTTTATCCATGTTTTTATCCTCCTTACACTAAATTTATAGATGAGAAATAGATGAGAATTCGACTGCAGTGTAAACAAACGAAGTTCTTTCATAGTCTCCATCCTCATATGCTACAAGTTGAAGCTGATGCATCTCTGCGTCAATTTCATCGCAATACTCTTCTTTTGTCTTAGAAGAGCAAATCTCATCCTCGACAGCCATGCCTGCCAACTTTTCTGCCACTTCTTCTTTGTTTCCGAACATGCGGAACATGTCCACGTTTGCATTTTCCGAATTTGTAACGGATATGATCCAGTCACAATTCAAATCGATTACATTGTTTCGTTTTTCCATTTTTGTTTCCTCCTAGTCTTTTTCTGGTATATAGGTTTATATTACTCCTTTCATCACCAGACAATAAGAATATGTCTGAAAGATTTATTTGCAACAAAAAAAAGAGCTGCATTTGCATGTAGCTCTTCCACTGTTTTTCGAATTGCTATCTATTTTTAATAATTTCATCTACGATATTAAGCTCAAGAGCTTCTTCTGCGGATAACCAGTTATCGCGATCTGTTAATCTTTCGATTTCTTCTTCTGTGTGCCCAGTGTTTTCCGCCATAATTTTATTTAATCGGCTTTTGAGCTTTAAAATATGTTCTGCACTGATCTGCATATCGGATGCTTGCCCCTGAGTTCCTCCAGAAGGCTGATGAATCATAACTTCCGCATTTGGGAGAATCATTCTTTTTCCTTTTGTCCCTCCAGCTAAAAGAAATGCCCCCATGCTTGCTGCCATCCCCATGCAGATAGTTCTTACATCGCATTTGATATACTGCATTGTGTCATAAATAGCAAGCCCATCGGATACAGAGCCTCCTGGACTTTTGATATAAAAGCAGATCTCCTTGTTTGGATCTGCGTGTTCCAGAAACAACATCTGTTCAACAATCAGTGTCGCTGTTACTTCATTAACAGCTTCACCAAGGACAATAATTCTATCCTGCAAAAGTCTGGATCCTATATCCATACTTCTTTCTCCGTTTGCTGTTTTTTCAATTACAAAAGGTATTTGTGCCATAATTTTCTTTTCTCCTTTTCCTTTTTACAAATTTTCTTCAGATAAGTGCAGAATATCTGCTTTGATTTTCTTATATTCTTCAGAATTGCGGTCCAAATATTCGTCCTGTTCTTCATCAAGAAAGATGTTCAGGTATTGGCGCATTTCTTTTTCTCTGAGCATCTTTTCTTCCGGGACTGGCTTGTCAGTAAACCCATCTACAGAATGAAGGATACTTTCACCTTTTATAAAGTAATCTGTTCTGAATACGACATTTACTCCTGCATTCACTGTAGAATATAATCCTTCGACCATATCGTTTTTGTCTAGTGCAGTAATTATTTCCGGAGTCAGTGTTTCTACTTTTTCTCTTTTTCCGTTTCTAATGATTGTTAAAACGTATTTGTACGGTCGAGAACATTCATCTGCATCATGCTCGATAGCGTATTTCATAGCACTAAATACAGCCGCTATAAGTTTATCTTCGTTTATCATTTTTCAATTCCTTTCTGCAAATTTCCTGTTTTTATCACTATATATATGTCAGAATATTACATTTCATTATTTTTTACACACAGCTCAAAAATAAACAGCCAGGAATACTCCTGACTGTCTGCTTTTTATAATACCTAGTCTTTCAATTCTACTCTATCTTATGAAACGACAAGCCAAGCTTCTTCTTTGTTTCTTCCTTATTTCCAGCCATATACGTTTGCTACGATATCTCCAATGCGACGTGTCATCTTGAGGTTTTCTTCATGAGAAAGACCTATTTCACAATAATTATTTTCTGGACGCACCACTCTAAACTCGAATACAGATGGGTTAACTGGGTTATCGTGTCCGAGCTGAGAAATTTTCATTCTTCCATCTTCAACAAAAATTTCAATAGCATCATCTCCGGAAAATAACGAAACAGCTTTTTTAATCGCTTCGCCGACATTTGAAGTTTCAAGGTTTGTATAGGCAGAACCGCAGCCATCCCATCTTTGAAGTACTCCGATAAGAAAAATGTCTTCCTCTAAGTCTATGTCTAAATTAGCGGCCTCGTCAGAAAGCGCGTTGCTGATATACTCATAAGTTTCATCCATTTTTTCTTCCTCTGTCTCTGATTCTGCGAAGAAGCCATCTTTTTCAAGTGCATTCATTTCACTGCATACATCGTTGTTCCAAATCATTCTTTTTTCCATTATTGTTTCCTCCTTGCCTATTGGCCTGCATTCTTTCCAGTAGCTTTAGACTATGTAGTTATTTCCTCCAGTCCTCTGTCTACTAAAGGTTATATGTCGGATTAGTTTGTAGATAAGAAATTTATCGCAAAAAAAGACTATCTAAGAGATAGCCTTTTCTAAATATTTACGGCTTACATGAATGGAAGTCCATCATCATCTGGAAGCATATCCATGAATCCATCTACGTCTGTTACTGGAGCTGGAGTTGGAGTTGGAGTTGGAGTTGAAGCTGTCTGACTCTGAGCAGCTTGAGTACCTGTTTCATTCTTAGAATCTCCAAAATATGCGTTTTCTACGTTAATGAAAACATTCTGATGTTTTACACCGTCTTTTTCATAATCACGTCTCTGTAATCTACCATCGATAACGATCATACGACCTTTTTTAAAATATTTTGTAATAAATTCTGCTGTTCCGCGCCAAGCAGTACAATTGAAAAAGTCTGTTTCATTTTCCCCGGTTCCTTTGTTTTTGAAATCTCTTGGGCAAGCAATACCGAATGATACGGTTGGGATGTCCCCGTTTGCTCCAACGTGCTTAAGTTCAAGATCTCCTGTAATGCGTCCCATAATACTTACTTTATTTAATGCCATGTTTGTAATCTCCTTTTCTATTTATTGATTAAATTTTTCGTCGCGGTTCGTTACCGCTCGTTACATAATATATATGTCAGAAATTTTACACAGTTAAAAAATCACATACAGCCATTTATCGTTCCTGTAATAGAGCCGATCCGCGCGATTTGTTATACGTATCCTTTAACTGTCTTTATTATATATTACTAGTCCTATATTGTCAAGTGATTATACGTATCTTTTTAATTGATTTCCCAAAAATCTTCCACAACAACTTCTTTGCCTGAATCTTCCGTACAAATATTATACCCATTTTCTTTCTTACATTTGTTGAAATATCGAACCTCATTATTAGTGACAGCTTTGAATTTACCCTCACTAGCTGAAGTAACTGAAGATAATGTTACAGATGCACCACCATAAGCCCCAATTAAAAGTGCGACTACAGCTAATGCGGATGAAAGCTTACTAAACGCCTCTTTTACAGACAAGCCGTCAGCTCTAGAACCAATAAATGCCAAAACAAATGCAACACAGAATAAAAAAGCAACTAAAAATGCTAAAATCTTCATCAAAAAGCCTCCCTCTACAAAACTTTTAAATTTCTTATAGAAGCAATGAGTCGAACATTATTATTCAAACAATTATTCATGAATCTCAAAATCAATCTAAAAAATCCTTGGGACTAGTGCCTAATTTTCTTCCACAGAATGGGCAATATAAAATTTCAATTTTTATATATATCGAGGATTCAACATCATCTGGATTTATTAGTTTATTTAATCTTTTAGGTGACTCAACAATCATTGAAGCGGGATGCTCTATAAAATAATCTTCATAATCTTTATTTTTCTCAAAATCACTTTTGAACAACTCATTTATTTGACATTCAAACATTGGCGGAGGGTCTATAAGTCTGTTATCAGATCCATCTATATTAGAAATGATGTTTGATTTTTTTATTACTTGTTTTTCACAATCCTTACACATATAGGTATTCCTTTCTAAGTGGCAGTACTGCCATCTTTTTTATTTTCAAGAATCAATCTTTGCATATTCAACTGTCCATGTTTCAGGATATGCAAGCTCCGATTGGAGCTCTCCGCATATCTCTATTGCGCCAATAAGCGCACTATCTTTATCTTCTATTTGTACCATTTTTTCTCCTCCATTAAATACTAATCTACCATGTTCAGTTACCTTTCTTAGTTTACAATTATTTTTTAATTATTTCTTCGAAGTCCTGCATTGTAACAATCTGTTCCCATTCCATATCTGAAAATAAGCTGGTCAACGCAAACGGATATTCATAACGAAGCAATTCTATATTTCCTATTGCTTTTACGACTTTATTTCTAAATGCTATACCTTTATTCGCTAGGTAATCATTCGCAGTGTCTGTTTCTTCGCCTATTTTTTGCAATTCTCTTAAAACAATTTGTCTGTCGTTCTCGTTTTCAATTCTGTATCTGCGCACCCATTCAGCAAAGGTTTTCTTGTCTCCCTCTTCTGACAGGCGAAGCATAGCTTTTTCTTCCTGCTGGATTCCGACGTTTATTACTTTAGCAAGTATATACTTTTCGTCTAATGATATTTCATGGAACTTGTCTTCATCAAATACCTTTATAACTAAATCATGGATTGCCTGGTCTATTTCCCCTGAGTTTCTGATTGCTACAGGGACAGCCCAAGATGGGTCTTGAACCAGGATACTGCATCTAAGCATTGGGGGGAGCTGTTCTTCCGGAACAAGTCCTTTTGTCATGGCTATCATAAATGAGTTTACAGATGTGAACATCTTATTTAAGTGTTTATCTAGGATTTCTCTCGCTTCATCGCTGATATCTGGAATTTGTGCATAATGAATCATATCTTGTCTCCTTTCCTCACATGTTATATGTCAGAAAAATATATTTCTGATTTTTTGTATACAACAAAACGACCCTGGAAAAACAAGGCTGTATGTTCTATTTTCGTTTTTTAAATATTTCTTCTGGGCTAACTCCCTTATTAAGCTTCGTTCTGATTGTTGTTTTTGAAATCCCGGTTAATAAGCTCCATTCCGCTACAGTATGCGCTTCCCCATTGCAAACGACAATGCGCGGGCTCGAGTCTTCTGTTAAAATTCTTTCTACTGGCCACCCAGCCTTTATCCTAGCTCTAATGATATAATCGTGTAAACCAGTAGTCTGGGCCCACTCTCTTATTGTCTTGGTTTCTCCTTTATAGGTTAATGGCGCTTTCCGTTTCTTTATCACTTTTAACTCTTTTGAGAGTGCAAGATCTGGGTGCCAACCGTGATTTAATCTGGATTTTAAAACATCCACATCAATATTCTTTTCTATACTCCATTTCTCAAGGGACATTGTTTGCCCTTCGTGAGTAATCATTGAACGAATTGAATAGCGTTTCGCTGGTATTGTTACTGCCTCCTCTGGAGAGTATCCATGTTTAATGCGACCGCGAAGAACCAGGACCGAAATCCCAGTTTCTTCTGCCCATACCTCAATTGGCTTAACTATTCCGTTTACGGACATAACTTTCCCATTACGAAAGACGCTTGCGTCGTTTGATACAGCCGCCTCTGAGGAATATCCTCTTTTTAAGCGGTCATAAATGACTGGGCGTGGGATCCCAGTTATTTTGCTCCATTCAGATACAGTATGCTCTTCATTTCCAACGCGAAGTGAACTTATACGTGGGCTTTTTGTGATAGCATCTTCCAATTTCCACCCATGATCCATGCGCCAATGTAGCGTATTGATCTTGATAGAGTTTTGTTTTATCCATTCCTGAATTGTCCGAGTCTTTCCTTCAATTGTAATTATTTCATTCAAATCTATTGTCATTTTTTACCTCAGTTTTTCTAAATTATGACTTCGCATTCTAATACTAATATGTCAGAATATTGCCAACAATTCGTTAGGCAAAATGTTTTGAATTGCTGGGCATGTGTAGATTGCATATAAAGCGGCTATGAGCCCAAACGCAAATAAAATCGAATTCATCGCTCCATCTGAACTGCAGACCCCAAGACGAGCTCTCCATTTTAATGGCCAAAAAAGCTGCTCTCCTTTTTTATTTAGTACGTCAAGAACAATGTGAGATATAAATGCTATGCAAAAATAGATGCAAACAGATGGGAACAATAGAGCAATTACGATAGTCAACATAAAACAACACGCAAAGCTGTGCATAAACCCTCTATGTGGCTGCCCGCACCCATAAAAACAAATTAATGCAAACATAAGGACGGCGCACAAGCTCCGTGCTACATTGTCGTTTAAAAACAGAAAATCTATTATTTTGATATTAAGACAGTAGTCTATTATCGTTATAGCCAAAGTTAAAACAAAGAGCAATCCAATGAGTTTATCAAAGCTTTTTTTTACTTTCGAGTGTCCCTCATCGATATCACTTATGGCTCCACTTACTGCAGAAACAGCTATTGCTGCTCCTAGCATGGGGATTGTAGCTGGTGGGTTTATCAAAAGAGCTGCTGCAACGCCGACGGAGGTGTGTGTTTTTAATAGCATGTATCTACCCTCTTTCTTTGTGTTTTTACTATATTTATATGTCAGATTTTGTTCTATTTTTGGACATGTTTAGGGCGAAAACGGGATGAAAAATATTATGTCAGGTCATAAGAAAAGCACCCACAAAAGACCAAAGTCCTTTATGAGTGCTAATCTTTAATTTCTTATAAGAGTCGAAGCGCGTAATAATGATGATTCTTTGTTTCCAACCTTATCGAACCATATGTAGACCACTCCAAAACCGGAGAAGTCTTAGCAATTCTCCCGTCTCTCAACATAAGGTAAGCTGACTTACCTACTTCGAGAGATTCCAATGTCGTAAACTGGAATTTAGGCATTCCGTTTACATAGACTACTTTCATGACCCCAACGAACTCTATTCCGTTGCTGTCAACATAGCCATGAATTCCTCCATTAAAGCATGCCTCATTATAATTTCTGTTCATAATTGTTTTCCTCCTATTTTTTAATTGAATAACTATCTGTAATTATCCAATTCTTTACATTCCATGAAATCTCCATTTTTTGTGAATCTGTATTCATATTTAGTCCATGACAAATCGTCGCTTCCATAAAAATACCCACGCACGATTATTTCGTTTCCGGTTTTTATAGTAGACTCTTCGCTAAAATCTGTATGGTCTAAAAGAAAATCATAGTTTGACATTTTGTTTCCTCCTCGAATTTTAATTCATATCAAAATCAGATAAATCCAAATGCTTATCAGCTCTTAACGAATCTACATCTGGAATAACAACTTTTGATATAAGATATTCTCGGTTCCATTCAGGGACTCGATAACTCTTCTTTCTTTCTTTGATCAGTTCTTCAGCTGTTTTTGGCCTGAAGTCATTGACGTCGACACCAACGTTTATTGCGGTTGGGATGTACTGCATTAATTGTGCAGGCCCCTGCTCTCCGGAATGAACGTGCCCATAAAACAGATATCTGCCCTTATAATAGCCATCCCATTCAATCACTGGATAATGACTTAAAAACAAGTCATATTTTCCATCGCGAATAAGCAAGCTATCTCCAGAAACAATTCTTTCAAATAAGCTTTTGAAAGCGGCTTCTAAATCTTTTGCCCTTAATGCCGCAATTACGCCCTTATCGTGGTTTCCCATAACAAGAACCAATTTTGGGGCTAAACGTTTCAGAAGTTCTATGAACTACCCCCACCTGATACGTAGTTCAGATGTGGTATCCTTTTGATGTGCTCTTGTACTACAACCAGTAACAAGTTACTTCCCAAAGGATTTTAATTTATGTGGCTTGGCAGTTACACAT
>ENA-OQNN01002204-OQNN01002204.1-human-gut-metagenome-genome-assembly--contig:-NODE-2204-length-10532-cov-1.896300_pt1 | contig 10532 bp, 9 predicted proteins | sample MGYA00242624_ERZ504870 | MGnify/ENA primary metagenome ERZ504870 (study PRJEB26092, sample SAMD00036379) | human gut metagenome | host: Homo sapiens | study: EMG produced TPA metagenomics assembly of... | reverse complement strand
CTGCTTTCCGGGCTGACGTTCGCCCTGTCGAACATCCCCCTCTTGGTCAACCCGCTCAGCAATCCCCTGCTGATGCTGCAGTTCTGGGACGGCGGCGCGTCGCTGCTGGGCGCATTGCTTGGCGTGCTGCTGGCGTGCTGGCTGACGGGGCGAATCCGCCGCGAATCCGTCGGGCGGCTGATGGACGCGATTGCGTTCGGCGCGCCGCTGGCAATTGCGGTGGAGCGCATCGGCGAAGGGTGCTTCGACGAAATCATGGGCATGGGCAAAGGCATTGAGACGGAATGGCTGGCTTTCCTCGGCAACCTGACTGGCGGCAATCATCCGGTGTTCCTCTACGAAGCAGCCGCGATGGTCGTGCTGTTCATGGTTGTGCTGCTTGCCCAGCGGAAAAAGCACCCCGTAGGCGACACGATGGCGCTGTTCCTGCTGCTCTACGGCTGCGTGCAGGTCGTGCTGGAATCGCTCCGCAACGATTCGCACATGCTGCTGATTCACTTCGTCCGCGTCAATCAGGTGGGGGCACTGGTGCTGGCGGTCGCGGTTATCATCCGCTGGACGGTGACGGCAGTTCGCGGGAAAACCTGCACGGGCAAGAAAGCAGGGCTGCTCTGGGCGCTGATAATCATCAGCATCGGCCTGGGCATCGGCATGGAGTTTGCCGTAGACCGGCTGGGTGAGCCGCTGCTCTCCTACGGGATGATGGTGCTGGCGCTGGTACTCATCGCGTGGTGCGGGCTGCGCTTCCGCCGGATGGCAAACAAGGTGTAAACACTCCTGAAAGGAAGGATTCTGCAATGGAAAAGCACAAGATTGACCGAATCAACGAATTGGCGCGCAAAAAAAAGTCCGACGGTCTGACCGACGAGGAAGCGGCTGAACACGCCGCCCTGCGTCAGGAATACATCGCCGGATTCCGCGAAAATATGCGTCAGGTGCTGGAAAACACATACGTCCAGCGCCCGGACGGTACGAAAACGAAACTACAGAAAAAGACCCCAACAAAATAATTATACCACACTCGGTCGGCGAAAGTCAACAACAAAACTTTTCGCCGACCCCTTGTATTTCCGGCACTTTTCGTGTATAATGAAGGTGCAAAGAGAGAGAAGAGCCGCTGGCAGGCGGCAGCACAAGGCATCGCGGTGAGCGCGACCGCCGGAACAGGAAAGGAGGCGTTTCCAATGAACCAGGATGAACAGCAGCTGTCGGGCGTGTTGCGTCAGACGGTCATAGAAGTGTCTTCCTGTTTCCGCACCGCATCATGAGTGACAGTCCTCTTTGACTGATGCGCCCCTGAGTGAGAGCGCCGTAAGGATGGGTACACGGATATGGACGACATGCAGAAGGATTTTTCTCCGGCAGCGGATGCGGACAGCATCGACGACATGGCGGATGACATGATCGAAATGACCGATGAGGAAGGCAACACGACCCTCTTCAAGATTCTGGACTATTTCTTCTATAACGGCGACGAGTACGCCATTCTGACCGACTCCATCGACGAGGGCACGACCGGCGCAGACCGCGTGGACTGCTACGTGATGAAGATCGTGCCCACGACGGACGAATCCGGCGAAGAGCTGGAAGAGTTCGTTCCCGTGGAGGATCAGAAGCTGGAAGCCAAACTGATGGAAATTGCCACATTGAAGCTCAATGATGACGAACAGGCGGATGACGAGGACTGATTTCTTCCTCTCCTCTCCCGCTTCCCTCCATACAGAGCGACCGACATTTCGTTTCTTCGGTGCTGGACTCGATGAACATTTCGGAACTAACTCGACCGATCATTCGTTTCATAGGATAGAACTTGTTCGACGTTTGGAACTGAATCCGACCGACGCACTTTCGGAATTTCCCCGACCGACTACACGGAATCTCGTTCTTTGGCTGACAAACCCGACCGACCAACGCGGACGATTCAGCAATGAATCATCCATTTTTTTGCGCTTTTTGCCGGAAAAGGCGAATGTGTACCACTGACTTTTCCCCAACCACCTGTGATTTATGTGGATAACCCTGTGGATTGATGTGGATAAGTCGTGGATTTCCTGCGACAGCCATGCAATCCAGCTGAATTTTTCCTGCATCATCCTGTGTCCTTTGGGAGTTTCTCGTCCGTTATGCACACAGAATTCACAGGATCGGCATTTTTTGCCCGATTCTGTGGATAAGTCTGCTGATATTGTCCGTTTGCTTTTGTTATGCACAAGGTTGTGCACAATGTTCGCCATTTCTCGACGTGCGTGCCAAAGAAGCCCCCTCACCAATCCTGTTGATGAGAGGGGGGCTGATTATGTGTTTGGGCTGTTCTCTTGTGCCGCTTTTGCTTCCGGAATTGTCGTGTCCTTCGGCACAGTGCCGGAGAACACCGTTTCCTGCGCGTCGCTTGTGACCTGAATGTCGCCGCCGTAGTGCCGCAGCGTCTCCCGGACGATGAACAGTCCCATGCCATGACCGTCGGACTTCGTCGTCACGCCCGGCTCGAAAATGCTCTGCTGGTCGTCGGGCGGAATCGGCGTGCCCGTGTTCGCAACGGAAAAAACGTACTCCTTGAGGTTCTCGGTCAAGGTAATGGTCAGATGCTTTTTCCCATTGGGCAAATCCGCCATGGCATCAATGGCGTTGTCAATCAGGTTTGACAGCACCTTGCACATCTCCCAGCCAGAAATGGGCAGTTCCTTCCATGTGGACGTGATGTTCAGCGTCACCTGCACGCCCGCCTTTTCGCACGCGGCAAGTTTCACCTGCAAGAGCGCGTTAATCGGCGCGCTGGCGGTTTTCAGCACGCGGCTGACAGCGGTGATGCGCCCGTAAACCTTCTCGATGTAGCTGTTCGCCTCGCCGTACTCCTCCATTTCCATCAAGCTGTACACCACCTGCAGGTGGTTGAGGAAGTCATGCCGCTGGGCGCGGAGGGTGTTGTTCAGTTTTTCCATGGCGTCGATGGTGTCGTCCATCGCGTCCAGCTGACTCAGCAGGCGCCGGGTGGACATGGCCTCGCGGATGTCCATCACCGCGCCCCAGATAATCACCGCCGCCGCAACGCCGACAAGCAGCCGCACCATGCGCGGGCTGAAGTCGTACTGCGGCGAGATTACCACCAGCGCCATCACGCCCAGAATCAGCAAAATCTCCAGACTGTTGATGATGATGGCGTAGTTCGTCGCCTTCTTGACGGAAATATTCTCCTGAAACCGCGTCAAACGCTTCATTTGCATCCCTCCCGGATTTCCTGATTCTTCCGAATTGTCGCCTCATGCCCCATGTCCGATGGGAAATAGTACTTTTTCCCCTGCAATTCCACGGGCATATAATTCTGGCGGACGTAGTGTCCGGGATAGTCGTGCGGATACTTGTAGCCGTCGCCGCTGCCGATTCGGTCGTGCCCAGCGTAGTGCGTGTCGCGCAGGTGGACGGGCACAGCGCCGTAACCGCCCTTTTCCGCGTCCGCCATCGCCGCATCGACCGCGGCGCACACGCTGTTGCTCTTCGGGCTTTCGCAGATGGCGATAATCGCCTGTGCGAGCGGCAGACGCGCTTCCGGCATTCCAACGAATTCCACCGCGCGCGCCGCGGCTTCCGCTTGCAGCATTGCAATCGGATTCGCCAGCCCAACATCCTCGCTGGCATGGGCAATAATCCGCCGCGCGATGAGTTTCGGGTCAACGCCGGCATAAATCAACCGTGCGAACCACGCCAGCGCCGCGTCACTGTCCGAGCCGCGCAGGGACTTGCAGAACGCGCTGAGCATGTCATAATACAAACTTTCGTCACAGCGAATCATGAGCTTCTGGATGGATTCCTCCGCAACGGCAAGGGTAATGTGGATAACGCCCTGTGCGTCGGCGGGTGTCGTAAGCACAGCAAGCTCTACCGCACCAAGCGCCGCGCGGGTATCACCGCCCGCGATTCGCGCGATATGGCGCAGCGCATCGTCATCGGCGATGATGTTCATCTGCCCATAGCCTCGCTCCGGGTCGTCGATGGCGCGGCGCATGGCGGTCAGCACGTCCCGTTCCGTCAGCGGCTCGAACTGGAATACGCGGCAGCGGCTGACAATAGCGGGCGTCATGGACACCATCGGGTTTTCCGTCGTCGAGCCGATAAAGCGGATGATCCCCCGCTCAATGGCGGGCAGGATGCTGTCGCTCTGCGCCTTTGACCAGCGGTGGCATTCATCCAGCAGCAGATAAGTGGACTGCCCGTAGGCGCGGCGCTCCTGCGCATCGGAAATGACCTTGCGCACGTCCGCCACGCCGCTGGTGACAGCGTTGAGCTGCACAAACGCGGACTTGGTGCTATTGGCGATAATCGACGCGAGGGTCGTTTTGCCGCAGCCGGGCGGCCCGAAAAAGATGGAGGAAGTCAGCCGATCCGCCTCAATCGCGCGGCGCAGCAGCCGCCCCTCCCCCAGCAGATGACGCTGCCCGATAAACTCCGCGAGCGTCCGCGGGCGCATCCGATCCGCCAGCGGCGCCTCCTGTCCGGAAAAAAGATCCGTCATTGTTTCACCTCAACAGCAAATACGCTCCCGCTCCCAGCAGCAGCAACTGCACCACCAGCAGAATCGGGAAGCCATAGCGAAAATACCAATGCTTCGTTTTATGATGGAAGCAGAACATCCCCAGTGTTCCTCCGAGGCTGCCGAACAGCACCACCGGCAGAAACAGCGTCCTTTCCGCAATCCGCCACGCCCCGCGTTTGGCGCGCCGCTTATCTATCCCCATAAGCGAAAACGCGAGGGTATTGACCGCCAGCAGGTACACCCAAATCAGATTCAACAACCAATTCTCCATAATTACAACCTCCCCAGAGGCTCTGCCTCTGGACTCCGCAAGGGAGTTCCTCCCTTGACCCTTTCGCGCGATTGGGTTGGTGACTTCTCCATACTTCTTCCGCGTGTCGCGCAGGGGTTTCGCCTCCGCAGACGTGATTCCCCCTGCGTGAAAGCAATCAATTACAATAGAAAAATCAAGCCAGAACACGAACACCGATGGATTCCGTCAGGGGACAAACTTTCCCTGCGCCACCGCCGTAATTCCACCGTGCGCCGCGCTGTACACCCACCGATGTACCCCGCGCAGCGCCAGTTCCGCGTGGCATAGCGCAATGCCGCCGTCCAGCAGGGCACGGTCGCTGATGGTCAGCGCAAACGCTCCGGGCAGCGCTTCCATCCGCCACGGCTGCATATTCATTGCCGACGGCGCGATTTGCACCAGCTTCGCCGCATCCAGCATCATGCCATCCGCGGGAACGGCGTTCATCAGCTTGTCGAGCGGCTTCCGGCGGCGATTCTCCGGCGCTTGAAGCGGCTTCTCCGGCACACCGACCGCAATCACCGCGAGTGCCGTCTCGTTCTCCTGCATCGGCAGGCGAATCTGCTTGCGGCGGTATGTGCCGCTCACCCAGCACGTCCCCAATCCCAGCGCCGTCGCTTCCAGCACGAACGCTTCGCCCAGAATCCCGGCATTCACACGGCATAATGCTTCCGTCCCGCAGGCGATGACCACCGCCGCCATTTTGCAGCCCGTGATGCGCCCCATGCCCAGAATCGTGCCGGTAAACAGCGATTCGTCCACCGGTGTCAGCACCAAGCGCGCACCGGGCAGCGTACACCGACCGACGACGTAGGACAGCGCCGCGAACGCCGCCGTGTCGGGCGCACCCGCAAAGCTCCGGCAGGATGTGCGCACCAATGCCGCTTGACGCAGTTTCTCCTTCTGCATGGGCGAAAAGAGCGTTTCCAGCGTCGTCATTCCCCCACCTCCAATGGTGTCGGGCGCAGATGGCGGCAGACCTCGCCCACGCGCTCATGCAGCACCAAATCCGCCTGATTGTCCAGCGGGGTTGCGTCGCGGTTGATAAGAACGATGTGCCGCCCGCGGAAGAACCGCAGCAGCGACGCCGCCGGATACACCGTCAGGCTCGTTCCAGCGACGATAAGCAGTTCCGCCTGCTGCAATTGACGCACCGCCGCGCGAAGCGTCGCATCATCAAGCCCTTCCTCGTACAGCACAACGTCCGGCTTGATGATGCCGCCGCAGGGGCATTTCGGCACGCCTTCACTGTCCCGGATGTACTCCGGCGGAAAAAAGCGCGCACACTTCAGGCAATAATTCCGGTGGATGCTGCCGTGCAGTTCCAGCACCGTTTTGCTGCCTGCCTTCTGGTGCAAGCCGTCGATATTCTGCGTGATGACCGCCGTCAAACGTCCGCCGGCTTCCAGCTGCGCCAGAAAGCGATGCGCGTCGTTCGGCTGCGCGTCCAAGGGGAGCATTTTCGCGCGGTAGAAGCGGTAAAACTCCTCCGGATGGCGCGCAAAAAAGGTGTGGGACAGAATTTCCTCTGGCGGATAGGCGAACTGCTGATGATACAATCCGTCCTGCGAGCGGAAATCGGGAATGCCGCTCTCCGTCGAAACACCCGCGCCGCCGAAAAACACGATGCGGCGGCTCTCATCAATCCACTGCTGCAATTCTTCGTACATTGTTGGGGGCACCCCTCTCTTGTTTTGTTTCCTATGCCATTCGCAATCAATCAATTCCCTTTGGGTTTCGCCTCTGGGGAGGCGACAAGGGGGGCAATGAAAACAGACGAAGTCTGCGATCGCCCCCTTGACCCCTTCGGCGTCGCCACTACCATACTTGAATGTTAGCGCAAGTTGTTTTTTGGCGGACCTATATTCAGTGTCCGAAAATCGGATTATTTCGCGCTTTCGCCGTGAATCGGGCAGCCGATGAAGTGGCAGGCGTTGCGCGTCAGGTGGTGAATTGACGGGTCAAAAACGTAGCTGCCCTGTCGGCAGGCAATCAGCACATCGTCCGAGAAAACCGGCACTTTCTGCGCGAAACTCGCGGCATACATCCGTGCCAGCAGCGCTTCCGCCTCCGCCCCGCGGTGGGCGTGACCGTATGCCCACACGCACAGCGGATAGTACGGGTAGCGGCTTAGGGGGCTGTAATCTTCCAAGCGCGCAAGGGCGTCGAGGAAGTCATCCGTCAATTCCAGCATTTCGCCGAGTTCATCCAACAGCTTCGCGGCCTCCTCCGGCTCATTCGCCAATGCTGCCAGCCAAGCCAGCATGAAATGCGTTTTCAGGCGGATGGTCGGGTCGCCGTCGGACAGCTCTACCGCCTTGCGAAAGCACTCGCGCGCCTGCGGGAAGTGATGCGCGTCATACTCGTGATCGCCCATCAGGCACATCATGTGCGCGCGGGTCAGGCGATCCGCCGTTTCATCCGCCATACAGCGCTCAAGCAGCTTTCGGCTTTTCGTCAACCGCTGGCGCTGCACAAGTTCCGCGGCGATTCCCTGCCCCGACAGATGATGGCAGTCGCCCAGAAAGTTCGCGTAGTTCAGCGCCGTCATCAGGCACGGGTGGGCACGATAATTGCGGGCAAAAAGCCGTTCGGCATGGGAAATATCGCCTGCGTCGAGTGCCACAATCGCGCGGCGATTCGTGTCCTGCATATCGATCGTTGGCATGGCAAACTCCTTTGCTCGCAGCAGGAAAATAGTCTCTTTCAGTATAACACACCCTGCCGCGTCATGCAAGACAAACGGGCAAGAAATCGCTGTTTGTCGCGGCTAATCATCTTCCTCTTCACATCAGAAAGGAAATATGCTATAATATAATCGGTAGATTCTTCACAATCGAAGGAGGCATACGATGGATGTCAAGAAGCTGCTTGCCGACGTAACGGCGCTGCCGGGCGTCAGCGGGCATGAGGCGCAGGTCAGCGCGTACTTTGCCGAACAATTCCGTCCGCTGGTGGACGAGGTGACGGTGGACGCAATGTACAGCGTGATTGCGCACAAAAAGGGCAACGGTCCGAAAATTATGCTGTGCGCCCATTTGGACGAAATCGCCCTGATGGTGACGCATATTGAGGATGACGGCAGCCTGCGTTTGGGCAATGTCGGCGGGGTTGACCCGCGCATTCTCCCCGCGAGCCGCGTGTGGGTGCATGGGCGCGAGAAGCTGTTCGGCACCATCGGCGCGCTGCCGCCGCACCTGATGAGCGCCGCCGACCGCGCGAACAACTACACGCTGGACAACCTGCATGTAGACATTGGCATGAGCGCCGAACGCGCGAAGGAACTCGTTCGCATCGGCGATTTGGTAACCTTCGACGGGTCTGCCCGCGAATTGCTCAACGATCAGTTCGCATCGAAAACGCTGGATGACCGCTCCTGCGTGGCGATTCTGCTGCGCGCGGCGGAAATGCTGCAAAAGCTGGTCTGCAACGCGGATGTGTATTTCGTCTGCTCGTCGCAGGAGGAAGTCGGCGGGCGCGGCGCAATGACCTCCGCTTTCGCGATTGACCCGGATTTGTCTGTTGTGCTGGACGTCGATTTTGCTGAAACGCCGACTTGTCCGCCGCGCTCTGCCCTGCCGATTGACGCCATGATTGTCACGCACGGGCCGTTTGTGCAGCCGAAGCTCAATCAGCGGCTCATCGACTGCGCAAAAAAGCACCATGTGAAGCTGAATGCGAACGTCGCAAGCCGCTCCACCGGCACGGACGCGGACGAAATCGGCTTGTCCCGCGCGGGTGTGCCGAGCGTGCTGCTCAGCCTGCCGGAGAAGTACATGCACACGTCGGTGGAAACGATTGACCTGAACACGCTGGAAGAGGGCGCGCGTCTGCTGGCGAATTTCGTCGCGGAACTCGACGAAAGCTGGGAGGATGACCTATGGATTTGAAGACACTGACGGAAATCAACGCTCCCTCCGGGCATGAGCAGGCGATTCGCCGCTTTCTGCTGGATGAGCTGAAAAAGCTGAGCTTTGCGCCCGTCCTCGACCGCATGGGCAACGTCGTTGTCGTGAAGGAAGGCACGGGCGACGCGCCCCGCAAGCGCGTGATGGTCAGCGCGCACATGGACGAAGTGGGGCTGATTGTCACCTCCGCCACGGAGGATGGCTACCTGCGCATTGCCGCGGCAGGCGGCATCGACCCGCGCGTGCTGGTTTCCAAGCGCGTCACCGTCGGGGACGACAAGCTGCCCGGCGTCATCGGCGCTGTGCCGATTCACCTGCAATCCGCCGCCGAGCGCAAGCATGTGCTTTCGATGGACGAGCTGCTGGTGGACATTGGCGCGAAGAACAAGGACGAAGCCGAGTGCAAAGCCCCGATGGGGACGTACATCTCCTTCGATACGCCCTATGTGGAATACGGCGACGGCTTCGCGTGCGGCAAGGCATTCGACGACCGCGTCGGCTGCCTGTCGCTGCTGCGTTTGCTGCAAGAAGAACTGCCGGTTGACCTCGTGGCTTGCTTTGTGTCCGAAGAGGAAGTCGGCTGCCGCGGCGCGAAGGGGGCAGCGTTCCAGCAGGAACCCGACATCGGCATTGTGCTGGAAGGCACGACGTGCAACGACCTCGGCGACGTACCGGAGACTGCGCACGTCTGCGAAGCCGGACAGGGCGTCGCGGTGTCGTTCATGGATGGCGCGTCAATTGCGAACCGAGCGTTGTTCCGCAAGGCGCTGGACGTGGCGAAGCAGGAGAACATTCCGCATCAGGTGAAGCACAGCGTATCCGGCGGCAACGACGGCGGCGCGATTCAGCGCGCGCGGGAGGGTGTGCCGGTGGTGGTGCTGAGCGTGCCGTGCCGATATATTCACTCGCCGTCGTCGGTGGTGAAGCTTTCGGATGTGGAGAGCCAGTTTGCGCTGGTGAAGGCGCTGGTCAAGGCACTGTAAGCGCGGGCGACCTCATCCGACTTCGCTTCGCTCAGCCACCTTCCCCAGAGGGGAAGGTTTTGGATGTGCGCAATCTTCCTTGCCCTCCCCCTTGGGGAAGGTGTCGCCGCAGCGACGGATGAGGTTGGAGCAGCACGCGCAAACTGTTTGAAAGTGTCAGCAACTCAATCGCGAAAATGGGTCAAGGGTCGAAGACCCTTGCAGGGTCAAGGGACAGCGTCCCTTGTGGGGTCAAGGGGCAACGCCCCTTGTGCCTCCCTCAAGTAAAGGAGAATAATTATGTTGGAATTGTTGAAGAAGGTGCTCAAACCGGTCGCGCCGTCGGGACTGGAAGAACCGGTGGCAGCGGTCATCCGGGAAGAGGTTGCGCCGTATGTGGACAGCATCGAGACGGATGCGCTGGGCAATCTGATTTGCGTGAAGAACGGCACGGAGGCGAATCCGGAGAAAATCATGCTGTCCGCGCATATGGATCACATCGGTTACATCGTCACGGGCATTGAGAAAGAGGGCTTCCTGCGCGTGACGAACGTCGGCGGCATCAGCCCGACCATGAGCCTGACGCGGCATGTGTCGTTCCCGAATGGCGTGCAGGGTGTTGTGGTGTCCGAAGTGAGCAAGGACACGGCGATGAAGGACTTGTTTGTGGACATCGGCGCACAGGACAAGGCGGACGCCGAGACGATGGTGCAGATTGGCGACGTGTGCGTGTACGCGAACGACTGCTTCCAGCTGGGGGCGAACCGCGTCGCAAGCCCCGCAATGGACGACCGCGCGGCGTGCGCGCTGCTGATTCGCTTCCTGCAGACCGTCGGCGCAAC
>ENA-OQNN01002199-OQNN01002199.1-human-gut-metagenome-genome-assembly--contig:-NODE-2199-length-10571-cov-6.759958_pt1 | contig 10571 bp, 8 predicted proteins | sample MGYA00242624_ERZ504870 | MGnify/ENA primary metagenome ERZ504870 (study PRJEB26092, sample SAMD00036379) | human gut metagenome | host: Homo sapiens | study: EMG produced TPA metagenomics assembly of... | reverse complement strand
GGAGGGCGGCATGGGAGAGGCAAAAAGCTTCATCCTGCCCCAAATCCCCAAGGGAAAGCAGGCTGAGGCCAATAACAAGACCCGCCGGCGGGAGATCGTCCAGCAGATCCCTGAGGAGCGGCTGAGCTATGTGGTGGAGCAGGAATCCGGCCCCGACCACGACAAGCATTTCGTGGTGGCTGTCCGCTTCAACTCCGATAAGGTCGCCCGGGGTGAGGGCCGCAGCAAGAAGATGGCCGAACAGCACGCCGCCCGCGAAGCCCTCAAGCTCCTGGGCGTGATAAAGGAAAAGTAAATGGTATTCAAGGAACTGGAGATCCAGGGCTTCAAGAGCTTTCCCGATAAGGTCAAGATCACCTTTGACGAGGGCGTGACCGGTGTGGTGGGCCCCAACGGTTCGGGCAAGTCGAACCTGTCCGATGCTGTGCGCTGGGTGCTGGGTGAGACCAGCGCCCGCCAGCTGCGCGCCGCCGGAAAGATGGAGGATGTCATCTTTGGCGGCACCCGGCGGCGGGGGGCCATGGGCTTTGCTCAGGTGCGCCTGACGCTGGACAACAGCAGCCACGCGCTGGATGTGGAAGCGGATGAGGTGACCATCGGCCGCAGGTATTACCGCTCCGGCGAGAGCGAGTACAGCATCAATGGGCAGATCTGCCGCCTGAAAGATGTGTATGAACTGCTGCTGGATACCGGCATCGGCCGCGATGGCTACTCGGTCATCGGGCAGGGCCGCATTGCCGAGATCGTGGCGGCCAAGAGCAGCGAGCGCCGGGAGATCTTTGAGGAAGCCTGCGGCATTGCCAAATACCGCTACCGCAAAAACGAGGCCGAGCGCCGCCTTGCCGCTGCCGCCGAAAATCTGGAACGCCTGCGGGATATCCTGGGCGAGCTGGAGGCCCGGGTGGGCCCACTGGAAAAAGAGAGCGAAAAGGCCCGGAAGTTTCTGGAACTGAGCGCCCGGCGCAAAACGCTGGAAGTGACCCTGTGGACGGACGGCGTGCACCGGGCCAAGGAAGCCGTGCGCCGTCAGGTGCGGGATTACGAGACAGCCCAGGCCGATTACGAGCGGTTCGACCGCCAGACCAAAGCCGCCGAGAGCGAGGCTGAGGAGATCCGGATGCAGGCACAACAGCTGACCATTGCGGTCGAGCGCCTGAATGGGGATATCCGCAGCATCACCGAGCAGATCAGCGGCAGCGAGAGCCGGATCGCCGTGCTGGAAAACGATATTGCCCGCAACGAGGAAAGCGCCGCAGACCTGCGGGCAGAGATCGCTGCCGGGCAGCAGGACAGCACTGAGGCCGCCGCCGCGCTGGAACGCCACCGCGCTGTGGCAAAGAGCATGGAGCTGGCGGGCCGGAAACTGGCCGCAGAGCTGGATGCCCTGAACGATGAGCTGGTGCGCCTGACCCGGGAAAACGACCAGAGCGGTGCCCGCCGGGATACCCTGCGGGGCGAGGTGGCGGCCCTGACGGCCCGGCACACCGAAGCGCAGGTGGCAAAGGCCGCCGCCGAGGCTGCTGCTGAGACGGCCCTGAGCCGTCTGCCTGCGTTGGAGGAAGCTGCCGAGGTGCTGGCTGTCCAGCGGGACGACGCAAAGCAGGATCTGGAGGATACCGTGCGGTACCTCACCACGCTGGCCGGGAATGAGCAGCAGCTCAAAAATATCCGGGCCGGTCTGGAACTCAAGCTGAAGAGCCGCCGCGCCGCGCTGGAGGAAGCCGACCGTGCCGAACAGCAGCTGAACCGGGAGCTGGATGCGGCCCGCCAGCGGCTTTCCGTGCTGCGGGAGCTGGAAAAGAACATGGAAGGCTACCAGAACTCCGTCAAGACCGTGATGCGGGCGGCATCCGCCCGGCGGCTGCGGGGCATCATCGGGCCGGTGTCCTCCATCCTGCGGGTGGAGCCGGGCCGGGAAATTGCCATTGAGACCGCGCTTGGCGGTGCCCTGCAGAACATCGTGGTGGAGAACGAAGCCGCTGCCAAGGCGGGCATCGCCCTGCTGCGGAGCGAGAACGCGGGCCGCGCCACCTTCCTGCCGCTGGACACAGTCCAGCCCGGTGTGTTCCGGGGAAAACTGTCCGGCTCGGCAAGGCTGGCAAGCAGTCTGGTCCAGGCCGATGCACGGTACAGTGACATCGTGTCCAATCTGCTGGGCCGCATCATCGTGGTGGACGATATCAACGAGGCCTCCCGTGTGGCCCGGGACAACGGCTTCCGCAGCAAGGTCGTCACGCTGGATGGCCAGGTGGTCAATGCGGGCGGCAGCTTTACCGGCGGCAGTGTCCAGCGCAGCGCGGGTTTGTTCACCCGCAAGCAGGAGCTGGAGGAGCTGCGGGTCAAGGCTGCGAAATTGCAGAAGGAGTGCCTTGCCGCTCAGGAAAAGACCGACCAGTGCAAACAGCAGGCAGATGCCCTGAACGCAGAGCTGACCGCCGCCAGCAGTGAGCAGATCACTGCCGCCAACGACCGTGTGCGGGCCGAAGCAGAACGCAAGCGGCTGGAAGCCGCCAGGGAGCAGGCCGAGACGGCCCTTGCCGCGCGGCAGAAGGAAATCGACACCCTGAACGCCCAGCTGGCTGACAGCCGGGAAAAGGCCGCGCAGGCCGAAGCACAGGAAGCTGCGCTGGCCGGGGAGATCGAAGCAAAATCGGGCGAGCTGAACCGCATTGCCGAGGGAGACGATGCGTTCCTGACCCGGCAGCGGGCGCTGGCCGAGCAGGTGAGCGCCAAGCGGCTGGAACAGGTGAGCCGCCAGAAGGATGCCGAGCTGGCGCAGGCGCAGATCGAAGCGCTGGAACAGCGCACCCGGGATGCCGAGAGCCGCCGGGCCTCTCTGGAAGAGAGCCTTGCCGCCCTTGCCGCCCGCAGTGATGCCTGCCGGGCCGAGATCGAGGCCATCCGCAAGGCCAAGACCGACAGCCGGGCGGAGATCGAAGCGAAAGAAGCCGAGATCCGGAAGGCCACCGAACAGCGGCTTTCCTGCCAGCAGGCCGAGACCGAGGCACTGGCCCGGGCCCGCACTGCTGCCGACAGCCGCGAGGAGATGGGCCGGGAGATGGCCCGTCTGGCCGAGCGGAAGGCCGCCGCTGAGAGTGAGTACGATGCCACCGCCGCCAAGCTCTGGGATGAATACCAGCTGACGGTGAGCCAGGCTGAGGAACTCTGCGTGGAGTTCGACAGCCTGCCCGCCCTGCGGGCGCAGGTGGCCGATCTGCGCAACCAGATCCGGGCGCTGGGCAATGTGAACGTCAGCGCCATTGAGGAATATCAGGAGGTCAGGGAGCGGTACGATGCCCTGAGCGCTCAGGTGGCCGATGTGGAGGGCAGCAGGAACGAGCTGACGCGGATGATCGCCAGCCTGTCCGGCCAGATGAAGGAGATCTTCACCGACAGCTTCCGGGCCATCAACGAAAATTTTGGACGTATCTTTGCCGAGCTGTTTGGCGGCGGCGAAGCCAGCCTTGTGCTGGAGGATGAAAGCGATGTGCTTTCCTGCGGCATTGGCATTCAGGTGGCACCGCCGGGCAAAGTCATCAAGAACCTGGAAGCCCTTTCCGGCGGCGAGCAGGCGCTGGTGGCCATCAGCATCTATTTTGCGATCCTGGCCGTCAACCCGGCACCGTTCTGTATCCTGGACGAGATCGAAGCCGCCCTGGATGATGCCAATGTCAGCCGCTTTGCACAGTATCTGCGCCGGGTGAGCGACAAGACCCAGTTCATCGTCATCACCCACCGCCGCGGCACCATGGAGGCCGCCAATGTCCTGTACGGCGTGACCATGCAGGAGGACGGCGTGTCGAAATTGCTCAAGCTGGATCTGGAACAGGTTGACGCGACGCTGGTTTCGTAGGTATAATAGATTAAACCTCTCAGTCTCGCTTCGCTCGCCAGCTCCCCTAGTAGGGGAGCCCTTGGCATACCGGGCAGCACTGAGCGCAAATCGTGAAATGGCGGGTTTTGCCATCACGGATAGAAACAGCAAAACAAAGGAGAGAACCAATGGGCCTCTTTGGATTTGGCAAAAAAGAAAAAGATAAGATGAAAGACGGCCTCGAAAAGACCCGTACGGGCTTCTGGGGCAACATTATGAATACCCTCACCGGCAGCAAGATCGATGATGATCTTTACGATGAGCTGGAAGAGCAGCTCATTCTGGCCGATGTGGGCGGTGAAGTGGCCATCAAACTGGTGGACAAGCTGCGGGACCGGGTGAACGAGAAGGGCCTGAAAACCGGTGAGCAGGCCAGCGACGAACTGCGCGACCTCATTGCCGATGAGATGCGCCCCGAAGCTGAGATGGACCTGAGCGGCACGCCTGCCGTCATTCTGGTCATTGGCGTGAACGGCGTGGGCAAGACCACCAGCATTGCCAAGCTGGCCGATTTCTATACCCGTCAGGGCAAAAAGGTCATGCTGGCCGCAGGCGATACCTTCCGCGCCGCCGCCAGCGAGCAGCTGGAGATCTGGGCCGACCGGGCGGGTGTGCCCCTTGTCAGGGCGGGCGAGGGTGCAGACCCCGCCGCTGTCATTTTTGACACGGTCAAGTCGGCCACCGCACGCGGCTATGATCTGGTCATTGCGGATACGGCGGGCCGCCTGCACAACAAGGCAAACCTGATGGCAGAGCTTTCCAAGATCAGCCGCAGTGTCAAAAAGGCCAGCCCCGAGGCCAGCCTGGAGACCCTGCTGGTGCTGGATGCCATCACGGGCCAGAACGCCATCAGCCAGGCCCGGGAGTTCTGCAAGGCGGCAAACGCCACCGGCATCATCCTGACCAAGCTGGACGGCACCGCCAAGGGCGGCTGTGTCGTGGCGGTCAAGCAGCGGCTGGGCCTGCCCGTGCGGTTCATCGGCGTGGGTGAGGGCATCGATGACCTGATCCCCTTCACCCCGGAGGGCTATGTGGAAGAGCTGCTGCCCCGGCAGTGGAAGCATTAAGGGTCGAACGGATCTGCAATCAGATCTCTCAGGCGGCGCTTTGGCGCGTCCGGCTCCCCTGGCAGGGGAGCCAAGTGTAGGAGTTCGACAGGGGCAGAGAGGAGAAAAACATGAAAATTTGTGCAGCGACCGGCAACGCCGGTAAGCTCCGTGAGCTGCGGCGCATTCTGGAAGCGCAGGGCCACGAGGTGGTCAGCCAGAAGGAGCTGGGCATCACCATTGAACCTGATGAGACCGGCACCACCTTTGAGGAAAACGCCCTCATCAAGGCCGAGACCATCTGCAAAGCCAGCGGCCTGCCCACCATCGCCGATGATTCGGGCCTCTGTGTGGATGCGCTGGAGGGTGCCCCCGGCGTGTACAGCGCCCGCTACTGCGGCCGCCACGGCGACGATGAGGCCAACAACGACAAGCTGCTGGAGAAGATGCAGGATGTCCCGGCGGAACAGCGGGGCGCAAAATTTGTGGCCGCTGTCTGCTTTATCCTGCCCACCGGCCGGCATTTGACCTGCCGGGGCGAGTGCCCGGGCAAGGTGGCCTTTGCGCGCCTGGCGGGCGATTACGGTTTTGGCTACGATCCGCTGTTCATCCCCGATGAATGCGGCGTGGGCAAGGCGGAAAAGCGCCCCAACACCGAGGGACGCAGCTATGCCCAGCTCACCCCGGACGAAAAGGATGCCATCAGCCACCGCGGTGTGGCGCTGGCAAAGCTGGAAAAAGAATTACCTGAATTTCTGAAATAAAAGGAGAAATAATTATGTTGACGAGCAAACAGCGCGCCATTCTGCGTGGCAAGGCAAACACCATGGACCCCGTTTTCATCGTGGGCAAGGGTGAGATCGACGAGACCATGATCCAGGGCGTGAAGGACTGCCTGGATGCCCGGGAACTGATCAAGCTCAAGGTGCTGGAGAGCAGCATGTACAACGCCCGTGAAGCTTCTGTCAAGCTGGCAGAGGCCACCGGTGCCGACTGCGTGCAGGTTATCGGCTCCAAATTCGTGCTCTATCTGCAGAAGAAGAAGGACAGCGCCTACGCTGACCTGCTGAAATGAGGCTCCTGCTGTACGGCGGCACCTTTGACCCGCCCCACAACGGCCACCTGAACAATCTGCGCGCCGCCGCTGCCCGGGTGCGCCCGGACAGGGTGGTGGTGATGCCTGCGGGGCTTTCCCCCTTCAAGCAGTCCACCGCCGCTCCCGGCAGCGCCCGGGTGGAGATGTGCGCGTGCTTCCGTGCACTGGAAGCGGAGGGGGCTGTCCCGGCGCTGTGCGTCAGCGGCTGGGAGGTGGAGCAGGCCGCGCTGGGCAGGCGCAACTATACGGTGCTCACGCTGGAAATGCTGGCCCGGACTTACCCGGAGGCCGAGCTGTACATGGCCATGGGCAGTGATATGCTGCTGAGCTTTGACAGCTGGCACCGCTGGCAGGAGATCCTGCGGCTGGCCCGGCTGGTGGTCACCAGCCGGAATGTGGGCGACGCGCCGGAGCTTCACGCCAAGGCAAAGCAGATGGACCCCACCGGGGCGCGCATCCTGTTTGCACAGGTCGAGGCTCTGCCCATGGCCAGCAGCAACCTGCGTGCCCGCCTTGCAGCAGGGGAAGCGTGTGAAAATGAACTGCCCGCCCTCGTGCGCCGGGTCATCCGGCGGGAGGGGCTTTACCGGGCAGACAGAGGGGAAAGCGGAAACCATGAATCTGAAACAGGCAAAGGAGCTTGTGCGCGGTCGGTTGAGTGACAAGCGTTACGAGCATACTCTGAATGTGAGAAAAATGGCCGTCAAGCTGGCAAAGCGGTATGGCGTGGATGAGGACAAGGCCGCGCTGGCCGCCCTGCTGCACGATTCGGCCAAGGAAATCAGCAAGGACGAGATGCGCGCCATCATGCGGGCCCACCCGGAACTGGCCGAGGGCGGGGAAGAGCGCCCCACCCCGGTGTGGCACGGCATCTGCGCCGCCATCCTGGCCCGCACCCAGTGGGGCGTGGAGGATGAGGCTGTGCTTTCGGCCATTGCCTGCCACACTGCGGGCAAGCCCGGCATGAGCAGGCTGGATAAGATCGTCTATCTGGCGGATATGACCAGCGCCGAGCGGGACTGGCCCGGGGTGAACAAGCTGCGCAGGCTGGAGCGGAAGGATCTGGATCTGGCCATGCTGGCAGCCCTCAGGCAGACAAACGACTTTGTGCTCTCGCAGGGGAAGCCCCTGGACTCCATGTCCAAGGCGGCCTACGATGAGATCAAAGCAGAGGTGGATGCCCGGGCTGCAAAGGCCGGGTGAGCCTGTTTTTCTGTACACACACCGCACCGGAAAAGAATACCGATTGCAGATTGTGGGTAAGAATGCTATACTATGGAACATGACGACAGTCTCTGTCGGAATAAAAAAGCTGGAGGAACCGAACGAATGAGTCAAGGTCCGCGTCATATCAATACAGACCGCTCGCTGAACCGTCCCACGGAGCAGCGCCCCACGGAGGCCTCCGCCCTGCATCAGGTGTCGCTGTCCGGCCAGCCGGATTTCTTCCAGAACGAACAGCCCGCACCCCAGCAGCCGGAACCGCCCCGCCAGAGCGCGGGCGGCGGACGCGGCGGCAGTCGGCCGCCCCGGCACGCGGCCCCCGCTGATGCGCCCCGCCGCCGCAAAAAGAAGAAAAAGACCCCCGTTTGGCTGCCGATGGCTGTGACGCTGGCGGTGCTGGCCGTGATCTCGGGCGTGGTGGTCTACGCCGTGAACATGCTGAACAAGGTGGAGAAAAATCTGAAGCCCGAGGAGAACGCGACCTCGCTGGTGGAGGAGATCCAGACGCTGGAGGAGTACAAGGGCGATGTGGTGAACATCCTTGTCTGCGGCATCGACTATGAGGAGGGCCGTGCCTATTCCTCGGACGGCAGCAACGACGGCATGACGGATATGATCCTGTACTGCCAGTTCGATATCAAGGGCGGTGCCCTGCGGATGCTGCAGATCCCCCGCAACAGTCTTGTAGCGACCCAGAACCGCAAGATCACCCTTTCCAACGGCAAGACCTACGCGGCCACCAACTATCAGATCAACTCGGTGGCCCTCTCCAACGGCGGCGACATTGCCGCGCTGGCGGAGGTCATCTATGATCAGTACAAGCTGCCCATCGACTACTATGTGACCATTGATATGCAGGCACTGGTGGAAATGGTGGACAACTTCGGCGGCATCGAGGTGTATATCCCCCACGATATGTCCTTTGCGGGCAGTGTCCTGAAGCAGGGCTACCGCAACCTGGACGGCGCATCGGCAGAGTTCTTTGTCCGCTGCCGCCACGGCCAGGGCTACGCCAACTCGGATATCGACCGCCTGAACATGCAGCGCTACTTCTATGCCGGCCTGTTCAAGCGGGTGCGCAGCATGGGCGTGACCGATGTCATTGCGCAGCTGCCCCTGATCTTCAACAACTATATCCATACGGATATGGATCTGACCACCATTGCCAAGATGCTGGTGTCCTTTACCCGCATCGACAGTGCGAACATCATGCTGGCCCAGACCCCTGTGTTTATGGGCGTGCCCAATGTGGGCAAGACCAGCAGCTTTGACGGCTACTCCTGCGTGGTGCCGGATGCCGGTTCCATTGCAGAGCTGCTGAACACCTATTTCCGCAATTACACCGGCCCCGTGAGCGCCGAGGAAATGAACCTTGTGACCGACAACTGGCCCCACGGCACCGCTTCCACCAGCGCCAACGTCCAGTTCGTAGGACAGCTGGACAAGGAGTCCGATGATGCCATCCTGAGCGGCGATACCGACGTGGCGGGTGCGACCACCACCGACGGCCAGGCCGCGGGACAGTAACAAACCAGAGAGGAGACTTTTATGGAAAACAAGATCGACAGCAAGACCCTTGCCATTGAGATCGCAAAGGTCCTGGACAAGAAAAAGGCCCAGGATGTCCGTGTGCTCAAAGTGGAGAGCCTGACCGTTCTGACCGATTACTTCGTCATTGCTTCCGGCACCTCCACCACCCAGGTGGGTGCTCTGGCCGACGAGGTGGAGTACGAGCTTTCTCAGAAGGGCATCGAGCCCTACACCACCGAGGGCTTCGACTCCAAGAACTGGGTGCTGCTGGATTATTCCAGCGTCATCGTGCACGTCTTTGTGCCCAACACCCGCACCTACTATGATCTGGAACATCTGTGGGCCGATGGTGAGCCCATGGATATCTCGGAGTATCTGACCCCGGAAAACAGTCTGTAAGCTTCCCTGCCTGCAAGGGCGGCTGCCGAATATGAGGAGTGATTGAAAGCTATGAAGTATGATTACAAGGCCGTTGAGGCCAAGTGGCAGAAGGTGTGGGAGGACGAAAAGACCTTCCATGTCGAGATCGACCACAAAAAGCCCAAGTTCTATGCACTGGTGGAGTTCCCGTATCCCTCGGGTGCGGGCCTGCATGTGGGCCATCCCCGCAGCTACACCGCCCTGGACGTGGTCAGCCGCAAGCGCCGCCAGAACGGCTATAACGTGCTGTACCCCATGGGCTGGGATGCCTTTGGTCTGCCCACCGAGAACTTTGCCATGAAGAACCACATCCACCCGGCCATCGTCACCAAGAAGAATGTGGATCACTTCCGTGAGCAGCTCAAGGCGCTGGGCTTCTCCTTTGACTGGGATCGCGAGATCAACACCACTGACCCCGAGTACTACAAGTGGACCCAGTGGATCTTCCTGCAGCTGTACAAGCACGGCCTGGCCTACAAGAAGGAAATGAACGTCAACTGGTGCACCGGCTGCAAGTGCGTGCTGGCAAACGAGGAAGTTGTCAACGGCGTGTGCGAGCGCTGCGGCAGCGAGGTGGTGCACAAGGTCAAGAGCCAGTGGATGCTCAGGATCACTGCCTACGCCGACAAGCTGATCGACGGCCTGGACGGTCTGGACTACATCGAGCGTGTTGCCACCCAGCAGAAGAACTGGATCGGCCGCAGCCATGGTGCAGAGGTGAACTTTGGTACCACCGCAGGCGATACCCTGACGGTTTACACCACCCGCTGCGATACCCTGTTCGGCGCTACCTACATGGTCGTCTCCCCGGAGCACGCCATGGTCAAGGAGTGGCTGGAAAAGGGCCTGCTCAAGAATGCGGATGCCGTTACGGCCTATCAGGCAGAGGCTGCCCGCAAGAGCGATTTCGAGCGCAGTGAGCTGAACAAGGAAAAGACCGGCGTGAAGCTGGAGGGCGTGATGGGCATCAATCCCGTCAACGACAAGCAGATCCCCATCTTCATCTCCGATTATGTCCTGTCCACCTACGGCACCGGTGCCATCATGGCTGTGCCCGCCCACGATACCCGCGACTGGGAGTTCGCCAAGAAGTTCGGCCTGCCCATCATCGAGGTGGTCAAGGGCAATACCGAGTCCAATCTGGACGAGGCTGCCTTTACCGATGTTGCCACCGGTACGCTGGTCAACTCCGGCTTCCTGAACGGCCTGTCTGTGACCGATGCCAAGAAAAAGATGATCGAGTGGCTGGAAGCCAACGGCAAGGGCTGCGATAAGGTCAACTACAAGCTGCGCGACTGGGTGTTCAGCCGTCAGCGCTACTGGGGCGAGCCCATCCCCATGGTCAAGTGTGAAAAGTGCGGCTGGCAGCCCCTGCCCGAGA
>ENA-OQNN01002196-OQNN01002196.1-human-gut-metagenome-genome-assembly--contig:-NODE-2196-length-10575-cov-2.339969_pt1 | contig 10575 bp, 9 predicted proteins | sample MGYA00242624_ERZ504870 | MGnify/ENA primary metagenome ERZ504870 (study PRJEB26092, sample SAMD00036379) | human gut metagenome | host: Homo sapiens | study: EMG produced TPA metagenomics assembly of... | reverse complement strand
AGATGAAATTTTGGTTAATCTTTTGCCTGTATGTACAAAAAAACAATTAAAATAAGAAACAAAATGAAACTATCAGAAAATATAAGAGGTAAAATATGAAAAAAAAGGTTGCCCTTCATAATCTGGGCTGTAAAGTAAATGCATACGAAGTAGAAGCGATGCAGCAGCTTCTGGAAAATGCAGGATATGAAACTGTTCCTTTTGAAGAAGGTGCAGATGTTTATGTGATCAATACCTGTACGGTCACCAACATTGCAGACCGTAAATCCAGACAGATGCTTCATAAAGCAAAAAAAATGAATCCGGATGCGATCGTGGTGGCTACAGGTTGTTATGCACAGGCTGACACAGAGAAACTGAAAGAAGATACTGCTGTGGATCTGATCCTTGGAAACAATCAGAAAACACAGATTGTGGAAGCTTTGGAAGAATATGAAAAAGAGCATGCAAAACAGGTGCAGGTGATTGAAATTAACCATACAAAAGAGTATGAAGAACTTTCCATATCATCTACCGCAGAACATGTCCGCGCATACATTAAAGTACAGGATGGCTGTAACCAGTTCTGTACTTACTGTATCATTCCGTTTGCGAGAGGACGTGTCCGCAGCAGAAAAATCGAAGAAGTGCTGAGTGAAGTGGAAACACTTGCTGCAAAAGGTTACAAGGAAGTTGTACTTACCGGAATCCATTTAAGTTCCTATGGAGTGGATTTCCCGAAAGAAGAAAGAGAAAGTCTTCTTTCACTGATTCAGGCAGTAAGCAGAGTGGAAGGAATCAGCAGGATTCGTCTTGGCTCATTGGAGCCAAGAATTATCACAGAAGAATTTCTGGAAGGTATTGTGAAAACAGGAAAAGTGTGTCCGCATTTTCATTTATCCCTGCAGAGCGGATGCAATAAAACTTTGAAAAATATGAATCGCCGTTACAGTGCACAGGAGTATGCGGAAAAATGTGAACTGATCCGCAAGTTTTATCCGGCACCTGCACTTACAACAGATGTGATTGTGGGATTTCCACAGGAAACAGAAGAGGATTTTGAAGAATCTTATGAATTCGTAAAGAAGATTCATTTTTATGAGACGCATATTTTTAAATATTCCAGAAGACATGGAACAAAAGCGGCATCCATGGATGGTCAGCTGACTGAAGCGGCAAAGGCGCAGCGCAGCGACCGGATGCTTGAACTGCATGAGATTCGTGCCAGAGAATATGAAGAGGCGATGATCGGAAAAAAAATGGAACTTCTCCTGGAGGAAGAGATTGAGATTGATGGCAGACCATGGTATGTTGGCCACAGCAGAGAATATGTGCGTGCAGTCGTCAGCAAAACGGATGCACATAGGGTAAATGACCTTGTTACAGTAAAAGCAGTTGCTTTTGTCAGAGATCACATTTTGGAAACAAAAGAAGTGTAAGCTTATATATTATTTGATCTATGAGAAAAAAATGTTCTGAAAATGTGTTCTTGTATTTTATATGGAATTATATTAAAATAAAAGGGAAATCTTATTAAGGACGTGAGTAAAATGGCAGAAAACAATTTAGGAAATACACAGTATTTCAGAACAAAACCGGATGCAGATCTTGAAGTAAAAGAGGTTCTGGACCTGGTCTACAATGCAATGGATGAAAAAGGATATAATCCGGTGAACCAGATCGTCGGCTATATTATGTCCGGAGATCCTACCTATATTACCAGTCATAAGGGTGCGAGAAGCATGATCATGAAAGTTGAGAGAGATGAGCTGGTAGAAGAACTTCTTAATGAATACATTAAGAATAAATCCTGGGAACGATAAGTGATGCGGATCCTGGGATTAGATTATGGTTCAAAGACCGTAGGTGTGGCAGTCAGTGACCCGTTGGGAGTGACTGCTCAGAGATTAGAGACAATCTGGCGAAAACAGGAAAATAAACTTCGCCGGACGCTTGACCAAGTAGAAGAACTCGTGAAAGAGTACGAAATAGAAAAGATCGTTCTTGGATATCCTAAGAATATGAACAATACTGTCGGTGAGCGTGCAGAGAAAGCTCTGGAATTCGGGGAGATGCTTAAGAAGCGTACGGGCCTTGAAGTGATCATGTGGGACGAACGGCTGACAACAGTTTCGGCGGATCGGACCTTGATGGAGGCTGGTGTGCGCAGAGAAAATCGTAAAGAGTATCTCGACGGAATTGCAGCAGTATTTATTTTACAGGGATATCTGGATTCCCTTAAAATGTAACATAAAGGTGATAGTATGGAAAAAATCAGATTTCAGCTGGACGATGGGACAGTAGAAGAGTTTTTTATTGAGGAACAGACAAGAATCGGAGGAGTATCGTATCTTCTTGTATCGGATTCTATGGAAGATGAAGCGTCTGCCTATATTTTGAAGGATGTATCGAAGGATACAGATCCGGAGGCCTGCTATGAAATGCTCGAAGATGAGGACGAACTGCAGGCTGTTTATAAAGTTTTTGAACAAATGCTTGAAGACGTGGATTTTGAAATGTAAGAAACATACTATAAGAAACAGGCGTCACTAGGAACGTAAGAATCAGTGACAGGCAGACTAAGAAGGAATGTGGGCGCATTCCTGCATTAGTGTGCAAAAATATTTGATTCCAGAAAACACATGACAGGTGTTTTCTGCATTGCACAGAATATGGAGGTGCTTGATTGAGCGAAAATATAAATGAAAATGTGAGCGTAAATAAAGAAAGAGAAAATCACAGAGAATATAATAAAACCAGAAAATATAACAGCCGAAATCGTAAACCAGGTGATAATAATACAAAGAAACCGATGGGAAAACAGAAAAATTTCCGTTATAAACAGCAGAAAACGAATAGCAGACATTATGAGAAACATTCTGACAGACAGGAAATAGCTGCTGCAGGAGAAGTAGCAGCAGTACAGCAGCCAAAGGCAGCAACGAAGCCGTTTTCCAGAAACAATAAAACACAACAGCCAAGAGGGAATGCGCGTCGTGGCCGTAAGGGTACTTCAAAACTGAAGATCATTCCGTTAGGTGGACTGGAACAGATTGGAATGAACATTACTGCTTTTGAGTATGAAGATAGTATTGTAGTTGTTGACTGTGGTCTTGCTTTCCCGGAAGATGATATGCTTGGTATCGATCTGGTCATCCCGGATGTTACTTATCTGAAAGAAAATATTTCCAAAGTAAAAGGCTTTGTGATCACACATGGACATGAGGATCATATCGGTGCGCTTCCTTATATCCTGAAAGAGGTTAATGTTCCGGTCTATTCGACAAAACTTACACTTGGACTGATCACAAATAAACTGAAGGAACACAACCTTGTACGTTCCACAAAACTAAAAGAAGTAAAACATGGACAGGTTATCAACCTTGGTGATTTTTCCATTGAATTTATCAAAACAAATCATAGTATCCAGGATGCTTCTGCACTCGCAATTTATTCACCTGCAGGAATTGTTGTCCATACAGGTGACTTTAAGGTGGATTATACACCGGTATTTGGTGATGCGATCGATCTGCAGCGTTTTGCCGAGATCGGTAAGAAAGGTGTACTTGCACTGATGTGTGACAGTACGAATGCAGAACGTCCGGGATTTACCATGTCAGAGCGTACGGTAGGACATGTATTCGATAATCTTTTTAATGAACACAAAAATGCACGAATCATCATTGCGACATTTGCATCTAATGTAGACCGTGTACAGCAGATTATTAATACCGCATATAAATTTGGACGTAAAGTAGCTGTAGAAGGACGAAGCATGGTCAATATCATTTCCGTTGCTTCTGAACTCGGATATCTTCGTATTCCGGAAAATACTCTGATCGAAATTGACCAGGTAAAAAATTATCCGTATGAAATAGTTGTTCTTATCACAACAGGAAGCCAGGGTGAATCCATGGCGGCTCTTTCCAGAATGGCTGCGAATATCCACAAGAAGATTACAATTAAACCGAATGATACTATCATTTTCAGTTCAAATCCGATTCCTGGAAATGAGAAAGCCGTTTCCAAGGTTATCAATGAGCTTTCCATGAAGGGTGCGAAGGTTATTTTCCAGGATGTTCACGTATCCGGACATGCCTGCCAGGAAGAAATCAAGCTGATCTATTCTCTGGTAAGACCAAAATATGCGATTCCGGTTCATGGTGAATACAGACATCTGACTGCACAGAAACATGTCGTAGAAGATCTTGGTATTCCGAAAGAGAATATCTTTATCCTTGCTTCCGGTAATGTTCTGGAGCTGGATGCAAACAGTGCAGCAGTTACCGGCTCTGTTCATACAGGTGCGATCTTTGTAGATGGTCTGGGGGTTGGTGATGTCGGTAATATCGTACTTCGTGACCGTCAGCATCTGTCAGAGGATGGTATCATGATTGTTGTTATGACACTTGAACGCCACAGCAATGTGGTTCTTGCCGGACCGGATATTGTATCCAGAGGATTTGTCTATGTAAGAGAGTCCGAGGATCTGATGGAAGATGCAAAAGAAGTCGTAGAAAATGCGTTAGATTCCTGTCTGGAACGTAACATTACAGATTGGGGCAAGATCAAGAATACAGTAAAAGATGCACTCAGTGATTTCCTGTGGAAGCGAACAAAGAGAAGTCCGATGATCCTGCCGATCATTATGGAGGCATAAATAACATGGATGCTGTAAACAGAAACATTCATCTTCTTCTGAATTCTATCCAGAAGAGCGATGTGTACAGAACTTACAAGAAACAGGAGGCAATCCTGGAAAAAAATCCGGAACTGGTCTCGAGAGTGCAGCATTTCCGGTCAGATAACTTCCGGCTTCAGAATGAAGAAAGAGGAAATTTGCTTCAGGATGCGGAACAGCTGGCACGAGAATCAGCAGAACTTCGAAGAAATCCGGAGGTAAATGCTTATCTTGATGCGGAACTGGCACTTTGCAGGATGATGCAGCAGATTTGTAAGACATTGACAGATGGAATTGAGATCAAGGTGCCGGAAATCTGAGCAGTGCAGTTTGATGAGATCTGATCAGTACACAGAAAGGAGCAGATATGGGAGATACCAAAGACCGGGTAGGTGCGGCTGGAGTGATCGTTGCAGGAGGATTTTTTAAAATAGCTTTGTATGTTTGTGTGGCTGTCCTCGTGATCTGGATCGGTAAGGTTACCTACCAGTTTGGGTATAACGTTTTTAACCAGCAGGCGATGAACCCGGGAGAAGGACAGGAAGTAACTGTTGTGATCAAAGAAGATGCAACGGCTTATGATATTGCCAAAACCCTGAAGAGTAAAGGTCTGATCGAAGATTCGCTGGTATTTGTTGTACAGGAAAAACTTTCCAATTACAGCGGCAAAATGAGACCGGGAACTTATCTTCTCAGCTCTGCATATACACCGACCAGAATTATGGGTATTCTTGCGGGAGATGCGGAGCAGGAGGGAGTAACTTCGTGATCGTAGAAGAAAGAATGCGAACATTTATAAATTCTCTTGATACAGGCAACACTCCATTTCTTGATGAACTGGAGTGTTCTGCGTTGTCTGAGGGAGTTCCGATCATTCGTAAGGAGATGCAGAGCTTTATAAAGACACTGCTGGCACTTAAGAAGCCGCAGCGTATTCTGGAAGTGGGGACAGCCGTTGGCTTCTCCACACTTCTTATGTGTGAGTACAGTCAGCCTGAAATGCATATCACAACGATTGAAAATTATGAAAAGAGAATTCCAAAGGCAAGGGAGAATTTCCGAAGAGCCGGCCGTGAGTCGCAGATTACCTTTTTGGAAGGAGACGCAGGGCAAATTCTGAAAGAACTTTCGGGATCATATGATCTGATTTTTATGGATGCGGCGAAGGGACAGTATATTCACTGGTTGCTGGATGTGGTGCGGCTGCTTGCCCCGGGCGGAGTCCTGATGTCAGATAACGTACTTCAGGAGGGCGAGCTGATTGAATCCCATTATCTTGTGGAACGAAGAAACCGTACGATCTACAAGCGTATGAGAGCGTATTTGTATGAACTGAAACACCATCCACAGCTTATGACAAGTATTATTCCGCTGGGAGACGGCGTGTCTTTGAGCGTTAAGGAGGAAGCATGAGAAATATAGAGTTACTGGTACCTGCAAGCAGTCTTGAAGTACTGAAAATAGCCGTTGTATTTGGTGCAGATGCGGCATATATAGGTGGAGAAGCATTTGGCCTCCGCGCAAAAGCCAAGAATTTTTCACATGAAGATATGGCAGAGGGAATTGCGTTTGCACATGAACATGGAGTAAAGGTTTATGTGACAGTAAATATTCTGGCGCATAATGATGACCTTCCGGGAGTAAGAGAATATCTGCAGGAGTTGAAAGAACTGAAACCGGATGCACTGATCATTGCAGACCCGGGAATTTTTACCTATGCCCGTGAAATTTGTCCGGAAATAGAATGCCACATCAGTACACAGGCAAACAATACAAACTATGAGACATACCGTTTCTGGTATAAGCTCGGCGCGAAACGTGTCGTAACGGCAAGGGAACTTTCTTTGAAAGAAATCCGTGAGATCCGTGAACATATTCCGGATGATATGGAAATCGAGACTTTTGTTCATGGAGCAATGTGTATTTCTTATTCCGGAAGATGCCTGCTTAGCAATTATCTGGTTGGAAGAGATGCGAATCAGGGGGCATGCACACATCCGTGTCGTTGGAAATATTCTATTGTGGAAGAAAAACGTCCTGGTGAATATATGCCGGTATTTGAGAATGAGAGAGGAACTTATATCTTCAACTCCAAGGATCTCTGTATGGTAGAGCATATGGATGATATCCTGAACAGTGGTATCGACAGCCTGAAGATTGAAGGACGCATGAAGACTGCTCTTTATGTGGCAACTGTAGCGCGCACTTATCGAAAAGCACTTGACGATTATTTTGGGGATCCGAAGAAATATGAAGCAAACATGGAATGGTACAAGGAAGAAATTGGAAAGTGCACATACCGTGAGTTCACGACAGGATTTTTCTATGGAAAGCCTTCTAGTGATGCGCAGATTTACAACAGCAATACCTATGTTAAGAATTACACATATCTGGGAACAGTAGAGTCTATTGACGAGAATGGACGAAGTGTATTTGAACAGAAGAATAAATTTACTGTTGGCGAGACGATTGAGCGCATGAAGCCAGACGGAACTAATGTTTCTCTTAAGGTAATCGGAATTTTTGATGAGGATGGAAATGCGCAGGAGAGCGCACCTCATCCAAAGCAGATGCTTCATGTTGTATTTGATGGCGAGACAGAGCCGCAGGATATTCTGCGAAGACAAGAGCCAGATGAAAAACAGTGATGGAAGGGCATAAAAATGGATATAACGAAAATACCGCAGTATGAGCTGCTTGAACATCATTATGTCAGGGAGCTTGAAAGTGAGGGATATCTGATGCGCCACAAAAAGACAGGCGCACGTGTCTTTATACTGGAAAATGATGACAACAATAAAGTATTTAACATTGCATTTAGAACTGTTCCGACAGACAGCACAGGTGTGGCTCATATTATTGAGCACACTGTGCTTTGCGGATCTGACCGCTACCCGGTCAAGGATCCGTTTGTTGAGCTGGCAAAGGGATCTTTAAATACATTTTTAAATGCAATGACATATTCAGATAAGACAATGTATCCTCTTGCAAGCACAAATGATAAGGATTTCTTTAATTTGATGTCTGTCTATATGGACGGTGTCTTTCATCCAAATATCACAAAAGAGAGAAAGATTTTCGAGCAGGAGGGCTGGCACTATGAGATGGACAGTCCGGATGGTGAGCTGACATACAACGGTGTTGTGTATAATGAGATGAAGGGCGCTTTCTCAAGTGCAGACGAGATTCTTGGCCGTCAGGTGAAGGCTGCACTTTATCCTGACACGACATATGCATATGAGTCAGGCGGAGATCCGGAATTTATCACAGATCTGACATATGAGTCATATCTGGAGTTTTATCATACTTATTATCATCCTTCAAACAGCTATATTTATCTGTATGGTGATCTTGATATGGAAAAAGCACTCAATTGGATGGATCATGAGTACTTAAGTCATTACGAGAAAAAAGAGATTGACTCAGCAGTTACACTTCAAAAGCCGTTTAACAAGATGAAGGAGATTTCGCTGTGCTATGCAGCTTCTGAGGATGACGATGAGGGTACTTATTTTACATGGTCAAAGGTTGTGTCAAATGCACTTGATCTTGAAAAGTATCTTGCATTTCAGGTTTTAGAGTATGTTCTTCTTGATGCACCTGGTGCGCCTTTTAAACAGGCACTTCTTGATGCTGGAATCGGTGTAGATATTTATGGAGGCTTCGAGGATGGTATTTTGCAGCCATCATTTGAGGTTACTACAAAAGGTGCCAGACAAGAGCAAAGAGAAGTCTTTGTGGAGACAATTGAGGCAACGTTAAGAAAGCTTGCAGAGGAAGGCTTACAGAAGCGTTCACTTCTTGCTGGTTTAAACAGCTTACAGTTTCGCTTAAAAGAAGGCGATTTTGGCCGTTGGCCGAAAGGTCTTATGTATGGACTGGATCTTTTTGACAGCTGGCTTTATGATGACAAGGCTGCATTTTTGCTTTTAGAGACGCAGGATGCGATGGATGAACTCTATAAAAAGGCAGAGGGAAACTATTTTGAGCAGCTGATAAAAGAGTGTCTGATTGACAATTCATTTGGTGTTGTGGCAATGGCTGTGCCAAAGGTTGGTCTTGATGCTGAAAATGAAGAAAAGACAGCAGAGAAGCTTCGTGTTTATAAAGATTCTCTCTCAAAAGAAGAGATTGAAGAAATTGTGCGTCACACAAAGGAGTTAAAGGAATATCAGGAAACTCCAAGCACGAAAGAAGAGCTTGAGACTATTCCTATGCTGACACGCGCGGATATTAAGCGTGATGTGCTGCCGCTTTACAATGAAGAGCGAAGCATGGATGGAGTGAAGGTATTATTTCATGAGATGTCAACAAAAAAGATCGGCTATTTGGAGCTTGTATTTGATGCTGATTTTGCAGATCTTTCAGAGCTTCCATATCTGTCTTTATTAAAACAGATTTTAGGTGTTGTGGCAGCAGGAGAATACAGCTATACAGAGCTGATGGATGAGGTTAATATTCATACGGGTGGCATTGATCCAGGCTTTGTTGTGCTGCAGCCAGAGACAGGAAGACCAACTGTGCGTTTTTCTTTCCGCATAAAGGCATTTTATCATGAGCTTGAGACAGCAGTTAACCTTACAGCTAAGATGATGTATCAGTCTGATCTTGCAAATGAGAAGCGTCTGTTAGAGATAATCGGTGAGACGCGTTCACAGCTGTATGAGCGCCTAAAGAGTGCTGGACATAATACGTCAATCAAGAGGGCATCCTCCTATCACAGTGAGTCAGGCTACTTAAATGAGATTATGACGGGTATTTCGTTCTATGAATTTTTAAATGATTTGTATGATCACTTCGAAGAACGAAAGGGTATGATAATTGAGAAGCTGCGCGCTGTCAGCCATCAACTGTTTAATAAAAGAGCGCTTCTTGTCAGCTTTACCGCAGATAAGGAAGGCTATGATGTTTTAGAAAAGGCAATGGATACGCTTATCAGGCAGATGCCAGATGAGCCTTTTGTAAAGGCAGATTGGAATATGCCGCTTGAAAAGAAAAATGAGGGCATATGCTGTGCATCACAGATTCAATTTGTGGGAAGAACAGGCAATTATAAGGATGCCGGGCTGCCATTTAGAGGATCACTTCTTGTGCTGCAAAACATCTTAAATTATGATTATCTTTGGATACGTCTGCGCGTCAAGGGCGGTGCTTATGGCTGTATGTCCGGTTTTGGACGTGATGGTGACTGTTATATGGTATCTTATCTTGATCCTAAGCTTGCCGAAACAAATGAAGTATATGATAAGCTTCCAGAATATCTTGAGCAGTTTGATCAGGATGAGAGAAGTATGGACCGATATGTTATAGGTGCAATTAGTGAGATGGATATTCCGAAAAATCCAGCAGCGCTTGGTGTGCGTGGTCTTACTGCGTATTTGAGTGGAATCACAAGAGAGCAGCTTCAAAAGGAGCGAGATGAAGTGATTGATACAGATGCCAAGGAAATTCGTGCACTTGTGCCGTATGCGAAAGCGGTACTTTCTAATAATTGCCTTTGCGTAGTTGGAAATGAAAACAAGATAAAAGAAAACAGCTCACTTTTTACAACGGTACGATCATTGTAGTTTGCTACACTGGAAAGGAAATAAAATATGGAAAAACAGAAAAAATCAGGCTTTATTGCACTGGTCGGACGTCCAAACGTGGGAAAGTCCACGTTGATGAATCATCTGATTGGACAAAAGATTGCGATCACATCAAGAAAGCCTCAGACAACGAGAAATCAGATCCGCACCGTCTATACAGATGAGCGCGGTCAGGCCGTTTTTCTGGATACGCCGGGCATCCATAAGGCACAGAATCGTCTGGGCACATATATGGTAGAGGTTGCGCAGAAAACATTTTCACAGGCTGACAACTTCTGTTTTGTAATTTCAAAATTTTCTGACCCAGTTTTGACCCAGAATAGGATT
>ENA-OQNN01002179-OQNN01002179.1-human-gut-metagenome-genome-assembly--contig:-NODE-2179-length-10688-cov-2.341350_pt1 | contig 10688 bp, 8 predicted proteins | sample MGYA00242624_ERZ504870 | MGnify/ENA primary metagenome ERZ504870 (study PRJEB26092, sample SAMD00036379) | human gut metagenome | host: Homo sapiens | study: EMG produced TPA metagenomics assembly of... | reverse complement strand
GATGGTATGGAGCAAAGCGCTATGAATTCTGGTATAAGTCAGTTCTTTGGTTTTCAGAAGTTCAGTGAACTGTGTGAAATTTTCAAAATGATTGATCTGATTGCAAATTCTGGCAGCAAGATCTTTTGACATATCAGTATAGCTGATAAGTGATTCAGGAGTTTCGTTTAACAGACAATACTGCAACAGAAGAGAAAAGTCATCTTCCAGCAGAAATTCATTTTTATTAACAGCAGTTTCCAGAACCAATGCGGCATTGTCCGGAAGTTCCCCTAGAATTTCATTGGTGCCAAAACCTGATTTTAAAGCATTTCGGATCGCGGAAGCAGAAGCAAAATTTAATGATGATGAAGCGGTCTGTTGATCCGGAAACGTTTCATGGTATCCCATTCCCTGGCGTTTCAAAGTGACCGGCCGGATGGAACTATCTAAACGGAGCAATGCTTTACAGTATTCGATGCCAAGGATGTTGTTTGGTAAATTTAAAATCTGTACGATTTGATTGAGAAGTGGCGTCAGAATACCATCAAAATCGTCTCCCTCAAAATGATGAGGATCTTTGAAATATTCGATCAGCGCCTGGCTTCTGGCAGCGGGGAAAGACAGCCCTTCGCTCAAAAAAGTTTTCAGAAGTACACGGTATTCTTTGGGTTCTTTTACAAGGACAGCAGCAAGTTCCTGCAGTGCAGAAACTTCACCATATTCACTTCCAAAACAGAGCTGGTCAACGACATGCAGATTGTCCAGTATGGAAACACCGGCCATGGCAAATGTCTCTGCACTGGCAGTACTTACGGACACCGGCATTTCAAGTACAAGATCGGCACCGCATCGAAGTGCCATTTCTGCACGCAGATGTTTTGAAAGAAGAGCAGGAGTGCCTCTCTGTACATAGTCACCACTCATGACTACGATTACATAATCTGAACGAAGCACATTTTTTATGTAATCGATCTGATACTGATGGCCTCTGTGGAAGGGATTATATTCCGCAATGATTCCGGTTACATTCATATGAAATACCTGCCTTTGTACAAATTAAAATTATTTTTTATTGTATCATCTGACGGAAAATTTATAAAGAAAAACTGCAAAACATTTCAGAGCATATTTCCGGCATGGGAAAATGATAAAAATGCACGTTAAAAAATACCACTCTTTGGAAGAATCTCTCTGTCAACTACTTGAAATGCACAAATTCTGGGGGTATAATGAATTCAGCTGTGAGGTCATGTTTCAGACGCTCACACGGTCTGATGACCGAAATAACGAAAGGAGCCATTTAATCATGGGATTTGTTGATTTACTCAAAGAAAGAGCAAAAAAAAGCATCAAAACTATCGTACTGCCAGAGACAGAGGATATGAGAACTATCGAGGCAACAGATAAGATTCTGAAAGAGGGAGTTGCTAAGATTATCCTCATCGGTAACGAAGAAGAAATCAATAAGAAAGCTGCAGAAGGCGGATTCGATATCTCCGGAGCAACCATCGTTGATCCTGAGACATCTGACAGAACTCAGGCATACATTGATAAATTTGTAGAACTGAGAGCTAAAAAAGGTATGACACCTGAAAAAGCAAAAGAAATCCTTCATACTCAGTACCCATACTATGGTGTAATGATGGTAAAAATGGGCGATGCAGACGGTATGGTATCCGGTGCATGCCATTCTACAGCAGACACACTTCGTCCATGTCTGCAGATCCTGAAAACCAAACCGGGAACAAAACTTGTATCCGCATTCTTCCTGATCGTAGTTCCGGATTGCGAATATGGTGCAAACGGTGCATTTGTATTTGCTGACTCTGGTCTGAACCAGAATCCGACTCCGGAAGAACTTTCTGCAATCGCAGCATCTTCAGCAGAATCCTTCCAGCTTCTTGTTCAGGAAGAACCAGTCGTTGCAATGCTTTCACACTCTACAAAGGGAAGTGCAAAACATCCGGACGTAGATAAGATGGTAGAAGCTACAAGAATCGCAAAAGAAGAACATCCGGAACTCAAACTGGATGGAGAGTTCCAGCTTGACGCAGCAATCGTACCTAGCGTTGGTGCTTCTAAAGCTCCGGGAAGTGAAGTTGCAGGTAAAGCAAACGTTCTTGTATTCCCTGACCTTGATGCAGGAAACATCGGATATAAACTTGCTCAGCGTCTTGGAAAAGCAGAAGCTTACGGACCTGTTACACAGGGTATCGCAAAACCAGTCAATGACCTCTCCAGAGGATGCTCTGCAGATGATATCGTAGGTGTTGTAGCGATCACAGCAGTACAGTGCCAGGCTGAAGACAAATAAGAATTACATATTTTGAAACTTATTGAATAGGAGAATATTAAGATGAATGTATTGGTAATTAACTGCGGAAGTTCCTCCCTGAAATATCAGCTCATCAACTCTGATACAGAGGATGTTCTGGCAAAGGGTCTTTGCGAGAGAATCGGAATCGACGGAAGACTGGTTTATCAGAAAGCCGGACTTGATAAAGAAATCACAGAGTGTGCAATGCCTACACACAAAGAAGCTATCCAGTTTGTACTGGATGCTCTTACAAACGAAAAAACAGGCGCTATCAAGAGCCTGAAAGAAGTAGATGCAATCGGACATCGTGTCGTACATGGTGGAGAAAAATTTGCAGCTTCTGCAGTGATCACAGATGAAATGATCGCAGCAGTAAAAGAGTGTAACGATCTTGCACCACTTCATAACCCGGCAAACCTGATCGGTATTGATGTCTGCTCTGAGCTTATGCCAGGTGTACCGCAGGTTGGTGTATTTGATACAGCTTTCCATCAGACAATGCCTGCAAAAGCATATCTGTACGGACTTCCGATCGAATACTACAAAAAATACAAAGTAAGAAGATATGGTTTCCACGGAACCTCACACAGCTTTGTATCCAAACGTGCTGTAGAATTCCTTGGACTTGACAAAGACAACTCCAAAGTTATTGTTTGTCATCTTGGAAACGGATCTTCCATCAGTGCTGTTCAGAACGGCAAATGTGTAGATACAACTATGGGACTTACACCACTTGAGGGCGTTGTTATGGGAACTCGTTCCGGTAATATTGATCCGGCAATTGTTGAATTCATTGCAAAGAAAGAAAACCTTGACATCGCAGGTGTTATGAATGTGCTGAACAAGAAATCCGGTCTTCAGGGTATGTCCGGAGTCGGCAGTGATATGCGTGACATCAGAGCTGCTATCGCAGATGGAAACGAAGATGCTAAGAATGCTTATGATGTACTTTGCTATGGTATCGCTAAATTTGTTGGCGGCTATGTAGCAGCTATGAACGGTGTAGATGCAATTGTATTTACAGCTGGTATTGGTGAGAATGTAGGCCAGCTTCGTAAAGATGTCTGCAATTATTTCGGATATCTTGGCGTTGAAATCGATGACAAAGCAAATGATACATTTAGCGAAGAAATTGTTATCTCTACTCCAAATTCAAAAGTTAAAGTTGCAGTTATTCCTACAAACGAAGAACTTGCAATCTGCAGAGATACAGTAGCGCTGGTTAAATAATTTGTTATAAAACAACTTCGAAGGGGGCTTGCCGTTGGCAGGTCCTTTTCTTTTGCGTATTTTCATATTATGACTTCCTTTTGTTGTAGCTATTACACAAAAATATTGTGCAATATTTGCAGAAAAGTACTGAAAATAGATTTTAGATTATGCAATTTATAACGATTATATTGACATACTTAAATTATGAATGTATAATTGCCATATTGAAACGTTTCAAATGTGGCTTTGTATAGAGGAAATGATGAATGGATAAATCTACGAAGAAAAGAGCCACAATTACACAAGTGGCAAAACATGCAGGTGTATCTGTTGGGACGGTTTCGAATTATTTAAACGGTACGGCAGGTGTGTCGCACGACAGGGCAGCGCGGATACAGCAGGCAATTGATGTGTTGGATTATATCCCGGATACTCTGGCGAGTTCCCTTCGAAGAAAGGACAGCACAGCGATACATGTTTTAACACCGCATCTGGATAGTGCTTTTTATACAAATACGATCAGTGCACTGATGCACGATGCATATGAGGCTGGGTACACCGTTCATATCTCTGGTTATGAATATTCGTCAGAGATAGAAAGGCAGCAGCTGAGAGCACTGGAGAGCAGCAAACCAGGCACATCAATCATTATTTTTAATGGGTTTGATGATCTCACAGAGATTAAACGGCTGGCGAAGAAACAAATACATGTGATTATGGCAGACAGGCGAGAGATACCGGGTTATACATCAAGTGTTATATTTGATAATCGTCGGGTACCATTTGAAATAATATGTCTGTTAAAAAACAGAAATTACAAACGAATAGGACTTTTTACAGAACCTACAAAACTTCAAAATATCCGTGAAAGAGTAGAGGGATTTCTGGAAGCAATGAAATATTTTGGATATCCGGATCCGGAAAAAAATATTTATTCCCGCCCAGATCTTTCACTAGATAAATTGAAAAACAGTTATCTTTATATGATGGAGATTCTTGAGTCATCAAAGCGCGAAGAACTTCCGGATGCCTGGCTGGCAACTTCGGATTATCTGGCATTTGGTATGATGAGGGCCATCAATGAGAAGGGATATTCCATACCGGAAGATTTTGCTATTGTCGGTTATGATAATATTGAAATATCGGGATATGTCAATCCGAGACTTACAACTGTGGAACAGGATCAGAAATTATTCGGAAGAACTTTATGGTCAGTAATTACAGAATACAATAAGACCGGAAAATATCAGAGTATAGAATTACCGCAGAAAATAAAGATGAGAGGATCTTGCTAAAATTAATAGTTGTATACTGAAATAAGTATACAATTATTTTTAGAAAATATTGAAACGTTTCAAACGGCATAAAAAGTATATTGGGGTACAAATATCTGAACGAGAGAAGGGAGGAGAAAGGTGTTCGGATCATATGGGTAAATAAAATATGAGATGCCGCGTAAATGTTTCACAAGCCAATTAAAAGGAGGAATTTAAAATGAAAAAAGCAATCGTTATGACTTTATGTGCAGCTATGGCAGTTGGGATGATCGGATCAGTTTCTACAGTATATGCTGCGGATGCAGATATTGCATCTGATGATGCTATTAAAAAAGCGGCTGACGAAGGTTGGGAAATTGCTGTTGTACCGAAGGATTCCACCAATCCATGGTTCGTTCGCATGGACACCGGCGTTAAGGAAGTAGCTGACGAAACAGGAGTTAACTGCTACCAGATTGATACAGGTACAATTGATGCTACAAAACAGGCTCAGCTGGTTGAGGACCTGATTGCTCAGGGCGTAGATGCAATCTGTGTAGTTCCAGTTGATATGGAATCCATGGACTCTACATTAAAGAAAGCAAAAGATGCAGGTATTGTAGTTATTACCCATGAAGGCGCAGATCTTAAAAATGTAGACTACGATATCGAAGCATTCTCTAATGAAGGCTATGGTGCTTTCATCATGCAGAACCTTGCTGAAGCAATGGGAGAAGAAGGCGTTTATACGACAATGGTAGCTTCCCTTACAAATGGTTCTCATAATGAATGGGCAGATGCAGCCGTTGAATACCAGAAAGAGCATTATCCGAACATGACACTTCTGGAAGATAATCCGCGTGTAGAGTCTGATGATAATGGTGATACCGCATATAATGTTGCAAAAGAACTGATCAAAACATATCCGGATCTGAAAGGTATCATGGGAACTTCTTCTTTCGATGCACCTGGTGTTGCACGTGCGATTCAGGAACTTGGCCTTGTTGACAAATTCTTTACATCCGGTACAGGAATGCCGGCAGACAATGCTGAACTGCTGAAATCCGGTGTTATCAAATCCCTTACTCTGTGGGATCCTGCAAAATCCGGTGAAGCAATGGTTGACCTTGCATGCAAAGTACTTGCAGGCGAAGAAATTGGTGCTCCAGTAAACCTCAATGTTGATGGTTATACAGAAATGACATTCCGTGAAGGATCTGAAACAGTTCTTGAAGGACAGGGCTGGATTACAATCGATGCAGACAACGTTGATGATTTTGGATTCTAAACAACACAAAAATTTATAAGCTTTAATGATCAATCCGTCGGTTCTCCCGGCGGATTGATTTCCAAAAGACCTGAACAATCACAGGTGTCGTAAGGCGGAGAGGAGGAAGCTATGTCTCAGAGTTTATTGAAAGCAGAGCATATAAAGATTTCCTTTGGAAATGTACATGCCCTTAGAGATGTATCTTTGGAGATTTTACCTGGTGAGATACACTGTCTTGCCGGAGAGAATGGTTGCGGAAAATCAACTATTATCAAAATTATATCCGGTGTCTATCAGAGAGATGGCGGAACAATTGAATTTAACGGACAGAAAATCGATAAGATTTCCCCGATTGATGCGATCAATCTTGGAATTCAGGTTATTTATCAGGATTTTGCACTTTTCCCTAATCTGACAGTTGCAGAAAATCTGGCACTTAATACAGAACTTGCATCACGTAAGAAAACAGTAAGTTGGAAAAATGTAAGAAAGATTGCTGAAGAAGCAGTATCCAAAATTAATTTCCAGGTTGATCTGGATGAAAAAGTAGAAAAACTTACGGTGGCTCAGAAACAGATGGTCGCAATCAGCCGCGCATTGATGTCAAATGCAAAGCTGATTATCATGGATGAGCCGACAACAGCGCTAACCAAAAAAGAAGTAAGCGCATTGTTTAAAATTATTTTGAAATTAAAGGAACAGGGAATTGCAATCCTGTTTATCAGTCATAAATTGGATGAGGTATTTGAAATTTCTGATCGATTCACAATTTTCAGGGATGGTGAATTGGTTGCTACAGGCAGTACAAAAGAACTGGATGATAAGAAATTCACCTATTACATGACAGGAAGAGAGTTTTCCGACAATATATTTATTCCGAAAAATGTATCCGACAAGCCGGTTTTTGAACTGAAACATCTTACTCTGAATGGCTCTTTTTCAGATATTAACCTCAGCCTTCGAAGAGGAGAGATTCTTGGAATTACAGGACTTTTGGATTCTGGTCGTACTGAATTGGGCCTGTCTATGTTTGGTCTGAAGCCTGCGGATTCCGGTCAGATCATAAAAGATGGAAAAGAAATTAAGCTTACCAGCCCAAGAGAGGCTATTGCCAACAGTATTGGATATGTTCCTGAGGACCGACTGTCAGAAGGCCTTTTTCTTACCCAGTCGATTGGTGACAACATCATCATTTCTGAGATTGACAAACTGAAAAAGAAAAATGGACAGTTTGATCTGAAGAAGAGAGATGAAGAAATTGAAAAATGGGTTAAAGAACTGGAGATCAAGACAAAAAATCCAAACAATCCGGCAACAACTCTTTCAGGAGGTAACCAGCAGCGAATCGTACTTGCAAAATGGCTTGCATGTAATCTGGATGTGCTCATCTTGAATGGCCCGACAGTAGGTGTGGATATCGGTTCCAAACATGATATTCATATGGTTCTGCAGCGACTTGCCAACCAGGGGCTTGGTGTTATTATCATTTCTGATGATCTTCCGGAAGTTATACAGAACTGTTCCAGAGTTCTTGTTATCAAGAATGGAAAGATCAAATCCGAATATGATACCCAGAATGTCAGTGAACAGATGATCATTGACGATATGATGTAGGAGGCGGTCATATGAATAAAAAAGTAAAGAAAATATTTCAGTCAAATGAACCGTATATTTTTCTTATCATAATTCTTCTCGGAATTGTGGTACAGATCCGTTCCGGACAGTTTTTTACAGCAAATAATATCGTTGACCTTCTGAGTGCGATGATCGTACCGGGACTTTTTGCAATCGCAGAATTCATGGCACTGATCGCAGGTGGGATCGATGTTTCTTTCCCGGCACTGGCATCTCTTTCTGCCTATGCCACAACAAAGTTCCTTCTTGACAAGAATTACGAAGGAAATGTTCTTCTGGCATTTGTGATCGCAATCGCAATTGGTGCAGTACTTGGCGCATTCAATGGATATTTTATTGGTTATCTGAATCTGAATGCAATGATCGTGACTCTCGGTTCTGCAAGTATCTTCCAGGGCATCATGCAGGGTACTTTAAGAGCAAATCAGCTTTCTGTCATTCCGCCTGGAATGAAAAGCTTTGGTACCGCTGCATTCCTGACAGCAACTAATAAGGCGAATGGGCTGACTTCCATTCTTCCTTATACCTTCATTATTCTGGTTCTTGTATGTGCAGTTATGCATTTTGTACTGCATTATACGATCTTTGGACGTGGTATTTACGCAATCGGCGGAAATCCACAGAGTGCACACACAGCTGGATTTAATGTAAAAAGAACAAAATTTATCATGTATATTATTATAGGTATGATTGCATCTGCGAGTGGTATCTGTCGTGTCTGCATGATGCAGCAGATGCATCCGACGAATATGCTTGGAATGGAAATGAACATCATCGCAGGTGTCGTTCTTGGCGGCGTTGCTCTTACCGGTGGTGCCGGTACACTGACAGGCTGTATTCTTGGTACTTTCCTGATCATCCTGGTACAGAACTCCATGATCCTTCTTGGAATTCCGACAACCTGGAGTGATGTATTCGTAGGACTTGTAATCGTGATTGGAGTATCCCTGACCGCATGGCAGTCAACCCGAACCTCTAAAAGCAAAAAGAAAGCAGTAAAGGAGGGCGCATGATGAACAAGATCAAAAGTATATATAAGAAAAATGAAGAAGTGACCCGCCTGTTGGTCATCATGGCAGTCTGGCTGATCTTCATGGCATTTACACAGGCCAGAAAATTTTATACTGGAATGAACTTTCTTACCATGGCGGGACAGTTCCCTGAATACGGCCTTATGGCTCTGGGCGGTATGTTATGCATGATCACAGGAGGTATTGACCTTTCTGTAGTTGGTACAGCCAATATGGCTTCTATCCTTACGGTATTTACACTGACCAGATTGTTTGGAGCAGACGGAACTATGCCACTTGCTTTTTCTGTTGTGATCTTCCTGATTGCAATTGTAACAGGTATTGTTGTTGGAAGTCTGAACGCCTTTTTGATCTCAAAACTTGGGGTTCCGCCGATTCTTGCAACGCTTGGTGTAAATGAGCTCTTAACAGGTCTCTGTGTGGTTATGACAAACGGTTCTGCAATTTCCTCTTTCCCGAAGCAGTACTGTGATTTCTTTTCAGGAAATCTCTTTGGTTTTATCCCACGAAGACTTCTGGTATTTATCGTAGTCGCAATCATTATCTGGTTTATGCTGGAGCATTGTACTTACGGAACTAAACTTCGTCTTTACGGAACGAATGCACATGTCGCAAAATTTTCCGGAATCAATACAACAAGCCTGCTGTTCAGAACGCATATTACTTCATCCATTTGTGCTGCACTTGGCGGATTGATGATGCTTGCAACCTATTCATCTGCAAGAGCTGATTATGGAACAAACTATACCATGCAGTCTATCCTTCTCGTCGTTCTCGGCGGTGTCAGCCCGAATGGTGGTAAAGGAAAAATTTCCGGTGTTATCACAGCTATCGGACTTTTGAAGATGATTGAATCCGGCATTAACCGTTTCAGGAGTGTATCTACATATTATGTAACACTGATCTGGGGAGCTGTTCTGATCCTTGCACTCGTGATTGATTATGTCAGCCAGAAACCGAAACATGCAAAATAAACAAAAGGAGCCTGTATGAAAAAAGTACTTTTTGTTGGTGAATCCTGGAGTGCTACTCTGATGGAAGTAAAAGGATTCAACAGTTTTTTATCATCTAAATATGAAACAGGACTTGGCTGGATTGACAAAGCGATCGAAAAAGCCGGCTATGAATTTGTATATATGCCGAATCATATTGCAAATGATCATTTTCCATTTACTCTGGAAGAGCTGAATGAATATTCCTGTATCATTCTGTCAGATGTGGGAGCAGACACGCTGCTGATTCCATCAGCTACATTTGGAACAAGCAAAATTCTTCCCAATCGCTGCCAGCTACTCAAAGATTATGTACTTGGTGGCGGAGGCCTTCTGATGATTGGAGGCTATCTTACCTTTAATGGTGTTGGAGCTCAGGGAAAATGGTGGGCAACACCGGTACAGGATGTCCTTCCGGTAGAAATTCTTCCATACGATGACCGTATGGAACACTGTGAGGGTGTCCATGCAGAAGTGACACTCCCGGATCATCCGGCATTTGCGGGAATCGAAGGAGAGTGGCCGCCTGTACTTGGTTATAATAAGAGCACCATAAAACCGGAAGCAGAACTTGCCGCTACAGTCTGCGGAGATCCGTTTATTGCGTTTGGCAGTTACGGAGAGGGAAAATCTGCTGTTTTCTCCAGTGACTGTTCACCGCACTGGGCACCACCGGAATTCTGCAACTGGAAATATTATGATGTGTTATTTAAGAACATCCTGGATTATATTGCAAAATAATCAGAATCAAAGGAAATGTGATTCAAAAGTTAAAAATACAAGGAGGTATTGACATGAAGACGATTAAAGACAAACAGATTCTTGTAGGTGCTGATTTTGCGGGATACCCGTTAAAAGAAGCAGTAGTGGCTCATCTGAAAGAATATGGATGGACAGTAACTGATGTTGGTGTCAGATCACCGGAGGACACAGATACAGATCTGATGTTTCACAGAATCGGCCTTCGCGTGGGTTCTATGATCTCGGAAGGTG
>ENA-OQNN01002169-OQNN01002169.1-human-gut-metagenome-genome-assembly--contig:-NODE-2169-length-10740-cov-2.286818_pt1 | contig 10740 bp, 9 predicted proteins | sample MGYA00242624_ERZ504870 | MGnify/ENA primary metagenome ERZ504870 (study PRJEB26092, sample SAMD00036379) | human gut metagenome | host: Homo sapiens | study: EMG produced TPA metagenomics assembly of... | reverse complement strand
ATCCTGCTGATGGGCGTGGAACTGGCCAAGTCCTCCTTTGACAAGATCCTCCATCCGGAGGCCGTCACCTTTTCCCTGATGGCTATCGCCATCATGGCCGCCTCCGTGTGCGTGAAGGTCTATATGTGGCTGTACAACCGGGCCGTCGGCCGGAAGATCAAGTCCGCCGCCATGGAGGCCACCGCCACGGACAGCCTTTCCGACACCGTCTCCACCCTGGCGGTACTCCTTGCCATGCTCATCGGCAAATGGACCGGTCTGACGGTGGACGGCTATGTGGGCCTGGTGGTGGCGCTGTTCATCCTGTTCTCCGCCTACAAGGCCGCAAAAGAGACCCTGTCCCCCCTGCTGGGGCAGGCGCCCGACCCGGCGCTGGTGCAGCAGATACGGGATATCGTCCTCTCCAACGACACAGTGCTGGGCGTACACGATCTGGTGGTCCACGACTACGGCCCCGGCCGTCTGATGATCACCCTCCACGCGGAGGTCCCCGCCCACGGGGACATCATGGCCATGCACGATGTGATCGACAATATTGAAAAGGAACTGATGGAGAAGCTCCACTGCCACGCCGTCATCCACATGGACCCCATCGTCACCGACGGCTCCGTCACCGCGCTGAAGGAACAGGTGGCCGCGCTGGTGAAGCAGGTGGATCCCGGTCTGACCATCCACGACTTCCGCGTGGTCCGGGGCACCACACACGATAACCTGATCTTCGACGCGGTGCTGCCCTTCTCCAGCAGCAAGACCCCGGCCCAGGCAGCGCAGGAGATACGCGCGCTGGTCCGCACCATGGACGGCAATTACTACGCCGTGGTCACGGTGGAGCACAGCTACACGGACTAAAGCTAAAAAAGTATCCGTGCGCCTGCGGCGCACGGATGAGAGCCCTTATTCCTATTCCCATGTCTGCCATATCTCCGGGCAATAGCCCACGGTGGCCTGCTTCCCGTTGCGGACAATGGGCGCGGCGAACAGCTCCGGGTATTCCAGCAGCTTTTCCTCCGCCGCCTGAGGCGTGATATAGGCCATGTACAGCGCCTCATACGCCCGGCAGTCCTTGTCCACCAGCGCGTCGAAGCTGCCCACGGCCGCTCGGATGGAACGGTACTCCCCCGGCGATACACCCTTGCTCACAAGGTCGATGTACTGGTACTTGATGCGGCGCTCCTTGAACCAGCGCTCCGCCTTTTTCGTGTCGAAGGACTTGCTTTTTCCGAAGATCTGAATATTCATAGCATATGCTCCTTACAAAAGAAATGGAGGGACAGTATGGACGACACCATCCGCAGACTGAAAGAACTGACAGACCCAGTGACAACATCGTGTTTTTCGGCGGCGCCGGCGTATCCACCGAGTCCGGGATACCGGACTTCCGCAGTGTGGACGGCCTGTATCACCAGAAATTCAAATACCCGCCGGAGACCATGCTCAGCCACACATTTTACGAGACGCACACCGAGGAATTCTACGACTTCTACCGGGCCAAAATGCTGGCCCTGGACGCCCAGCCCAACGCCGCCCACCGCAAGCTGGCGGAATGGGAGCGGCAGGGGAAGCTGAAGGCCGTCATCACCCAGAACATCGACGGCCTGCACCAGAAGGCCGGCAGCCAGGAGGTCCTTGAGCTCCACGGCAGCGTGCTGCGGAACCACTGTACCCGCTGCGGGAAACTCTACGGTGTGGAGCGCATCGCGGAGAGCCGCGGCATCCCCCGCTGCACCTGCGGCGGCATCATTAAGCCGGACGTGGTGCTGTATGAGGAGTCCCTGGATGAGGACGTGATGGCCCGCGCCATCCACTATATCCGGCAGGCAGACGTGCTCATCATCGGCGGCACGTCGCTGGTGGTCTATCCCGCCGCCGGGCTGATACAGTACTACCGCGGCCATAAGCTGGCGGTCATCAACAAGGGCGGGGCCGGCAGCGGTCTTGGCGCCGCCGTCACCATCGACGGCCCTATCGGCCAGGTCATGGCCCAATTATAACACGCAGCGCCCCGACACGCAAGCCGGGGCGCTGCGTGCTATTGCGAACGCCATGCCGATGTGCTATACTATATATTCAAAAAAACACCAAGCGAGGCATAGCATGACCACGAAAGATTATCAGACCCGCAGCCCCCTGCGGATATTCCTCTCCTACTTCAAACCCCACCGGCGGCTCTTCGCCCTGGACCTGTCCTGCGCGTTCCTCATCGCCTGCATCGACCTGGCGTTCCCGCTGGTGTCCCGCGCCGCCATGTATACCTGGCTGCCCCAGCGGCAGTTCCGGGTATTCTTCATCGTCATGGCGGTGGTGGTGGCCGCCTATGTGCTGCGCTCGGCGCTGTACTTCGTGGTGGCCTACTGGGGCCACACCTTCGGCATCCGCGTGGAGGCGGATATCCGCCGCGATCTGTACCGTCACATTCAGGAGCTGGGCTTCGACTTCTACGACCGCAACCGCACCGGCCAGCTGATGAGCCGCCTGACCAGTGACCTGTTTGAACTGACGGAGCTGGCCCACCACGGGCCGGAGGATCTGTTCATCTCCCTGGTGACCATCGTGGGCGCGCTGGCGGTGATGTTCACCCTGCGCTGGGAGCTGGCGCTGGTACTGCTGGTGCTGCTGCCTGTCCTGCTGACCATGGCCCTGCGCCGCCGCCGGCAGATGAGCGCCGCCTCCCGGGCTGCCAAGGTCAAGACCGGCACCATCAACGCCGCCATCGAGTCCGGCCTGTCCGGTGTGCGGACCACCAAGGCCTTTGCCAACGAAGAAGCCCAGCAGCAGCGGTTCGACGAGGCCAACGAGGTGTTCAAGACCGCCAAGCGTGGCTTTCACAAGGAGATGGGCCGCTTCAACGCGGTGATGGAGTTCTGCACCGGCATATTGCCGGTGGCGGTGATCGCCGTGGGCGGCTGGCTCATCATGGGGGAGAAAATGGACTATGTGGATCTGATCACCTTCTCCCTATACGTCACCGCCTTCGTCAGTCCCATCCGCAAGCTGGCCAACTTCGCCGAGATGTTCTCCAACGGCTTCGCGGGCCTGCACCGCTTCATTGAGCTGATGGCCACCGAGCCGTCCATCCAGGACGCCCCCGACGCGCGGCCCCTCGAACATGTACAGGGCCGCGTGGACGTGAACGACGTCTCCTTCGCCTACGGCGAAAAGGCCGAGGTGCTGCACAACGTGACGCTGCACATCCCCGCCGGCGAGACGGTGGCCCTGGTGGGGCCCTCCGGCGGCGGCAAGACCACTCTGTGCCAGCTGCTGCCCCGGTTCTACGACGTGGACAGCGGCAGCATCACCGTCGACGGCCGCGATGTCCGCGCCGTCACCCAGCGCTCCCTGCGCCGGGCCATCGGCATCGTACAGCAGGACGTGTTCCTGTTTGCCGACACCATCCGTGAGAATATTCGCTATGGCCGCCCCGACGCCACCGACGCTGAGGTAGAGCAGGCAGCGCGGCAGGCGGAGATCTACGACGATATCTGCGCCATGCCCGACGGGTTCGACACCTATGTGGGTGAGCGGGGCGCGCTGCTGTCCGGCGGGCAGAAGCAGCGGGTGGCCATCGCCCGGGTGTTCCTGAAGTCCCCGCCCATCCTGATACTGGACGAGGCGACCTCGGCGCTGGACAGCGTGACGGAATCGCGGATACAGGGCGCCTTTGACCGGCTGGCGCAGGGGCGGACGACGCTGATCATCGCCCACCGGCTGTCCACCATCCGGGCGGCGCACCGCATTCTGGTGATACAGGACGGCGTGATCGCCGAGGAGGGCAGCCACGCGGAGCTGCTGGCGAAAAACGGCGTGTACGCCCGGCTGTACCGCACGCAGAATCTGGGAGAGTGACCATGGACAGACGGGAATTGCTGGACAGGACGGCGCAGGACGCGGAGGAGCGGCTGCTGCTCAGCCGCGTGTGGGACAAGCGGGAGCAGTGCCGCCAGAGGAACATCCCCGCGGCCACGGACTTCCTGTCGCCCCAGGAGCAGGCGGCGGCGCAGCGGCTGCTGAACGCGCTGGGCATGCGGGAGGGCTACGCCTTCTCCGGCGGCTATGAGGGCGCGGAGCGGCGGCGGCTGGTGTTTCTGCCGGACTGGAAGGACGCGCCGGACGAGCAGGAGCTGGCGGCGGTGGAGGCACGGTGCCGCAGCGGAAGCAGCCTGACCCACCGGGATTTTTTGGGCAGTTTGATGGCTCTGGGATTGACCCGGGAGAAGATAGGCGATATACTTGTGGAAAAGGGCGGCTGTCAGGTGCTGCTGGACCCGTCCATGACGGATTTCCTGCTGCAGAACTGGGACAGCGCCGGCCGGGAGAAGCTCACCGTAACACCGCTGCCGCTTTCGGCGCTGGCGCCGCCGCAGGCGGCGGTGAAGGAAATAAAGGACACGGTGTCATCCCTGCGGCTGGACAACGTGCTGGCGGCGGGATTTTCTCTCAGCCGGGGCCGGGCGGCGGAGGCCGTGGAAAAGGGGTCCGTACAGGTGAACTATGTCACCTGTGTGAAGCCGGACAAGCCCGTGTCGGCGGGGGATACCATCACCTGCCGCGGTCTGGGAAAATGCGTATTGGACAGCGTGGGCGCTCCCACGAAAAAGGGCCGCCTGCCGGTGGACATACGGCGATACATATAAGGGAGAAACAGCTATGGACGAGAAGAAGATAGCACGCATCAACGAGCTGGCCCGCAAGGCCAAGGCCGAGGGGCTGACAGACGCGGAGATCGAGGAGCGCGCTGCACTGCGGCAGGAGTACCTGAACGCGGTAATGGCCAATGCCCGCAGCGTGCTGGAGAATACCTATATCGTGGACGAAAAGGGCAACAAGCGAAAGCTGCGGGGAAAGGGAGAAGGGGAAGCATGAGCTACGAATATGACGAGAACAACGGTCTTCAGCCGAAGCCGCCGAAAAAGAACAATAACGACCTGGGTTCGTGGATATTCATCGCGGTGATGTTTGCCGTGGCCTGGCCTGTGGGCCTGATCCTGCTGCTGAGCAAGCTCAGCGAGGGCGGCGGCAGGAAAATGCGCCAGCGGGCGCGGGATGCGTGGCAGCGGACGGCGGCGGGCAGCGCCGAGGCGAATCCTGCGCAGGCGCGCGCCTCCGCGGCGAAGAACACCGTCCGCAAGGTCACAGAGACGCCGAACTACTCCGACAAGGGCGCCAAAACCATGAAGATCATCGGCGCGGTGCTGGGTATTCTGGGCTGCGTGGCTATGCTCAGTGCCGTCAGCGACAACCTGTCCTACGCCTACCACTACAACGAGTGGTGGTACTTTGCCCGGCAGCTGTTCTATCCCCTGGGCATGATGGCCGGCGGCGCGTCCCTGCTGCTGGGCAGCGGCGCCATGAAGCGCCGCCAGCGGCGCTTTGCCACCTACCTCCGCACCGTCGGGCAGAAGCAGGCCGTGCCCCTGGACTATCTGGCCCGGGCCGCCGACGTGTCCCGCCGCCGGGTGGAGAAGGACGTGAACCTGATGCTGGAAAAGGGCCTCTGGGGTGACGAGGCCTATATCGACATGGGCAGCGGTATGCTCTTCAAGTCCCAGGCCGCCGCCACGGCGTACTATGATGCCGCCCACCGCACCAAGGCGGAGCAGGGTCAGCCCGCACAGACCGCGCCCGCGCCGGCGGGCTACGCCGCCATCCTGGCCCAGATCCGCGAGCTGAACGACCGCATCGCCGACGAGGCCATCAGCGCCAAGCTGGACCGCATGGAGCAGGTGTCCGGCCGTATTTTCAAACTCATTGAAGAGGACGAGGCCAAGCGTGACGCCGCCGGCACGTTCCTGAACTACTACCTGCCCACCACCCTGAAGCTGCTGGAAAACTACGCCAGCTTCGAGGAGGCCGGCGTCAGCGGCGAGAACCTGAGCCAGGCCAAGGCCAAGATCGAAAAGACCATGGACAGCATCGTGGCGGGCTTCGAGCACCAGCTGGACGAGCTGTACCGCACCGATGCCATGGATATCGACAGCGATATCCGGGTGATGGAGACCATGCTGCGCCGGGACACCGCCAGCGTAGCGGATGACTTCGGCCTGAACGGCAGCAGCGCCGTGCAGCAGCGGGATGAGTAAACGAAAAGGGAAACGCAGCGCGCCTGCGTTTCCCTTTTGTGCTTGCGGCCCTTTTCCGCCCCCGCCGCGGCACAAAAAGCGCCTTGTTTGTTGACGGGACGGGAAAAATGGGGTACAATGTCGGTAACGTTACCAGCGACCTGTTTCGCGTCCTTTGACGGAACAGGCGTGCTACCATAGAGCAGACGAGCAGCGTGAGAGAAAAGGAGCTGAGCACATGACGCGGCACCCGGCCCACGACATCTACACCTACCTCGGCGCACACCCGGCGGAGCAGGGCTTCACCTTCCGCGTGTGGGCGCCCAACGCCCGCGCCGTGGCGCTGGCCGGGGACTTCAACGGCTGGCAGCCCCGGCCCATGACCCGGCTGGATACCGGCGTGTGGGAAACGGCGGCGGAGAGCGCCAAGGTCTACGACGCCTACAAGTATGTGGTCACCGGCGCGGACGGCCGGGTGGTCTGGAAGGCCGATCCCTGTGCCTTCCACGCGGCCACCCGTCCCGGGACAGACAGCAAGGTCTACGACCTGTCCGGATACCAGTGGCGGGACGATGACTGGCGGCGGCAGCGGCTGGAAAAGCCGCCGGTGAACGGCGAGCTGCTGATCTACGAGGTGCATCTGGGCTCATGGAAGCGCCACGAGGACGGCTCTCCCCTGAGCTATGTGGAGCTGGCAAAGGAGCTGCCCTCCTATGTAAAGGCCATGGGCTACAACTTCGTAGAGCTGCTGCCGGTGACGGAATACCCCCTGGACGACAGCTGGGGCTACCAGTGCACCGGCTACTTCGCCCCCACCAGCCGCTACGGCACGCCCCACGACTTCATGGCCCTGGTGGATGCCCTGCACCGGGCGGGGCTGGGCGTGATACTGGACTGGGTGCCCGCCCACTTCTGTAAGGACAGCCACGGGCTTATCGAATTTGACGGCACCTGCCTCTACGAGTACGGCGACCCCCTGAAATGGGAGCACGCCGGCTGGGGCACCCGTGTATTCGACTTCGGCAAACCGGAGGTCCGGGAATTCCTGCTGTCCTCCGCCGTCTACTGGTTGAAGGAATACCACATCGACGGCCTGCGGGTGGACGCCGTGGCGTCCATGCTGTATCTGGACTATGACCGGCAGGGCGGCGCGTGGCGTCCCAACAAGGACGGCGGCCGGGAGAACCTGGAGGCCATCGACTTCCTGCGTGAGCTGAACCGGGCAGCCTTTGCCGCCGACCCGGCGGCGCTGATGGTGGCGGAGGAGTCCACCGCGTGGCCGCTGGTCACCTATCCGCCGGAACAGGGCGGTCTGGGCTTCAACTTCAAGTGGAACATGGGCTGGATGAACGACCTGTGCCACTATCTGAAGATGGACCCCTACTTCCGCCAGTTCCACCACCGGGATGTGACGTTCTCCATGGTCTACGCCTTCTCGGAAAACTACGTCCTGCCCCTGTCCCACGACGAGGTGGTCCACATGAAGGGCTCTCTCCGGGGCAAGATGCCCGGGGACGACTGGCGGCAGCTGGCCGGTGTAAGGAGTTTCTGGGCCTATATGCTGTGCCACCCCGGCAAAAAGCTGCTGTTCATGGGCAGCGAGCTGCCCCAGTGGCACGAGTGGGACTTCCGCGGCCAGCTGGACTGGTATCTGCTGGACGATCCCGCCTGCCGGGCCAGCCATGAGTGCCTGCGGCAGCTGAACCGGCTGTATAAGCGCAACCGGTGCCTGTGGGAAAACGACCGGGACTGGGACGGCTTTACATGGCTGGTGGCCGATGATAACCACAACAACGTGCTGGTGTTTCTGCGGCGGGACCGCAGGGGCCACGAGCTGATCTGCGCGGTGAATTTCGCGCCGGTGCCCTGGGACAACTACCGCTTCGGCGTGCCGGCAGCGGCGCGGTACGAGGTACTGCTCAACACGGACGACGCCTGCTGGGGCGGCAGCGGCTGCGCCCTTCCGGCAGGCAGCCGGATCGACGTGGACGAGATCCCCTCCCACGGGCGGGAGACTTCCCTTTCCCTGACCATTCCGCCCCTGGGCGCGGTGCTGCTGCGCCGGGAGGGAAAACGCCCCCAGAAAAAACAGAACACAGGAGGTACGCAAGGATGAAAAAAGAGTGTGTGGCGATGCTGCTGGCCGGCGGCCAGGGCAGCCGCCTGTACGTGCTCACCGGCAGCATGGCCAAGCCCGCCGTGCCCTTCGGCGGCAAATTCCGCATCATTGACTTTCCCCTGTCCAACTGTACCAACTCCGGCATCGACACCGTGGGCGTACTGACCCAGTACCGGCCGCTGGAGCTGAACACCTACATCGGCAGCGGCCAGCCCTGGGAGCTGGACCGTGTCAACGGCGGCGTACATATCCTGCCGCCCTACCAGAGCGCCGGCGGCGCCGTCTGGTACAAGGGCACCGCCAACGCCATCTACCAGAACATCGGCTTCGTGGATCTGTACGACCCGGAGTACGTACTTGTGCTCTCCGGCGATCACATCTATAAGATGGACTACTCCCTGATGCTGCGCCGCCACAAGGCCACCGGCGCCGACTGCACCATCTCCGTCATGGAGGTCCCCTGGGAGGAGGCCAGCCGCTTCGGCATCATGGCCGTGGACGGTGAGGACAACATCACCGAGTTCGCCGAGAAGCCCAAGGAACCGAAAAGCAACCTGGCCTCCATGGGCATCTATATCTTCACCTGGAAAAAGCTGCGCCAGTACCTCATCGATGATGAGACTGACCCCCGCAGCGACAACGACTTCGGAAAAAACATCATCCCCGCTATGCTGCGAAACGGTGAGAGGATGTCCGCCTACCGCTTCGAGGGCTACTGGAAGGACGTGGGCACCCTGGACTCCCTGTGGGACGCCAACATGGATATGCTCTCCCCCGGCTCCGGGCTGAACCTGCTGGACAAGAAGTGGCGCATCTACGGACGCACGCCCACCTGCCCGCCCACCTACATCGGTAAAACGGGCGATGTGGGCAACAGCGCCGTGGCCAAGGGCTGCACCGTGCTGGGCGAGGTAAAGAACGCCGTCCTCAGCACCGGCACCACCGTGGCCGAGGGCGCGTCCGTCTCCTATTCCGTGGTCATGCCCGGCGCCGTCATCGAGGCAGGCGCGAAGGTGTCCTACGCCATCGTGGGCGAGGGCTGCCGCGTAGGCAGAAACGCCGTGGTAGGCGGCGCCCCGGGCAGCGTCCCCTTTGAGGACTGGGGCATCGCCGTGCTGGGGCCCCGGACCTCCGTGGCGGACGGCGCGGTCATCGAACCGAAAATGATGCTGGGCGAAAACGGCAAGGAGGTGCGGCCATGAACGGAATGCACGGGATCATCTTCTCCTACGACAAGGAAAACGGTCTGCGGGAGCTCATCGAAAATCGCGTCCACGGCTCCATCCCCTTCGGCGGTGACTACCGCATCATCGACTTCATCCTCTCCAGCATGGTGAACGCCGGCGTCACGGACGTGGGCGTCATCATGCACGGCAAGTGCCAGTCGCTGCTGGACCACCTGGGCAGCGGCAAGAGCTGGGACCTGAGCCGCAACTTCGGCGGTCTGACGCTGCTGCCGGCCTTCGCCTATAATGAGCAGCACCGCGGCGACGGCCAGTTCCGCGGCCGCGTGGATGCCCTGGGCAGCGTGATGAACTACCTGAAGAGCATCCGTCAGGACTACGTGGTGCTGTCCGACAGCGACACGGTCATCAACGCGCCCCTGGAGGACGTGCTCCGCCGCCATATCGACACCGGCGCGGACATCACCGCCGTCTGCACCGCCGTCCCCGGCGACGGGCAGGACACCTACTTCCGGCTGGACGCCCGGGGCCGCATCACCGACACGGCCTACGGCCTGCACACGCCGGAGGGCTATCGCTGCCTGAACATCTTTGTCCTGCGGACCGAGCTGCTCATCCAGCTGGTGACGGAGTGCCTGAGCCACAACCGTTACAGCCTGCGGCGGGATATCCTTCAGGGCATGAGCAGCCGCCTCCGCCTGCAAAGCTACGTCTACGACGGCTACGCCGCCCACATCAGCACCCTGCAGAACTACTACGACCGCAGCATGGAGCTGCTGGATACCGCCACCCGCAGCGCCCTGTTCTGCCCGGACCGTCCGGTATACGGCAAGGAAAACGACTCCCCCTCCAGCTACATCGACCCGGAGGGCGGCTGCGTCAACTCCCTGGCCGCCGACGGCTGCGACATCCAGGGCAGCGTAAAAAACTGCGTGCTGTTCCGCAACGTGCGTATTGAACAGGGTGCCAGCGTGGAAAACTGTATCCTGTTCAAGGACACGGTGGTCAAGCGCGGTGCCATACTGCGGGGCGTGATCACCGACAAATACGTCACCGTCAGCGAGAATGTGACCCTGATGGGCCATGAGCGCTATCCCATCGTCATCGCCAAGGGCGCGACGGTGTGAGAGAAAGGAGCCTGCCATGAAGCTGCTGTATGTGACCAGCGAGGCCTATCCCTTCTGCAAGACCGGCGGCCTGGCCGATGTGGCCGGCAGCCTCCCCCCCGCCCTGGCGGCGGAGGGTGTCGAGACCGCCGTCATCCTGCCCCTGTACGACAAGATCGGCCCCCAGTGGCGGGAGAAAATGACCTTCCGCCGGTATATCTACGTGGACCTGGGCTGGCGGCATGAGTCATGCGGCCTGTTCTACCACTATTGCC
>ENA-OQNN01002166-OQNN01002166.1-human-gut-metagenome-genome-assembly--contig:-NODE-2166-length-10753-cov-5.206475_pt1 | contig 10753 bp, 9 predicted proteins | sample MGYA00242624_ERZ504870 | MGnify/ENA primary metagenome ERZ504870 (study PRJEB26092, sample SAMD00036379) | human gut metagenome | host: Homo sapiens | study: EMG produced TPA metagenomics assembly of... | reverse complement strand
TGTTGGGGCAGATGGAGCTGGAGCCCTACGGAGTCAAGTTTCCGTCACTTCAGTATGTTACTGCAAATGCCATCTACTTCACCTCAGGCGGCAAGCTGATTTCCTACATCGACCCCCATCACCTGGACCGTCTGGAGCTGATCCAGCTGGTGGACCCCACGGCAAGGAGCCACGGATAATTCCGGGCCGTGCGCATGCAGGCATTTCTCGCGGACAGAAGCCGCCGCTATAAGGAGAGATGCCATGGTCCACTGCCTGCACCCACAAACACACCGTGAAAAGACTGGAGGTCAAACATGAAAATCAAACGAATTCTCAGCGCGACCCTCGCAGCCGCCATGCTCCTGTGCTGCTGCGCCCTCACCGCCTGCGCCGCCAAACCCGCCGCCCCCACTGCCGCAGACTTCGAGGTCCAGCCAGGGGAATACCGGTATCAGGACAGCGATATTTTCTTCGTGGAAACGGAAAAAGGCAACTACTACATGAACCCGTCGGGAGACGGATTGATCCACTTTGCCGAGCCCGGCAGCCACGAATTCCACGTCCTGTGCAATAAGCCCAACTGCGGCCACGCCAGCGCAGACTGCAATGCGTTTTTAGAGATTGCCTTCGGATATTACAACGGCCATCTTTACGGTGTTACGCTTCAGGATCACTTTGAGCTGATCCAGATGGACATGGACGGCACCAATCACCGGGTCATCACCCAACTGCCCGAGCAGAAGGACCTCAGCGGTAATTTCAGCGGCGGCGGCAGCTACTTCTTCGACAACGGCTATCTCATCTTCCTGGCATTCCCCTGCACATCGAACCCGGATTATGTGCTGCCGGTCTACAAGATCCATCTGGAAACCGGGGAGACCACACAGCTGTTTCAGGAAGATATCCCGCTTCTCACGGACTGGCCAGCAGACGGTGTGTCCATCAGCAATGGGTACCTCTACTTCCCCCTGCCCCAGACATCCGAGGGCAAGCGCCCATATGCGGAAGGGAACCTGGAGACCGGGCGTATCGAGCGGGTATTTGAGGACTGGAAGCGGGAAAACAGTTTTATCGTAAACTTTGACAACGTGCTGTACTATCACCGCGCCGGAATCGGCCTGTGTGAATACGACAAGGCCACCGGCAAGGAGACGGTGAAGGTTCCCATGGATGTATATTACGCTGATGTGTCCTACACCAAGGATTATATTTTCCTTCGGACGCTGGATTCTGCCGATTTCAATCAGTGCGTCCTGCTGGCATACGACAGGGACTATAACCTTCTGGGAAAGCTGGAACTGGAGAAGATCGGTTTGCGGTTCCCCTTCCTGGAATACACCACCGCCAACGCCATTTACCTCTCCGCCGACGGCGGGACCATCACCCACTACATCGACCCCCATCACCTGGACCGTCTGGAGCTGATCCAGCTGGTGGACCCCACGGCAAGGAGCCACGGATAATATGGAACTGACCATTCACGCCCTGTCCCATTCCTACGGGGACAAGAAAGCCCTGACAGGCTTTACCCACACCTTTGCCCCCGGCATCACAGCCCTGCTGGGCCCCAACGGTGCGGGGAAAAGCACCCTCATCCACTTGATCTGCGACCTGCTGCCCCGCCAGACGGGGACCATCGCCTTCGACGGGACGGATATTCTGTCCATGGGACCGGCGTTCCGGCAGGTGCTGGGCTTCATGCCCCAGAGCCAGGGGATGTACGACGACATGACCGCCTGGGAATTTCTGCTGTACATGGCCCAGCTGAAGGGGCTGAGGCCCCGGGCCGCCCGGGAACAGCTTCGGGAGCTGCTGCAGGTGGTGAACCTGTGGGACGCGGCCCACCGCCGGGTCGGCGGCTTTTCCGGCGGTATGCGCCAGCGGGTGATGCTGGCCCAGGCCCTGCTGGGCGCGCCCAAGGTCCTGCTGCTGGATGAACCCACCGCCGGGCTGGACCCGGAGGAGCGGGTGCGCCTGCGGGAATATATCCGGCAGCTGGGCCGGGACAAAATCGTCCTTATCACCACCCACATCACCGGCGACGTGGAATCCATCGCCAGTGAGATTTTACTGCTGCACCATGGCGTCCTGCTGGCGGACGCCCCGGTGGAGGAATTTATCCGCGGCTGCGGCGCGGCCAACCTGGAGGACGCCTATATCCGGCGGCTGCACCCCCATGCGTGAGTGCAGGCGTGTTTTCTCCCGCAGGAGTCTGCTATGGCTGCTGGTGCTGATGGCGGCGGTGGTGTTTTTCCATCGGGTGGACCATCACAACGCCCCCGGCTTTGCCGCCGCCTATCGGCAGACCGCAGCTCAGCTGGCAGCCAGCCCGGACCCGTCCGCCGCCCTGTCCCAGATGGAGGCGGAGAGCCGCCGCTATATGACGGCCCTGCTCTGGCGCAGCACGGATGACCCGGACCTGCTGGAGCTATACCGGGACCAGGCCCGGCAAGTGCTGGGCGACGATTATGAGACAGCGGCCATGGCATATGATCTCAGCGACCAGGCCCAGATGGAATTTACCGCCCGGCAGCAGGCCCAGCAGACCCTCCGGCAGCAGCTGGACTACCTGGCGTCGTATCCCGGATATCTGGATACCATCCACGAAAACGCCGCCAATATGCCCACCCTGTCCATTTTCATGGACAGCAGCGCCGGAAAATTCCATGCGGAAAACGTGAAGAAAACGGACCGGGACTTTCCCCGCAGCGCTGATGTGTCCCTGACCCTGACGGAGACTGCCGGACTGGAGAATTTCCTGCAGGACAGTGTGGTGTCCGTGTGCATTCTGCTGTGGATGCTGGTAACGGTACTGCGGCTGACGGAGGAGCGCCGCAGCAGTCTGCGATACCTGGTGTTTGGCAGCCCCCGAGGCCGGACATGGCTGGCCCTGCGCCGGGTGGGGATTCTGGGCCTTTCCGCCGCATTGGGCACAGCCCTTCTGATGCTGACGGGCCTTGTCACCGACAGTCTGCTGTACGGCGGGCTGGGAGACCTGTCCGCCGCCGCCCAGTCCAGCGAAATTTTTCAGAATTTCCCGTACCCGCTGACGCTCCGCCAGGTGCTTTGGGCGTATTGCCTGCTAAAAGCTCTTGGCATGTGGCTGATGGGACTGCTGCTGTGGCTGATTCTTCAGCTGATCCACCATTTGCAGACGGCTATGGTGGCCGCCGCCGCATTTCTGGCGGTGGAATACAGTCTGTTCGCCTTTGTGCCGGACAGCTATGCCATCGTGGCCCTTCGGTACATCAACGTGTTTTCCTTCGTCGGCATGGAAAAGACGTTTCTGCACTATCTGAATATCAACCTGCTGGGTCGGGCGGTAAACGGAGCCATGCTGTGTACCGCCCTTCTGCCGGTGCTTTTGGTGCTGGCTGCGGCAGGAGCCGTGGTCTATGCCGGACATCACCGGCCCATAGCCGGAGCTAACCTGTTCCAGCGTCTGGCGGCCCGGCTGCGTCCCGTGTTTTCCCGGGCCTCCGGCCGGCTGACCCTGACGGGGTTCGAGTTCAAGAAAATCCTATGGTATCATAAGGGACTGCTGGTGCTGCTGGTCTTTGCTCTTTGGTGCTTCCGGGCAGCCGCAGCTCCTACGGCGGACGTGTCCCTGTACGACACAGATACCGCCGCATTTCAGAATGAGTTCCAGGGCCCTGCCACGGAGGACACCCTCCGGGCCATCCGGGCCCGCATAGCGGAGGTGGAAGGCTGGCCGGAGTCCGAGATCCGATCCACCCAGCTGGCGGCCCTGTCCGCCGTGGAGGCCGAGGCCCTGGAAAAGCAGGATACCGGCCTGTGGGTGCTGAATCCTGCGCCCATGTTTACCCTGTGCGGCGGCGATGTGGGCGGCAGTCAGCGCATTCCGTCCATGGCGGCACTGCTGACAGTGGCACTGCTGACGGCAGGCACCTTCGCCGGAGAGCGGCAGCAGCGAATGCTGCCGCTGCTGCAGACCACGCCCCGGGGCCGCCGCCGGGCGCCCCGCTGCAAGCTGACCCTGTCTGCCCTGTTGGCGGCAGCGGTATGGCTGACCCTGACCCTGCGGCAGGTGTACCAGGTTTCGTCGTATTACGGCGGCCTGACGGCCCTGTCCGCCCCGCTGCGCAGTGTGACCTATTTTGCAGACCTGGCCGCAGACTGCACTGTGGGCCAGTGGCTGGCCGGATGCCTGCTGCTGCGGCTGCTGGTGCTGCTGGCCGCCGCCATGACCGGGTGCCTGCTGTCGAGCCTGTGCCGGACGGTGAACGCTGCCGTGGTGGTATGCTGCGCCGGCCTGGTGGGCCCGGCGGCCCTGGAGCTGGTGGGAGTGCGCGCGGCAGGCATCCTGTCCCTGGCCCGCCTGTGGACGCCTGTTACCTGCTCCTTGTACGTCTATCTCATTCCCCTGGCTCTGCTGGTAGTCTGCCCCCTTCTATGCGTGCGGCGCAGGCCCAGGGTCTGATCTGTATAATTCAAGCTGCCCTGCGTACAAAGCAGGGCAGCTTCAGCCTGTCCCACGCCACACTGTCATGGATGTTTCCGGCAGTTACTTCCACTCATCCTCTTCAATGGACTTTTTCCCGAGCTTTTCCCGTTCCGCGTTGACTTCTCTGCGCAGCTGCCCGGAATAAACCTTGGCCGCCTTCGCAACTTGTTCCTTCTGGAGCTTTTTCTTATTCGCGCTGGCCTTGATGTGGGTGCCGTCAATGAAAATCGCGCTGGTGTCCAGCATTCTGTTATTCAATGCCTTAAGCATTGGGGGTAATCGCGAAAAGGAAACCCTAGATTGTAGTTCCAGGTTATAGTATACTATACACATTCCATATCACAAACATCAGCTATTGATAGCGTCTCCTGATAGCTTTTTGATAGCAGAAAGTCGGATACCACATAGGATCGGGATAACAGGTATCAAACAAAGTCAAATGGAATCAAATGCTCTATATAAAAAAGTTTAGAGTGCGTTTCTGCTTGGCGAGCAAGAGGAGGGCACCGATATGTTTGATTTTCTGCAAAAGGGAACAGAAATCAATACAACTCAAATCGTCGACGAAATTGAGGCGGCGGTATATGTTCATGTCAGACCGTATGGGTTCAAAAAGTATGGCAGAACGCTTCACCGCTTCGTCTCGGAGGATATTTCACAGGTGATTCATTTTCAAAGCGGTATGCCCGCGCACGGTATGGGCGGACTGCTGTGTGTAAATGTAGGCATTCGTATTCCGGAATGCTCTGATCGAGTTTTTCAGCCAAAAGCGGAAAAGAAAAAATACTATCACGATTATGACTGCACCATTCGCTCCCGCCTGGGAACAGTCAGCGGTAAACAGGAAACCTGGTCACAACAATGGACTGACGGGGATCTGTCCTGCACAAATCCGATTGCACACCGCAGTTTTACTATTCGGGCATGATGCTCAAAAACTTACCCTGTTTTTGTGATATGTTCCAATTCCTCCCAAATTGCAAAAAAGTGGTTGCAAAACGAACGCTGCGGTGTTGTATATGGTATAAGGTCGAAATATGGGACCAATGAGGAGGATGACCGTATGAAGGAGCCAGATAAAAATGTTTTATACATTTCGGACTACAGAATGCACGTAACTTCGCTAATGGCGGTAGCACTGTTCGTATATATTAACCACAAATACTTTACCGGCTTTTTCCGTGTTTTTCAGCCTCCTATACCCATAGCGATTGACTCCGTCACAGCTATTGGCATAATTGCTGTGACGGACGGAATGCTTTTTGCACATATTATTGCGCTCAGCCGAACATACATCGTGTCTACTAAGGGAATCACAGTCATTTTTCTCGGTATTTTTCGTCACCTTTACCCATGGGAAAAGTTCAAAGTAATAGATGTGTGCCCTGGGTTCGACGAGTGTGAAGGAGGAATTTTCATGTTGATGGTTTGCAGCACCATACCGATTCGGACGGTGGCTGGCGGAGCACTTCAGCTGGAAATGGCAATCTACCGTTGGCCTCACATATTATTTTTCTCCATGCTGTCCCTTGAAGAACGCATGTATTTTGATCGTCTGCGGCGAGGAGATGAGGCTTCGTGCAGTGAGGACTCTGATGACTGCTGAGATGGTGACTCGGAAATAGGGAAGGTGTTTGGCATACGAAAAGTATATCGCGCAGAGCTTCCGTTGACGGCTCCCATGTGGATGGTATCGGAGAAAATACAACCCCTTCCGCTATTGCGGATATGTCCATGATGAGTGCCGCCGCTGTGGCTGCAGTGATTTTCCTTGATTGCGATAAAGGACCCCCGGCCCAGCCGGAGGTCCTTTTGATTCACATGTACCGCACCACAATGCACACCATGGACACCGCCATCACCATGATGGTGGCCGGCGCGCAGTAGCGGCAATACTTGCCCCAGGTGACGGGATGGCCGTTCTTGGCGGCCACGGACGTGCCCACCACATTGGCGGAGGCGCCGATGGGCGTGGCGCTGCCGCCCAGATCCGTGCCCATGGACAGCGCCCAGGCCAGCACGTGCAGGTCCACGCCCTGGGTCTGAGCCATGGCCTGGATCACCGGCACCATGGTGGCGGCAAAGGGAATGTTGTCCACAAAGGCGCTGGCCACGGCGGACACCCACAGGATGATGGCCACCATCACCACGGCCTTGCCGCCGCTGATGTCGGCAATGCCGTCTGCCAGCACGGCCAGGCAGCCGGTGCGCTCCAGCCCGGCCACCACCACGAACAGGCCCGTGAAGAACAGCAGGGTCTTGTAGTCCACCCGGGCAAACAGTCCCGCAGCCGCCTTCCGGCCGCTGGTCAGCAGCGTCACCAGGCTCATCAGAGCCGCGGCGATGCACCCGATGGTGGCCACCGTCAGCTCCGTCTGGGCGTGGGTGATCAGCAGGACCACCACCACTAAGAAGGATGCTCCGCAGCCGTAGAACCCCGCCCGGTTGGTCACCGCCGACGCTGCGTCGGGGTACACCACGTCTGCCGGGCGATTCTTCTCGCTCTGGGCCAGGGGCTTCCGGAAGCACAGGAAGAAATACACCACCGTGAACACCAGACACACCGCCGCGATAACGCCGGTGTTGCCCAGGAAGTCGAAGAAGCTCAGCCCCAGGGAGGTGCCGATGATGATGTTGGGGGGATCACCGCACATGGTGGCCGAGCCGCCCAGGTTGGCGCAGAAAATCTCCGCCAGGATCATAGGCACCGGGTCAAAATACAGCGTTTTGGCCAGCTCCGCCGTCACGGCGGCCAGGAACAGGATCACGGTGATGCTGTCGATGAACATGGCCAGAAGCGCCGACATCACCATAAAGCAGATCAGCAGCGGCACCGTCCGGTAATGCACCAGCTTCGCGATTTTTAGGCACAGCCACTGAAAAATTCCCGCATGGCCCATGCCCTCCACCATCACCATCATACCGGCAATGAACACAATGGTGGACCAGTTGATGCCTGTATTGGACTCGGACGAGCCCAACCAGAAGCCCTTCTGGATAAAGCAGCTGAGGTTCAGCGTCTCCCAGATGGCCCCTCCGTCATGCATGCACAGGCCGAACACCAGTACCAGCACCAGAGCTCCGCTGCCCAGCGTTACCCACTGACGAGGAAACCGGTCCCAGATGATGAGGGCAAACATCACAACAAAAATGGCAACCGCCAAAATTTTCTCCATGATAGCTCCTCCCCTTTCTTCAGAAATAATCTTTAACCGTATGGTATTGTAGCCTCCCCACTCGGGAAAGTCAACCCCAGCGCCTTATACAGTTTCACAAAAATGTCACAAGCAGAAGCCGGTTTTCTGTAAATCGCATGACATTTACATGGAATTAACAACTTATTCACACATTTTCACTTGGGCATTCCGGAGTCTGTTCAAGTGCTTCCCACATGTAAAAAGAGGCTGTCCCGGGCGGGACAGCCTCTCTTTTATATGGTGTAAAACAAGTTTACTTGGCGGCCTTCTGAGCCTTGATGGACTCGATCAGCTCGGGAACGACCTTGAACAGGTCGCCCACGATGCCGTAGTCCGCCACCTCGAAGATGGGAGCGGACTCGTTCTTGTTCACGGCGATGATGCACTCGGAATCCTGCATACCGGCCTTGTGCTGGATGGCACCGGAGATACCCAGAGCGATGTAGACCTTGGGATGGACGGTCTTGCCGGTCTGACCGACCTGGTGGTCAGCGGAGATCCAGCCGGCGTCCACGCAGGCGCGGGAGGAACCCACGACGCCGCCCAGGACCTCAGCCAGCTCCTCGGCCAGCTTGATGCCGCCCTCAACGTCCTTGCTGATGCCGCGGCCCACGGACACGATGAAGTCGGCGCCGATCAGGTCAACCAGCTTCTTGGCAGCCTTCACGGTCTCGGTGACCTCGGTGTGGATGTCGGAGGCCTCCAGAGCGAAGGTGGGGTGCAGAATCTCAACGTCCTTCTTGCACAGGCGCTTCTTCATAACGCCGGGACGAACGGTGGCCATGGCGGGACGGAAGCGGGGGCAGATGATGGAGGCCATCAGGTGACCGCCGAAAGCGGGACGGGTCATCTTCAGGTCGCGATCCACGGGATGGGGCTCCCGGTTGATCATCACGGTGCCCAGCTTGTTGATGCGCTCCTCGGGCAGGGTGGAGGCTTCCTTCAGGAAGCCCTTGTAGTTGGGCATGTCGATGTCCAGGTGGGTGCAGTCGGCGCACAGACCGGTGTGCAGACGGGCGGCGCAGCGGGGAGCCAGATCACGGCCGATGTTGGAGGCGCCGAACAGCAGCACCTCGGGCTTGATCTCCTCCACGGCTTCCACGATCACCTTGGTATAGGCGTCGGTGGTGAAGTCCTTCAGCAGGGGGGAGTTGTACACATAAACCTTATCCGCGCCGTATTCGCCCAGCTCAGCGGCGATGCCGTCCACGTTGTCGCCCAGCAGAATGCCGCACAGCTCAACGCCCAGCTCGTCGGCCAGCTTCCGGCCCTCGGAGATCAGTTCAAAGGTGGTGGGCATCATCACGCCCTGACGCTGCTCGCAGAAAACCCAAACGTTTTTGAAGGCAGCGGTATCAGCACTATTAAAAGCCATTTTCTTATCTCCTTCCTTAGATGATATGCTTGGCGGCCAGGATGCCTGCCAGCTTGTCGGTAGTCTCCTTACCGGCGCCCTCGAGCATCATGCCGGCGCCCTTCTGAGGAGGCGTAAAGGAGGTCAGAATGTTGGTGGGAGAGCCGGCCAGACCGATGGTGCTCTTGTCGATCAGGGGATGATCCTTCAGAGTCTCATAGGTCATGGTGACCAGGGGCTTGGAATAGGCTTCAAAGGCGCCGCCCACGGACAGGTAACGGGGCTGATTCAGCTCCTTGATGCAGGTGATCATGCAGGGGGTCTTGACCTTCACGGTCATGTAGCCGTCCTCCAGCATGCGCTTGACGGTCAGGGTATTGCCGTCCTTCTTGATCTCGCCAGCGTAGGTCACCTGGGGCAGGTGCAGCTTCTCGGCGATCTGGGGGCCAACCTGAGCGGTATCGCCGTCGATGGCCTGACGGCCGGCCAGGATGATGTCGTCCTCCTCCACGCCGTAGGTGTCGATACCGGCGGCGATGATCTGGGAGGTGGCGTAGGTGTCGGAGCCGCCGAACTCACGGGCGGTGATCAGGACGCCCTCGTCCACGCCCATGGCCATCAGCTCACGCAGCATGCCTTCTGCGGGAGGGGGGCCCATGGTGAACGCGATGACCTTGCAGCCCAGCTGGTCCTTCAGGGACAGGGCGGCTTCCACGGCGTTCAGGTCGTCGGGGTTGATGATGGTCTGCATGGAGGCACGATCCAGGGTGCCGTCGGGGTTCACTGCCACCTTACCGGAGGTATCGGGAACCTGCTTCACAGTAACAAGAATTTTCATTTTACCTTTTACCTCCTCAATTACTTAACGCCCAGGTGGCTGGAGATGACCATGCGCTGGACCTCGGAAGTGCCCTCGTAGATCTCGGTGATCTTGGCGTCGCGCATCATGCGCTCCACGGGATACTCACGGGTGTAGCCATAGCCGCCGAACAGCTGCACGGCGCGGCGGGTCACATCGGAAGCGGCCTCGGCAGCAAACAGCTTGGCCATAGCGGCATCCATGGAATAGGGCTCGTGGTTCTGCTTCTTCATGGCAGCAGCGTACACCACGTACTGAGCGGCCTGCATGCGGGTGTGCATATCAGCCAGCTGGAACTGGGTGTTCTGGAACTGGGAGATGCGCTTGCCGAACTGGACGCGCTCCTTGGTATACTTGATGGCTTCCTCAACGGCGCCCTCGCCCAGGCCCAGAGCCTGAGAAGCGATACCGATACGACCGCCGTCCAGAGTCTTCATGGCGATCTTGAAGCCCTCGCCCTTCTTGCCCAGCATACGATCCTTGGGGATCACGCAGTCCTCGAAGATCAGGTCGCAGGTAGAGCTGCCGCGAATGCCCATCTTCTTCTCGTGCTTGCCCTGGGAGAAGCCCTTGTCGGTCTTCTCGACAATGAAGGCGGAGATCTCCTTCATGGTGCGGCCGCGCTTGTCGGTGGTCTTGCCGGTGACGGCGATGATCACGAAGGTGTCGGCCACGTTGCCGTTGGTGATGAAGCACTTGGAACCGTTGAGGATGTAGTTCTCGCCGGACTCATCCAGCACGGCGGTGGTCTGCTGACCCTGGGCGTCGGTGCCGGCGCCGGGCTCGGTCAGACCGAAAGCACCGATCTTGCGGCCGGAGCACAGGTCAGGCAGATACTTCATCTTCTGCTCCTCGGTGCCGTTCTCAAAAATGGGGGCGGCGCACAGGGAGGTATG
>ENA-OQNN01002161-OQNN01002161.1-human-gut-metagenome-genome-assembly--contig:-NODE-2161-length-10764-cov-5.940679_pt1 | contig 10764 bp, 7 predicted proteins | sample MGYA00242624_ERZ504870 | MGnify/ENA primary metagenome ERZ504870 (study PRJEB26092, sample SAMD00036379) | human gut metagenome | host: Homo sapiens | study: EMG produced TPA metagenomics assembly of... | reverse complement strand
GTGAGGTACTTACAGACAGCACAGATTTCTCTGTTTCCGAAGAGTTTGCCGCCGAGGATGCGCAGGAAGAATTTACCACCGAAGATGTCCAGGATGCTTTTGCTGCAGAAGCACAGCAGGGCGAAGCCTATGTTCTTATGAACATCCCATATGATGATTTCTATAAGGCAGAATTGAAAAACAATGATGTAAAAGTGGATGCCTTTACATCTGCAACCCTTAATAAATCAAGAACTTCCGGAATGATGAACGGAAATTCCGCTTATCATGTAGACCCCAACGGAACCGATGTAACAGGTGTTACATTCCCTGTAAAAGTCAGTGATCTTTCCCTCCTGAAAGACCAGAAACAGGTAACAGATTCTGACTCTGTTACAATTACTGTGACAAACAAAGGACAGACAAGCAGCAATACCTATACAGGAAAAGATTCCCTGATTGAAAATGCCTCTTATTCTTATTACATTTTAAGCGAAACACCGTCTTATTACAAAGAACTTACTGTAAATGCAGATGGCAGCTATTCATTCTCAGCAATGAAAGGCGCTCAGACAAAGACAGTTGCAATTGATGCTACATTAAAAACAGAAACAAAATACGGTGATTATGAACTGGATCTGGACAAGGAAATTTTTTCATCACTGCTCGATACAACCACAGATAAGGTTTATGGTGTAACTGTAAATACTACAGACGGAACTAACTATGGCCTGCGTCATCTGGAGAATATCTGGCACGGAAGCAAGCTTGCCTGGGGAACCGGATATACAACAGAAGTTCACGGATGCCCTGTTTCTTCTGCACATTATAAATCAATCATGGGAAAAACCATTGACAGCGTTACTTATTACACAGATAAGGGAATGATCACCTTTGATGTTCCGAATGTAAAGGTACAGACAACTACAGGAATCAAGGCAACAGTAGCAGATATTATGAATACAGACACATCTGCAGCAGTTACCTTTGACCAGACACTGCCTGCTGATTTCAAGGCACAGTATGCCGTAGACGGAACTGCGGTTTCCTGCACAGACGGAAAACTTGCTGTTGGAACTCTTGCACTGGGAACACACAAGGTTGAAATTGCAGATGCCAGCGGAAACTACGCAGCTATTGTCACTGAATTTACAGTAAATACAGACAAAATGCCGGCTTCCTATGACAGTAACGAGACAAAGCTGGTTGCAGCAGAAGGCATTACTGCAGAAGAATTCTCTGCATACATTAAGAGCATCAGCAAAGTAAAAGTTGATGATACAGAATATGCCGCAACAGGAAAAGGAAGCAAAATCATTGTAAAAGAAGATGGAACTTTAGACCTCACAGATCTTCAGGTAACAGACACAACTGTATTTGAAATAACTGCTGTGGGATATAAGAATAATCTTACTTTTACTTACAAAGAAGTAGAAAATACATTTGAATTAAATACTTCTTCCAAGACTCTATATACAAAAGGCAGCACAAAAACCACTCTCAAAGTTACAACAAACCTTACCGATAAAATTACATGGGAATCTAGCAACACAAAAGTGGCTACAGTAAACAGCAACGGTGTTGTAACTGCTAAAGCAAAAGGAACAGCAGTGATCACAGCATCCTGCGGAGAATACAAAGTAACCTGCAAGATAACAGTTAAGAATCCATCACTGAAACTTACAAAAACTTCAGCGACTGTAAAAGCAGGAAAAACAACAAAAATTTCCGCAAAAGCAACCCCATCCGGAAAGATTACTTACAAATCCAGCAACACCAAGATTGCAACAGTAAGCTCCAAAGGCATTGTAAAAGGAAAGAAAAAAGGTACAGCCAAAATCACAGTAACCTGCAACGGAGTTAAAAAGGTATTTACAGTAAAAGTAAAATAAATGATAACAGATCAATGACTCACACAATAAATGACCTCGGATTTTGCTCCGGGGTCATCTTAATGAGAAAAAAACAACATTAGCAAAAGTCATTATATATAGATTTTTGGATACGAAAATGATATACTTCCAAAGTTAGTTGCGATTAAGTTTTGCTTCGCTCAAAAACAAATATCATATCCGGCAAAAATAAAATGAAAGAGAGGAAACAACGTGAATAATCAAAATTTTTATCTGCGTCTGATTGCTCTTTTGCTGATCATCATGGCGGTATTTTTCTATAATGGAACAGTAAAGGATAAAGAACAGACTCAGGATATTGCAGACCTGACTGCAAAAGTAGAGAGTCTGGAGAATCAGCAGGACCAGATTCTTACAGCATTACAGGAAACTTATGAAGAACAGAAAACAGCAGCAGAAAGTAAAACTTCTTCTGATGCCTCTTCAAAAGCTGATAATAAATCCGAAAAGGATTCTACAGATAATAAGGAAAATACAGACCAGGCAGATTCTGAAGAAGCCGATGACTCTGACAATGTATATAAGAATGGCACCTTCGAAGGTTCAGGAACAGGATACGGTGGAACGATCACTGTTCAGGTAACTCTGGAAGACGATACCATTACAGCAGTCAGTGTAGTCAGTGCACCGGGTGAAGACAGTGCTTATCTGTCACAGGGTGAGAATGTCATAAACAGCATCATCAGCGAGCAGAGCACAGATGTTGACACCATTTCCGGAGCAACTTTCAGTTCTACCGGTATCTTAGAAGCAGTAAATGACGCATTATCAAAGGCGGAAAACGCATGAAAAAGAAACAACGAAAGGTACGGCTGATCCGTGCCGCCATACAGCTTATATTTTTTATAGCAGCGCCATCTCTTTTTTCTACTGCATTTGCAGGAGTAAAATCTATCTTTCTTGCAATCGGAGGACAGCAGAGCGTAACCTGGAACTCCTTTCTGGATATCACGGCATTGCTGTTGATCATTACCATTCTGTTCGGACGTCATTTTTGCGGTTATGCCTGTGCGTTTGGCTCGCTGGGAGATGCTCTGTATGAGCTTACCGCATTTATTCGTGCGAAATGCTTTGGAAAAAAGAAAAAACATGGATATCCGGAGGAATGGGTGCACAGATTACAGAAAGTAAAATATGTGCTTCTTACATTCCTGCTTCTCTCCTGCATAACAGGATTCTATTCTAAATTACAGGGAATGAGTCCATGGGATGTATTCTCCATGCTTACAACAGGCAGACTGCCAAAATCTACATATATTGCAGGAACAGTTCTGCTGATCCTGATCATGGTCGGAATGTGTACACAGGAGCGTTTCTTCTGCCAGTTTCTTTGTCCCATGGGAGCGGTATTTGCAATCATGCCGATCATCCCGGGAGCACTTTTCAAACGTAATCGTCCAAACTGTGCGCAGAAGTGCACTCTCTGTAAGAAGAGATGTCCGGCACATCTGGATATTGACGGCGATACTGCACATTCAGGGGAATGCATCTGCTGTCACGCCTGCACTGCAGTCTGCCCAAGAAAAAATATTCACACAGGCACTGTTATTGATAAAAATTAGCAATTACTAACTTATTGAGAAAATTTGATTAGTAAGAACTAACTATATTGGTAGACATACTATCCGTACAATGATATAGTCTATAGAGTTAGATAACAACAACAATAAGAGGATAAGGAATCAGAAATATATGACAAACAGACGCTCTTTTGTGCTGGGACTTTTCATTACGGCATCTCTTTTATGCACATCCCGGACTGCATGGGGAAACTCTGAAATAAACACATACACCAAAACAGACTTTGCTATGGACACCGTAGTATCAGAGACTCTTTACACAACAGGTGAGGACATCACAGCAGACGTAATCTCTGCATTAAAAGATGTGGAAGAGAACTGGATCTCCTGGACAAAAGAAAGTTCTCAGATATATCAGATCAATCAAAATGCCGGGAATACAACAACGGTATCTGATGAAACTGCCACCTGTTTAAAACAGGTACTGGATTTGTCGAAAGCTTCTGGCGGAGCCATGGATCCTACTATGGGAAGAGTGATCCGCCTGTGGGACATTGACGGAGAGGATCCGCACATTCCTTCAGATGATGAATTAAATTCCTTGCTTGAAAATGTAGGATATGACAAGGTGACTCTGGATGGAAATAAAGTTACCATGCCGGAAGGAGTAACTCTTGATCTGGGGGCTGCAGGTAAGGGAATTGGCTGTGATGCAGCACAGAAGATTCTTGATGCAGATAAAAATGTATCAGGCATGATCCTGAATCTGGGCGGCAGCAGTGTTATGAGCTATGGAAGCAAACCCGACGGCTCTGCCTGGCAGGTAGCTGTCACTGATCCGCGGGATACAGAAGGTGATTACCTGGGAGTAGTTACTCTGAATGGTACTGAATTTTTATCTACTTCCGGAGATTACGAAAAATACTTTATAGAAGATGGTGTTCGATATCATCATATACTGGATCCTGCTACAGGATATCCTGCAAGAAGCGGTCTCACATCTGTGACGGTTGTGTGTGATGACGGCCTGAACGCAGACGGACTTTCCACTGCATGCTTTGTACTGGGAAAAGAAAAGGCAGAAGAACTTTTGAAGAAATACAATGCAGACGGTCTGTTCGTAGATGATTCTGATCATGTCTGGATGACGGAAGGCATGAAAGAAAGATTTCAATTACTGAAAGATACTTATTCCATCGGTGAATAGGTTTATCTTATATAAAGATCTCTGAACTGTCAAAAATTTCAGTTTTCCGGACAGTTTGGAAATATATTTATTAACTCATATTCAGGAGGATTTAAAGGTATGCGCAAGGGAAATTTAATCAAAATGGCAGCTCCTGCAATTTTAAGTGCAGCAATGATGGTTTCAGGATTACCGGTTATGGCTGCGGATTTTACATCTGATACTGCGGTGGAGACTGAGGCACAGGCAGATGAGTTTGATGCAGCAGATGACACTGTTTCTGCTTTTGCAGGCGATGAGGAAACACCTTTTGTTGACGATCAGGCAGCAGCAGAAGATGAATTCGCTGCAACAGCAGAAACAGGCTACAAATATGTCTATGCAGGTCTGACATGGGCACAGTACTGGGCATCTGAGGGAGTTTATAATGCTGCAAACACAGCTTCCAATGGAACAAAAGACAGCCATGATGAACTTGACAAAGGCGGTTTCGACACAGTAACCAGAGCTACTGTAAACCATGGCCTGCACAGAGGAAGCTACCAGTGTGAAGCAATCATGTATGACAAAAACGGCGGTTCTTATGAGATTTCCTACTGGACCTCAGCTAATGATGCAGTTCTTACGGACGGAACAACTGTAAAGCTGAATCAGCCTGAAAGAGGACAGATTACAAAAGCTGATGGAAGTGTTGTAGAATTCGACCATTATAACGTAGTAGGCCTGAAATATGTACCTGTCGCAGTAAAAGCAGAAGATTATGAAGCCTTCAAATCCCAGTTCAAGGTTGTGGAAGACGGAAGCACAGTTGCCGGAGGATTTGGAGAAAACAATTTGCAGTCCTATAGTGCAGTTGCTGATGTTACCGCTGAAACAAACGGCTTAAAAGAAGCTGTAAAAGGTTCCGATGGAACATTCACATTTAAGGCAAGAACAAACGGTACAGGTTCCGGACTTAAAGATCAGGCACTCCAGACAGCATCCAATGTTACCGCAACAGTAAAAGAAGCAAGTGGAAGTTACGGCGAATTCTTAAGAGTAGATATTACAGGTGACGGATATGGTGCTCTTGGTGCTAAAATGTATGCTGTAAAATGGGATTACTACGGAAATGGTGATAAAGTTCTGGCATCTTACGGAACAAAATTTGCAGCAGATAACTGGATGCACAAGGCAATGGGAATCCAGCTTGGTCTGACAGATTCCTACCGCTGCCAGCTTCCAAAAGGAACAGATGGAACCGGAAAATGGAAAATCACCGTATATGCAATGGGATATGCAGATACTGTATTTGAAGTTAATGCAACAGATGCAAACATCGTAAAACCGGAAGCAGGAGAAGCAGATACAACAGCATTAAAAGCAGCAGTAGAAAAAGCAGAAGCCTTAAAAGAAGCAGATTACACAGCAGATTCCTGGAAGGCAATGCAGTTAGAGCTTCAGGAAGCAAAGGATCTTCTTGCAAAAGAAAAGCCAACTCAGGCAGAGGTTGATGAAGCAACAACTCATCTGAACGCAGCAGTAGAGGCTCTTGTTAAAGCAGATACGAAGGTAACAGTAACTCTCAACAAGAAAACAGCCACTGTTTACAAAGGAAAAACAACTACACTGAAGGCAACTGTAACAGGAGCAGATGCACCAAAAGTTACATTTACTTCCAGCAACCCAAAAGTTGCAGCCGTAAACAAAACAACCGGTAAAGTTACTGCAAAAGCAAAAGGTAGTGCAGTCATCACAGCTAAATGCGGAGATGTAAAGGTAACCTGCAAAGTAACAGTTAAAAATCCAACTCTTACACTGAACAAAACATCTGCATCTGTAAAAGTCGGCAAAACAACTAAGATCACAGCAAAAGCAGCTCCGTCAGGAAAAGTTACATACAAATCCAACAACAAGAAAATTGCTACAGTATCATCCAATGGTACAATTAAAGGTATCAAAAAAGGTACTGCCAAGATTACAGTAACATGCAATGGCGTAACCAAAACAGTTAAAGTAACTGTAAAATAATCTGACCGGACTGAAGTCAGGCGAATATTTACAGTCGGATTCGCAGACAAGAGAAAAGAAATCCTGTATCCCACAGAAAGGGCAGGATTTCTTTTCAGCTGTAAAACTTTATACAGTTATTACAGTAATCACTTGAATATGATTACCTGAAACAAACTATTGAAGAAGGAGGAATTTATGGACAAAAATAATGAGCAGAAAAATAATAAGACTCCGGAAACGAAACCAAAACAGGACAGTTTCCGTCCATGGTTAAAGCTTATTCCTGCGGCAGCAGTTTTTGCAGCAGTCTGTGTAACCTGTTATCAGGCAGATAAAAGCCCTGTGGAGACTACATCAGTTTCCGATAATAATGTTATGTCTACCGATGAGATTAAAGAATTGATTTCACAAGGAACTGCAGGTAAGGATTTTGATTCAGAAGACTCTTCTGAAACCAATGGAACCTCAATTTCAAAAACATCAAAAAAGACAAAAAAAACAAGTAAGATTAAAACAGGAACAAAGAAAAATTCATCTACAGGTTCCTCTGCAAATGGAGGTACAGCAGGGGGTGGTGCAGGAAGCACAGTCACACCAACTACAGAAGTTCCTGCCGGTGGATATGCAGATGGTACCTATACAGGCTCCGGAACCGGTTTCGGAGGAACGATCACTGTTCAGGTAACTGTCACTGACCATAAAATTGCAGCTATCAATATTGTAGATGCATCAAATGAAACAGCCTCCTATTTTGCAAATGCACAGGGTGTGATCAGCAAAATTCTTGCAAGCCAGTCTCCGAACGTAGATGCAGTCAGTGGTGCCACTTATTCTTCAAACGGAATTATTACTGCGGTTCAGAATGCATTGTCACAGGCAATTCCATCAGGAAATCAGGCAGTTGTTACGCCAACTCCCACTCCATCACCGAAACCGACAAAGAAACCTTCTCCAATACCGAAGCCGGGAGACGAACAGATTTACAAAGACGGAACCTATACAGGAACCGGTAAAGGATACAGTGGGACAATTACGTTGACAGCTAAGATTAAAAAAGGTATGATCAAGTCTCTGGAAGCAGAGCATACAGATACGCCTATGTTCTTTAAGAAAGCATGGGATATCCTGGAAAATGAGATCATTCAGAATCAGTCTGTCGATGGCATTGATACTGTCAGTGGTGCAACCTACTCTTCAAAGGGTATCATAAACGCAATGAAAGATATTCTGAAACAGGCAGAAAAAGGCACCACAAAAGTGACACCAACTCCAACACCAGAAGTAACAGTTACGCCAACTCCTGAGGCAACCCCAACCCCGACACCGGAAGAAACTCCGACTCCGGAAGTTACTCCAACACCAGAGGAAACACCGGCTCCCACACCAACACCGGAAGAGACTCCGGAGCCTACGCCGGAACCTACAGGACCATATATTGACGGAACTTATACAGGCTCAAGCTACGGATACAGTGGAAGAGTAAATGTAACCGTAACGATTCAGGGCGGTCAGATTGCATCCATTGAACAGAGTAACAGTGATTCACCTGAGTACTTTGATTATGCATGGGAAACTATTTATCCTCAGATTATGGGAAATCAGTCAGCAGACGGAATTGATGCTGCAAGCGGTGCCACTTATTCCTCAGAGGGAATCCTTGGAGCAATTCAGAAAGCTCTTGCCCAGGCATTGGCATAAAATTATTGTAAGAGAAAAAATCATATGCTCTGGCTATTTCTAACTTATAACGTAAAAATGGAGGACAACAATATGATTAAAACAACTGTAAAAGTAGACGGTATGATGTGCGGAATGTGCGAATCTCACGTAAACGATGCAGTGAGAAAAGTCTTTCAGGTAGATAAAGTTACTTCTTCCCACAGCAAAGGGGAAACTGTGATCATTTCAGAGAAACCTGTAGACGAAGCAAAGCTAAAAACAGCCATCAGCGCAACAGGATACGAAGTAAAAGGTATCAGTTCAGAACCTTATGAAAAAAAGAAAGGTCTGTTTTCATTTCTTCATAAATAATGAGCATGTTCAGTAAATATCATTAAATCATAAACCTATTAAAAAAACAGGCAGAAACTTTGCAGATTATACTGCAGTTTTTGCCTGGCTTTCTCTGTGCCAACAAATTGATTTCTCGACAAATCTCGAATAATGGCGTTAAAAAGTCTGAAAAATTCCCAAAAATCAGTTGCTTAATTTGTACAAAACATGGTAGACTATTTGTAGTTAAGAAGTGACAGAAATTTACAATTACTTAACCGAATCAGGTGAGACAAATGACTCTATCTGCCTGATTAATCAGGAGATGAAAGAATGAAAAAGAAAATAGAACTTGTCTGTTGGATTTTATTTACCGTTTGTTCTGGTATTGGTTTCTTTATTAACTTTATGAGCACACCTCCGGTAAACGATACACATACATTTACTTTATACATGATTGGTGCTGCTGTGGTATCCTTACTATACCCGGCATCTATGTTTGTTCTTGGATTGAGAAACCGCTACCTGTATGATAAGTTAAATGAACTTGCTGAAGAAAAGGGTGAAACTGAAGCTGCCAAATCTGCACACACTTTCAGGTCATCCGCATCAGGATATACAGTTCCTGATATGGACATCCTTGTCAGTGCTCTGACCTCTGATCAGAAACTTACAGAGGAAGAGAAAGAATATTTATTAGAAGACATTAAGAAGAAATGATGTGATGTTTAAATGGAACTGTTAGTCTGTATGTCCATTGCAGGAAGCATTCCTGTAATGATCTGTTTATTTTTATATCTAATTCAACGTGGAAATTATAACTACATTCTCGGAAGAAGATTACTGCTGACAGGTGTTTTCTTTTATCTGGTGCCTGTGCAGTTGGTGAAGTATTTACTTCCAAAAGATGCACTTCCGGAAACAATGTTAATTGGCAGAAAAGCTGATTCTTATTTATCAGGCACCTTGTCTTTCTGGAGTGAAAAGCAGGGTGATTACATATGGATACCTCAATGGTTTAATATATTTGCCAGGATCTGGCTAGCAGGAATTATTATCTTCGCAATCTATGAGATTATTAAATACTGGAGAGGAGCACATTCTATCCGGAACTATATCTTTGAAAAGATTGAAGATCCTGAAGATAATCTTACTTATTACCTGATTCCGGATGAGATTTGTGGTCCATGTACCATCGGATTTTTCCGTCAGAAAATCGTATTTCCAGAGAGCTTTCCTCTGCATCCTGATTTTATTATGGTATACAAACATGAACATACACATTTGAAGAATCATGACAATTTAGTAAAACTTTTATGCCTTTTCGTTCTGTGTCTGCACTGGATGAATCCCGTGGCATATCTTTTACTTTTCCTTTACATAGATACAGCAGAAATAGTCAGTGATAGTGCAGCTGTCGATGGCTGTACAAAGGAAAAACGTCAAGACTATGCAAATTTGCTGGTATTAGAAGCCGCAACTTCTGATATACGTCCAGCCGTGTGGAAAAATAACCTTTCCGGACATAAACGCAATAAGGAAGGAAAGGATTTTAAAACATTAAAAAGGAGGATCAACTACATGATGAAGGAAAAGAGAAAAGGGATGTTACAGAGAGGAATTATGGTGGCAGTATCGGCGTTGACAGTTGTGGCGAGTGCTGGAACGGTATTAGCTTATGAACCATTGCCATCTTCAGATGAAAGTTTTAACGAAATTATTTTCGATGATGAACCAGATTTTTCTACATATGATACATTCAATATAATAATAGATAGTATTGATTTTTCTAAGGGAAATCAAGCCTTTATTTATCCTGAAGGCAATTATATTATTATTGAAAATAATGAAGATGCTGTGATGCATACGCACTTTGTACGCATAGCATGGTGAATGGATATTTTTCAAATCATATGAGCAACAGTTCAGGTGGTTGCACTGTAAAAACTTATACATGTCAAAGATGTGAAAAGTGCGGCTATTTAGCTAATGCAAAATTGTATTCAACTAATACTTATGTAAAATGCCCACATAAATAATATTACATCATAGAAATGGTTTTAATTATTTTTTTGTTAAAGTAATTAAAACCATTTTTTGTTCTACTCAAAATGTTAAAATTTTATATACATGGAATAGTATAAACGATATTTTATCGCATAAATTTGTAAAGTAGTGATTT
>ENA-OQNN01002158-OQNN01002158.1-human-gut-metagenome-genome-assembly--contig:-NODE-2158-length-10783-cov-5.851070_pt1 | contig 10783 bp, 7 predicted proteins | sample MGYA00242624_ERZ504870 | MGnify/ENA primary metagenome ERZ504870 (study PRJEB26092, sample SAMD00036379) | human gut metagenome | host: Homo sapiens | study: EMG produced TPA metagenomics assembly of... | reverse complement strand
GACTGAGTTGTGCTAAGTATATCTTTGCGTTAGGTTGTTTGTTACGCTGTCTTCGGTTCCCGGTGAACCCGTTGTTGTCTTGCCAATCTCAACAGCGGCAACCGTGCCATCCGCTCCAGTTGCACCAGTTGCCCCCTTCGCTCCGGCAGGAATGACAAAGTTCAACACAGCATTGCTTTCCGTTCCGGTGTTGGTAACACTGGCATTTGTTCCGGGTGTACCTGTGGTGGTCGTTCCGACTTGCACGGTGGCAGCAGTTCCGGCAACTCCGGCTGCTCCTGTCGCCCCGGCAGGAATGACGAAGTTTAGCACCGCATTGCTTTCCGTTCCGGTGTTGGTAACACTGGCTTCTGTTCCCGGTGCACCTGTGGTAGTTGTTCCAACTTGAACAGTGGCAGCAGTACCGTCCGCACCATCTGCACCATTTGCCCCAGCAGGAATGACGAAGTTTAGCACCGCATTGCTTTCCGTTCCGGTATTCGTAACGCTTGCATCTGTTCCCGGTGCATCTGTGGTAGTCGTTCCAACTTGAATAGTGGCAGCAGTACCATCCGCACCAGTTGCACCGTTTGCTCCCGTTGCCCCAGCAGGAATGACGAAGTTCAACACAGCATTGCTTTCCGTTCCGGTGTTGGTAACACTGGCTTCTGTTCCCGGTGCACCTGTGGTAGTTGTTCCAACTTGAACAGTGGCAGCCGTGCCATCTGCACCATCAGCCCCATTTGCTCCCGTCGCCCCAGCAGGAATGACGAAGTTCAACATGGCGTTGCTTTCCGTTCCGGCGTTGGTAACGCTTGCATTTGTTCCCGGTGCACCTGTGGTGGTCGTTCCGACTTGCACGGTGGCAGCAGTTCCGGCAACTCCGGCTGCTCCTGTCGCCCCGGCAGGAATGACGAAGTTCAACACAGCATTGCTTTCCGTTCCGGTGTTGGTAACGCTCGCATTTGTCCCCGGTGCACCTGTGGTAGTCGTTCCAACTTGAATAGTGGCAGCCGTGCCATCTGCACCATTTGCCCCCATCGCCCCGGCAGGAATGACGAAGTTCAACACAGCATTGCTTTCCGTTCCGGTGTTGGTGACGCTCGCATTTGTTCCCGGTGCACCTGTGGTAGTCGAGCCGACTTGAACAGTGGCAGCCATACCAGTTGCACCAGTTGCCCCTGTCGCACCCGTTGCACCAACCGCTCCCGTTACACCCGGCGGCCCTTGAAAACAACACGTTGGCATTGGCGGCGGCGGTGGACAGCAGCCACAGTTCGGATTTTTAGAATCATAACATGCCATAAAGTGTTCCCCCTTTTTGTTTTTCTAACAATTCTTTCTTTTTGAGATAAGGTTTAGCTTCCTCTGTTTTCCCCAACGCCAACAGGCATTGGCAGAGGGCAGTCAGCGGCAGTTCTTCCAGATAAATCGGCTGGCAAAATCCCACTTGCGGACGTTTTCCGCATTCCAATGCCAGCTGAAACCAGAATACCGCTGATTCTAATTGTTGATGGGCAGACAGATATTGTCCGATTCGATAACAAGCATCTGCCCGTGGCGTGGCATACTGAAAACTTTGGAATACACTTTGCAGGGCAGCTTCCGGCTGCTGAAGTTGCTGGTAACAATCCGCTCGACATAGACAGGCGGTTGCACAGTCTACCGACCAGCCACCGCCATCCGCTAAAAACTTAGAGAATGCCGAGATGGCAGCCTGATAGGCAGCGTGTTCCATTAACTCCCGTGCATAGTAATATTGTTCCCGTGGAGAAAACGGAATGCCAGCAGCAATTTGCTTTTGATAGATTTGTAAGTTTCGGTCTGCATCCCGTGGCTTTTGTTTTTTGTGCCAGATGGGAATTTCTTCTCGCTGGACTGTCCCTCGAATTGGAATGACTTCGTGTACCGCCCCTTCCCATTGATAGTTTGCAGTTCGCCGCATTAATCGTTCTCGTTCAAAGGTGAAAAGCGGTTGATTTTTTGCGTCCAACGCTGCATAATAGGGCATTACAATCATGTCTGCCTGAAAGTATGGTTTTCGCTCTAAAAATCGCTGTTGACTTTCCGGAGGCAATACATCATCTGCATCCATCCAGAATAGATAGTCCCCCGTGCCCTTAGAGAATGCAAAGTTTCGGGCAGCAGAAAAATCATCCTGCCACGGAAAATCATAGAGGTGCGGTGTAAAAGCGGTTGCAATCGCCTTTGTTTCATCGATAGAGCCAGTATCTACAATGATGATTTCATCGACCAGATGGGTAACAGACTGCAAACAGCGTTCTAAAACAGCTGCTTCATCTCGTACAATCATGCATAAGCTAATCGTTGGCATAAAAAATCCCCCTCTGTGTATTCCTACCGTTATACTATGCAGGAATTCCAGAGGGGGTGAACCGATTCAATTTTCATCAATCACCGATGAGCATCAAACACCAGTAACAAGTTTCATCAGAAGAAACATAAACGCCAACAGCTGCACTGGTATAATCTGTACCCAAAATATTTGCACGATGTCCCGGAGAATGCATCCAGGCAGTTGTTGCCGTTTTTGGGGTATTAAACCCAGCAGCAATATTTTCACCAGCACTCATATAGAAAATTTCTAAGTCGTCCAAAACGGAAAAAGCAGATTTTCCATTTGGTCGAGAGTGAGAAAACGATGTTGCAAGTTCTTCTGCTCGGATAGAAGCAGCCTGATACAATTCTTTATTGAAAGAAAGTTCAGCCAGTCCATTTTCTACTCGGTTTTCATTAACCAATTCTAAAACCTTTTGAGAACGATCCCATGCAAGTTGCTCTGCTGCGGACATTCTTAAAATCTCCCAGCTAACCGTAATACCGGCTGCCTGTTTGGCGTAATATTGCAGCACCATAACAGCATCCTGTACAGAGATGACACCATCTTCATCGACATCTGCCGTGACTTTCAAGTCACTTGAAACCTCCGTGGGGATACCGGCAGAGATTTTTGCATAGGTTTCCAAAATCCAGCACGCATCTTGTATTGTAACCGAACCATCTCCATCAACGTCCCCCAATTCTGCTGCAGATGCAGAAAAAGCACTGCCATTTAATAAAAACGAAATTCCAAAAACTGTTGATAAGATACAAGCAAAACCCCGCAGCAAGATTGTACGAACCGCTGTTATTTTTTGTTTCATTTCCATCCTCCTTTTCTCAAATATTGTATAAATGTTCCATAATTATTCTATCATAGAGTTTCTTTTTTGTCAACATGCTGAATGTGGACAATTAGTAACGAATTGAAACAGAATTGTTTCAAAATGGTGATTCGGTGAAACGGCACATTTTCAAATAAGAATATTTTATGAAAAGCGTGTCACAAGATGCATGATGGATGGAATGAACAGAAAAACAGCAACTTGTTTTTCTACAAGCTGCTGAATATGATCGGATTATCTTTGGAAATAGAAAGACAAAAGAAATTTTGCCGGATGTCCATGATATTTTGGCATCGGCGGCGGTGCTTCATGATGGGGTTGTGTTTCCACTGTACAGAGAAAGACGAACAGATACCAAATCCAATAAGCCAAGAATAACAGCGATAATACAAAACCGCAGATGCAGAGAATCAGACCGGCAGTAACCAGACCATTGTGGAAAACTTTTTCCTGTTTCCGTACTTTGATGACAAAAACAATCCCAAGAATGCTGCAAATCGTGGAGAGAATCGGAACGCAGGCAAGGGCAGAGGAAATAATGCCTAGAATTAAAGATGCAATGGCGTATCCGCTGCTATGCGTATAGGGAACCACAGATTTTTCGGAAATGGTTAGATTGTTCTGCAAAGCAGCATCTGAATCCTGTTGTGTGTGCATAGCGAAACCTCCTATCTATCGAAATGTTCAATGAAATCATGCATGTACATCACCATCATAACAAAAAAGAAGTGGTTTGTCAAGCATTTTTCCCAGCGGAAAAACAGCAAATTCTTGGGAAATGTTGCACGACAGACCGTTGTCCGCAGAATCGTTGCAATCGTTTGCAGCAGTGAAACAATTTCTGGAAATGGATGGCATAGCATACAAAAAAACAGACCTGCATTTGTGATAGTTGATGTAATTTCCTTACAGCATATTGCTTTTTTTCGGGTTTTCTTGTATAATAAGAAAAAAATAAGGGAGTGTGGAGATGAAGAAGTGGCAGATTCAGCAGCCGGATGAAGCGGCTGCAAAGAACATACAGGCGAACAGTGACCTTTCGCTTTTTTGTGCAGAATTGTTGACGGTACGAGGCTATCGAACGATTGAGGAAACGGCATCGCAGTTTTCCTGTCCGGCACTCTCTGACCCGTTCTTGATACGGGATATGCAGGCGGCAGCCGATTGTTTAAATGCAGCGATTGACAGCGGTGAAAAAATTTGTGTCTATGGAGATTATGACTGTGACGGCGTGATGGCGACCGTCATTCTCTATTCTTATCTCATGGAACTGGGTGCAGATGTGGTTTATTATATTCCGGAGCGGTCGGAAGGATATGGTATGAATCTGAACGCACTGGAAACACTGAAAGCACAGGGTGTTTCGCTGATTGTCACAGTAGACAACGGAATCGCAGCGTTAGAGGAAGCCGACTGGATTGCAGAACAGGGCATGCGGTTGGTGATTACCGACCACCACCAGCCCTACAGTACACTGCCAGCAGCAGTTGCCGTAGTAGACCCGCATCGTGTGGACTGCCCGTCCCCGTTCTCGCTATTCTGTGGGGCAGGACTGGCATTGAAACTCGTTGCAGCGATGGACGGCGGCGATATGACTTTTGCATTGGAGCAGTTCGGCGATTTGGCAGCGATTGCAACGGTTGCCGATGTGGTTTCTCTGACGGGAGAAAATCGCTTTTTGGTACAGCAGGGGTTGCGGTTGCTCGCCAATACGGAACGCCCGGGCTTGCTGGCACTGCTGGAACTGACTGGGATGCAGGGAAAGACGCTGACGGCAACCAATCTTGCCTTTACGCTTGCCCCACGCATCAATGCAGCTGGGCGATTTGGTTCGCCGAAGCTGGCAGTATCGTTGCTGCTGGCGGAAACGATGGAAGAAGCCATGCCGCTTGCGAAGCAGCTGGAGCAGTGCAACCGACAGCGAAAGGAAGCCGAAGCTGACATTTTGCAGGAGATTCAGGAACAGATTCAAGTTCATCCGGAACTGGTACAGCAGCGAGTATTACTGTTCAGCGGAAACGATTGGCATCATGGTGTGATTGGAATTGTAGCGGCTCGATTGGAAGAGCAGTTCGGGAAACCGGTCATGGTTCTTACGATTGAGGGCGAACAGGCGAGAGGTTCAGCACGGTCATTCGGTGATTTTTCTGTGTTTGCGTGTCTGGATGCTTGCCGCAGCCACCTGACAAAATACGGCGGACATCCGGGAGCAGGCGGATTTTCGCTTTCTGCCGCAGAAATTCCGGCGTTTTTCGCAGCCGTGCAGCAGTATGCAGCGGAGCAGTTTCCGCATATGCCGCAGATGACCTTGCAGGCAGATCGGTTGCTGTTGCCGCAGGATCTCACCATAGAGAATATTGCAAGCCTTTCAGTTTTAGAACCATACGGCGAGGGGAATCCAGCTCCAATTTTTGCGATTTGTCATGCCGTATTAGAAGCGATTCAGCCGCTCTCCGGCGGTCTGCACAGCAAGTTAAAGCTGCGGTATGGCAGTCTGTATTTGGATGTGCTGTTGTTTCGGGTTGCACCGGATGCCGTAGGCTTACCGCTGCAAAGCATGTGTGATTTTCTGGTAACGGCAGAGTGCAAGACGTTTCAGGGCAGACCGCAACTCTCGTTAATTGTAAAAGATTACCGCAGAAGTGGCATTTCACAGGCAAAGTATTTTGCAGCCCGTGAGGCATACGAAACGGTTTGCCGGAAAGAGCCATTGCCGGATGCTTATTATGCAGCGATGACCCCGACACGCTCGGAGTTGGTGCAGGTTTATCGGCATTTGCCGGAAACACCATTGGCAATGGATACGTTATTTATTCAGCTGCAACCGCAGTATAACTATGGAAAGCTGCGGCTGATTCTGGATATTTTTGCAGAATTAAAGCTGATACAAATGGATGTTTGGAAAGAAACAGTTCAGCGGTTACCGGTTACAGGAACGGTGCAGTTGGAACAGTCTGCGATTCTCGCAGAGATACAGGAAAAAACGGGGAGGGTTTCTTATGATAAATGATCAAAGTGTTTTACAGGGAATTCCGGACAACGTTACGATTTCGGATTTAAGTAAATACATCGTACGGACGAACCGCAACTATGATTTGCCCATTATTGTATCGGCTTATGAGTTTGCGTTTCAGGCACACGGTGACCAGAAGCGTTCTTCCGGAGAACCATATATCGTACATCCGCTTTCAGTCGCCTGGATTCTGGTATCTCTGGGAATGGACACCGAATGTGTCTGTGCCGGATTGCTGCATGATGTTGTAGAAGATACGGGACATACACTGGATGACATCTGCAAGCTGTTTGGACAGAATATTGCCCAGCTGGTAGACGGTGTGACAAAGCTGGTTCAGATGAAGCAGATGGTTCTGAACAAGGAAGAACAGCAGATGGAAAGCGTTCGGAAAATGCTGTTTGCGATGTCGAAAGATATCCGAATCATTATCATCAAGCTGGCAGACCGCCTGCACAATATGCGGACGCTGCACTTTTTACCGCCGGAAAAGCGAAGCCGAATTTCCAAGGAAACTCTCAATGTCTATGCACCGATGGCAGACCAGTTGGGCATCTGGAAAATCAAAGAAGAGCTTTCCGACCGTGCGATTATGTTTCTTGACCCTTGCGGCTGCTATGAGATTGAAAAAGAGTTACAGCTGAAAGATGAAGACGCAAAAAACTTTATTGAAAAGATTCAGCAGGAGTTGCGGAAAGGATTGGAAAAAAGTACCGTCATTAAAAATCCGCCGGAAGTGACGGGACGAGTAAAAAGCCTGTATAGCATCTATCGAAAAGTATATGCTGCGATTCGCAAAGAAGATATGCATGAAATCTCAGAAGTGTATGACAAATATGCGGCTCGGATTATCGTGGATACCGTGGAAGAATGTTATGTTGCCATGAGCGTGGTCGGGATGCTTTATCAGCCGTTGCCAAATCGGACAAAAGACTATATTGCCATGCCAAAGCCGAACGGCTACCGTTCCATTCACATGACGGTCTATGCCTATGGGCTGCCGTTTGAAGTACAGATTCGGACGCATGCGATGCATCAGGCAGCCGAATATGGAATTGTTGCCCACTGGAAATATAAGCAGGGAGAAACCAGCGGAAATATGGATCAGTGGACGAACTGGGCAAGAAAGCTGATTGAAGAACAGCAGAATTCCGATGACATGGAAGAATTTGTCCGCAATCTGAAAAACGATGCCCGGCAGGATGTTGGAATCCTGACACCAAAGGGCAAGCCGATTTTCTTGCCAAAGGGTTCTACACCGATTGATTTCGCTTATCGGATTCATACCGAAGTCGGAAACCGCATGATTGGGGCAAAGGTCAACGGAAAACTTGTGCCATTGGATCAGCCGTTGCAGATTGGACAGATTTGTGAAATTGAATGCTCCAAAGATCCGAACAAAGGACCGAATCGGGATTGGCTGAATATTGTAAAGACAACAGAAGCTCGTTCTAAAATTCGTTCGTGGCTGAAAAAAGAATGTCGGGAAGAGAACATTCAGACCGGCAGAAAGACACTGGAGAACGAACTGCGGCGGAATCATATTCGCATGGAGAATGACGAGAAATTGACCGAACTGCTGCACGATGAAATGATTCGCTATAAATGCGAAACACTGGATGATTTCCTTGCCTCTGTGGGATATTGCGGCATCAATGTTTCCAACTTGATTCCAAGACTCAAAGACCGCTATGACAAGCTGTATAAAAAGCAGGAAGAAGAAAAGCCGTTATCCGCAGAAAATATGCCGGTTTATGTCCAGAAAAAAGAAGATGATTCTTATGTCATTGTTGACCAGATTGACAACCTGCCGAATCATTGTGCAAACTGTTGTCATCCGGTGCCGGGCGATGAGATTGTGACTTTCACCACAAGAGGATATGGGCTTGCCATTCATCGGGCTGACTGTCCGAATTATCTGCGGGATTTGAAATCCGGCGATCCGGAACGCATTGGCAGGTGGAACAAGGCGAAGTGGACGGAAACGGCTGCGGCTGCTCCAATTGTTGCAAGTCTGGATGTTTTAGCTCCCGACCGGATTGGGCTGCTGATGGATGTCATCAAGATTGTGGTAGATTCTCGCATGATGATTGTACATTCTCGTTCCTATAATCTCAAGAACGGCAATGCAGTCTGTGAAATTACAGTAAGACTCAACGGAAATGACCAGCTGCAACAGCTGATGGATAAGCTGAAACGGATTCCAGGCGTGATTTCCGTAGAACGTACCAAGAAAGGATAAGAACCATGGCGAAGATTACCCGTATTATGGTTGCACCGCTGGCGGTGAATTGTTATATCATTGCAACCGAACAGCACAACGCCGTTGCGATTGATGCAGGCGGCAGCGTGCCGAAGATTTTGCAATTTTTGCAGGACAATGGTTTGACATTGCAGAAAATTCTGCTGACGCATGGACACTATGACCACATCGGCGGTGTTGCGGAATTGCAGGCAGCAACTGGGGCAGAAGTTTATATCCACGAAGCAGATGCCCCGATGTTGTCGGACAGCAATTTGAATTTAGAAAAGTGGATTACCGGAGAAACCGAAACCACACCGATTTCCGAATATCATGCAATTCATGATGGAGATACGATTGTGCAGGATGAATGCGTTTTCCATGTCCTGCATACACCGGGACACACCAAAGGCGGTGTCTGCTATCAGTTAGACCGAACACTCTTTACCGGAGATACCCTGTTCCGCTGCTCTCGGGGCAGAACGGATTTTCCGGGCGGCAGTGATGCGGAACTATATGCTTCCTTGCAGCGGCTGAAACAGCTGGAGGGAGATTATGACGTTTTACCAGGACACAACGAAACTTCAACCCTTTCTTTTGAACGGGAACACAATCCAAATTTAAGGTGATGAAATGAAGGAAACCACACAAACCAATCTGCCCACATTTCCGGTGGAATTATATGGGCATTCGCTGAAATATGAAATTGAATGTATGCTGAAAATTTTTCTTCCGGCGACCAAGTTTGTTTTTTCCTATGAAACTGCCTCCCTGCTCCGTTCTGCGGAGCAGGGTGCATTTTTGCAGTTGAAACAGGGAAAACAATTTACATGGTTTTTCTGCGTGCTGCGGTATCAGGGAAAATACCGCCGCTGTGCAGCAAAGTTGCCGAAGTGCACACCGGAAGAAAACAAACAGATCTGTGAATATCAGTTCAGCCGGATGCTGTTCACGCTGTTGCAGGATATAACGGGAATCGAAGTGCCGTGGGGCTTGCTGACGGGGATTCGTCCTGTCCGAAAGGCATTTTCCATGATGGAAGAAAGCGGCGAATCGTTGGATGCAGTTATGGAGCAGCTGCGAACGGTCTATCTGGTATCGCCAGAAAAGCTATCTTTGCTGCGGAAGACAGCAGAAGTACAGCTGCCCTTGCTTCGGCAGACACCGAAACGCTCGGTCGGCTTTTATATTTCGATTCCGTTTTGTCCAACTCGATGCAGTTACTGTTCCTTTGTATCCCATTCCATTGCACAGGCAAAGCACCTGATGCCGGAATACATCCGTCTGCTCTGTCGGGAATTGGAAATCTGGGGGGACATCATTCAGAAATTACAAGTTACCGTGGATACGATTTATTTTGGCGGTGGTACGCCAACTTCCATTTCTGCGGAAGCGTTGGAACAGCTCTTGCAAACAGTCGTGCGAGTTTTTGACCTTTCTAAGGTACGGGAGTTTTGCGTAGAGGCAGGCAGACCGGACACCATTACACGTGAGAAACTGGAAGTCTTAAAACGCTATGGTGTTGACCGGATTTCTGTCAACCCACAGACGATGGAAGATGCTGTTTTGCAGCAAATCGGTAGAAAACATACTTCTGCACAAATTGCAGAGGCATTTCAGTTGGCACGAGAAGTTGGCTTTACCAACATCAACATGGACTTGATTGCAGGGCTGCCGCACGATACACCAGAGGGCTTTCATCGGACACTGGAAAAAGTACTGGCATTGAATCCGGATAGCATCACCGTGCATACATTGACCTTGAAACGAGCAGCAACGCTCTTTTCCGATCGTCAGGCACAGATTGGCAATCCAGTGCGGGAGATGGTGCGGGACAGCATTGCTCTGCTGCCGGAATATGGTTACCAGCCATATTACATGTATCGGCAGAAGAACACCATTGACAATCAAGAGAATGTCGGCTATGCACGGGCTGGGAAAGAATCCTATTATAACATGCTGATTATGGACGAGTCACAGTCGATTTTCGGAGCAGGCTGTGCAGCGTCTACAAAGATTGTAGAGCCGGACTGCGGACGAATTACTCGGATTCATAACTATAAATTCCCGTATGAATATATCCGGCAGTTTGACCAGCTGATGGAGAAGAAACAGCAAGTGTTCGAGATTTATCAGCGAATGGAAGCAGCGGAACAGAATTAAACGAAAACGATTGCACCAACTGCGGTCGAGCTGGCTCAGCTCGGCGGAGAGAGGATTGTTAAGGGGGGACAAGCTGTCCAATGTCATTAACTTAAAACGGATCTTGAATGGCAAGCAGAATGTCTGGAAGTATCAAAATGGCGAGGAAAAGAGCGATTCGGACGGACGGGAGAAAGATGTTTGATGATGTCAGATTTGAGT
>ENA-OQNN01002157-OQNN01002157.1-human-gut-metagenome-genome-assembly--contig:-NODE-2157-length-10785-cov-2.869675_pt1 | contig 10785 bp, 6 predicted proteins | sample MGYA00242624_ERZ504870 | MGnify/ENA primary metagenome ERZ504870 (study PRJEB26092, sample SAMD00036379) | human gut metagenome | host: Homo sapiens | study: EMG produced TPA metagenomics assembly of... | reverse complement strand
CTTGTATGCGTCTTCAAGCTGGTCATCGGGTGTAAGATCCGTCTGCTTTGAAATCACGGGCACTGTATCATCTCCATTTGTAGGATCAGAGGCGGATGCAAAATCCACAAATGAAGGAAACTGTTCCAGATATTTGGAATCAATTTTCTCCGGATTTTCTGCAACCACCTTCTTTCCAGCTTCTGTAATAACAAGCTTCTGTAATAACAATAGTAGCGCGGGCAGGACTATCAAGGAGTCCAGCTTTTTTCAGATAAGTCTTCGCCCATCCGACCCTGTTTTTAAACACGGTTTGCCTGCCGCTCGGAAGCATTTCTGCGAGGTCTTCCGCTGATAAATTTAGCTGTTGAGCTAACACGGCAGTAACGTCTTTAATTTTATAGACCTCACCGTCTTTTACTGCTGCCAGTAAAGGCTTCATCAATTCATCGTATTTTGGCACTGCCATTGTTAGTCCTCCTCCTTGACTCACTGAAGATCGGGATCACTTCCAAGAGGTGTAATTCCGTTTTCTTTGAGCATTTCATTTATTTCATAAATCGAATTCTCAGCGCAGGCCGCTAATACACATTGATAAACGTAACCTTCGTTTTTCATCGAATTCAATTTAAAATCTGTTTTACCGAGAAACATCTCAGCCTCTGGCAAAGGCAACTTCAGACCTACGCATAACGCCAGAACTGTCTGCACAGATGTTGGATACTCTTCATCGTTTCTCAAACGCTGAATGGTTTTTTCTCCCACAAGTGAGCGGTCAGCCAACTGCTTATTTGAGAGCTTCCTTTCCTTCTGCAGCGCTACAAGCGTCTCAGCAAAGGAACCGGGATATCTACGCATAGCTTCTGACCGGCGCTTTGCGTTCTTGATCTGCTCAAGAAGTGTCTTGTTGTGCGCATTAAGTTCAAAGGAATATTCAACCTGATTTTCAACCGGTGCGGCATTCCGCATAAACTGCGTGTAATACCTTGCCCCTTGATATTTCGATTGATAGCTATATCCCTTCGAGAAAACGACACAGCACTCATCCATGTGCGAGAGAGCATATTCTGACAGCGTAGCATTCCCGGACTGATCTCTCGCTATGTATTTCTCGTTATCGAGGACGAGATGACGATCTGCAAAAATAAACTGTCCGCTGTCAATCAGCTTCTTAAACTCACGATCAAAGCAGTACGCTTTAAACAGATCGGCATAGGGAATAGTGAATGTCTGATTCTTATCCAAGGCACCTGCTTCAAATGAATATCCGCGAACATACTGACCATCCACAAATGGATATGCGCCCTCGGCTTTTGGATACCCAAGATCCATCAGGCGAACCTTGGCGGCCTGTCTCGACACATCGAACAACTCCGCAAGTTCATCAATGACATTCTCATAGGCTGCAATGCTCGCATCATCAGCCCCGCCATAAACTGCAAGGAGCTGATCTGCCTTCAAACGCGTCGGTCTCGCAGGCATCAAGATTCTCGGAGCGACGCCTTTGGCTTGCCACTCCATCCAGTCTACAGCCTTCCATTTATCTGAATCTATGGAATTAGCGGCTATCTGACATTGAATTGCTTTTTCCAGATTATCATCGGCACCTATCATTTTCATCAACACATGATAAGGCTGATGACGGTACCAGTGGAAACATTCATGAGCCAGAGTAGTGCGCTTTGTTCCTACAGATCTTTCATAGGAGACACGCGGATCAAGATAAACGGTTCCTCGCTTGGCATTGCGAATTGTAATCTTCCGGTGCTTATCGAGAACATTCCCGTTATCAAATATGATAGTCCCAAAGTAAGTAAGATCATCTGACAGAGGAACATCTTCGATAACCTGTAGTTTCATATCGCTGGCTATTGTCTCGATTGGAACCCTCATCGGTTTATCCAGTGCTTCCGGACAATACCTTGTCAGGAACTTCTCAGCCTCGCCTTCAAACTGGTCGCGAGAGATAATAGGTACCAGCTCTCCGGACAGACGGTCATTATCAGATTCCTCTTGCGGCTCACAATTACCAACAGACATGATCCGGAACCCGCTCATATCGATGCCAAGAGTAACCTGACAATGGATCTTAAGCCAGCGCTCATTAAAATATCCCTTGCGAGATGCGGATGGCATTTCGACATCGCATGATGCAATTACATCGAAAGCAATCACGCCATCCTCCGGCTGTTCAATATGGATAACATTCTCGATTTTCATATCAATGACCGATAGTCTTTTCGTGTCACCAGAATGATCCTCTTGAATATAAGCTATGGCCGCATCCCGGATGTCGTCATAACGAGATTGGTCGATCAGTTTCTGCAGTGGGCTTTCATCCTGCGCTTCATAGTAGTCCAGTCTGCTGTCGTTGAGCTCTTTACGTATTTCACGCCAATTAGGCATGTGCCTATCCATGTGTGCGATGAATGTAGCATCATGCTTTCTTGTGATTAAATGTGTAAGCTCATGTAAAATAATATAGTCAAGGCAGGCATACGGTTTCTGGGCGAGCTGCAGGTTAAACCACAGCTTCTTTTTACCTGTACTGCAGGCACCCCATTTTGTAACCATATATTTTGTTTGCCAAGAATCACATTTAAGTCCTGTCTGCGCCTCCCACTTAGGCAGACGCTTTTCTATTTCTTCCTTCAGAATCTTTCGATATTCTTCTTTCACATAAGCATCTCGCTGTTTCACGGTACTTTTGGCGCTCATGGATAGAACAATATTCTGATTCTGAATCTCGAAGCTGTTCTTTTGATTGTCCGGCTTGAAGACAAGAAAGTATTGCTTCCCCCAGATATACATCGTCTCGCCGGAAACATACTGTCGCTTCGATGCTCTTGGCTGATCCTGAAACTGCGCAATAGCCCTCTTGATAAAGCCCAGCTGAGTTCTGGCATAAGCCTCTATAGCTTTATCGTCCACGGATAAAGGCGCAGAAATTACCACATGTCCATCCGGCGGCTTCACCTGAAGGTGCATATTCTTTATATTCTTTTTTTGCACATCAATCGGAATCCCGGAAATGACAATGCGCATTAATACTCCTCCTGTTTCTCAATGATCCTATAGATGCGCTCCACCTCGGAATCATCACCCAGAATCTCAAAGAGAGCCTTTTTTATTCTTCTGACAACAACCTGATTATCCCTGAAACCAGACAGAGCTTGCTTTTTCACGGCTTTGTGAATTCGTAGGGCAAGTTTCTCGTCCTCGCCGGTGTTGTCATAAATAGCCATAAGTGCCTTGCTCTTACGGATGCTTTCCGGATATTTATCGTTATCCTCCGGGCAATCAACGTCCTTAGCCAGCTTTATATATTTCTCAAGCATCTCAGCATAGTCAAGAACTCCCTGCTTACGCTCTTCAATGAGCTTATCAAGGATTTCTGACATTTTTGCGTAGTAGCGCGGATTGACAGTGACCTTTTCGATAACCTTCTTACGGATGTTATTCTCGATGGCCTCTGCTGCACCTTCTTTGTGGCCGCTATCGCCTTCACCGGTAAGCGTCTCACCCTGCTTTGCTACAAAATCCAATAGGGTAAGATCATCAAAATCACCGATCTTTTCTGTGTCCGCTGCCGTGATGTAGTTATCGATCATCTTTCTCATATCAGGCTCATAGGCCTTCAAATCGAGGAAGTCACCACTGGCCGTACCGATGGTTTTCTTCAACTCAATGTAGAAAGTGACCTTCTTGTCATATTCATTCAGTTTGCCAGATGAGATGTCATCAACCAGATATGGTTTTGCTTCCGCGAACGCTCTGACAAGACTGCTCACCAGACGATAGAGTTTTTCTCTCAGGCGTGCATAAATCTCGTCGCTCTCCTCCGACTGACCGGAAACACCACAGAAATAATGGATGTACTGGATTTCCCCACGAGGTTCCTCGACGCCTTCGCAGAGTTCTTCGACGGCATCATACACTTCCTCAAAATAGGATACCGTAGCATCGTGGCGATCCTTAACAAGTCCTTTTACATCCTCCGGATCATATCCTTCAAAAGCTCCGGAAGTATAGTCCTTCATTGCAGTCTGGAGTTGTCCAAATAGCTGCTTGTAATCCACGATATAGCCGAAGTCTTTACTATCATCATCAAGGCGGTTGACGCGGCAAATCGCCTGAAACAAGCCGTGATCCTGCATCCTCTTGTCGATGTAAAGGTAGGTACAAGGAGGCGCATCAAATCCGGTGAGGAGCTTGTCCACGACGATAAGGAGCTTCATATTCGCGGGCTCCTCTACGAATTTGCGCTTTGCCTCCTTTTCAAATTCCTCCACCTTAGCCTGAACCGATCCTGCATTCGGAAGGTCAGACGGATCAAGCCCCAGCATCTTCAAATACGTCTCATATTTGAGGAAGGTTTCAGTATCATCCTCATCGCTGACAGTATCAGTGCGCAGTTCGCCCTTGTTCGGTGTATAGGAAGATATGATGGCACACTTCTTAAAGCCCATCTGTTGGAAGATTTCGTAATACTTACAAGCCGTAGGAATACCATCAGCTACAAGAATCGCATTTCCGTTTCCATCCATCAGACGCGGCTTCATATTAAAGTCCTGAATGATGTCCCACGCCACCTTTTCAAGACGAGAGCGAGAGCTATATACCTTCTGCATCGTGCCCCACTTCTCCTTGAGCTTTGCTTTAGCACGAGAAGAGAGGCCTCTGGTCTTTACATCAAACCACTGGTCAACACGATCCTGCGAAGATAAATCCTGTGGAACATCACGATATTCATAACGCAAATCCAGCACGACGCCATCGGCAACGCCTTCGTTATATTTGTAAGCATGGATGTATGTACCGAAAACTTCGATACTAATCTTTTTATCCTTTTTCAGCAACGGAGTACCCGTAAAGCCAATAAATACTGCATTCGGCATGATAGTCTTCATCGCCGTATGGAGCTTACCGGACTGTGTTCTGTGACATTCATCAACAAATACTACAAGATTCCCCTTTGCCTCAAAATCAGCAGGGAGGGAGGCTTTCAGTTCTTCAATATACTTATCGTAGTCATTCTCTGTCGCTTCACCGCCACGACGGCCAAACTTATGAACCAGAGAGCAAATTAGCGAATCATCATATACATTCAGGCGATTCAGCAAGTCCTTCCCGCTCCTGGTACGAGCAATATTTTCATCCACGCCAGTGAATGTTTTTTCTATCTGCTCATCAAGCTCATCTCTGTCTGTCACAATAAGGACACGGGCATTAAGTTCCGCCCAATGTGTCAGAATCCACTTGGCGAGCCATACCATTGTCAGCGTTTTGCCTGAACCCTGTGTATGCCAAAGAATACCACCCAGCGGTTTATCCTGATTTCTGTTCGGATTGTGAAGCTCCGTCCTCAGATTATTAAGCCTCTGCTGAGTGCGCTTGATGCCAAAATACTGATTGTACCGGCACACCTTTTTGATGCCTTTATCGAAGACAACAAAATTCATAATAAGGTCGATAAAACGTTCCTTATCGAACATGGCATATATCTGCTTCAGGAGTTTATTATCGATGCCTTCGCAGGTTTTACTGATACGAACATCTACTGGATCACGCTCCTCCTCATGTTCTTTGAAACCGTCATCCTTCCACTCCATATAAAACTTCTCTCCGGTCAGAAGCGTCCCGTAGCGCAGGCCTTCCGACTCGTTTCCAGCCATACAGAACTGCATGGTAGTAAAGAAGCTCTGTATGAATGAATTCCTTTGGTTTGTCAGATTCTGACGGATCCCCTCGGATACAGAGACGCTGCTTCGCTTCAGCTCAATAACCGCAACTGCTATGCCATTCAAATAGATGACAAGATCCGGCCTCTTTTCTGACTGCTCAACAACAGTCACTTCCTCAGCGATAGCAAAGTCATTATTCAATGGATTAGCCTCATCTATGAGCTCTACTGTCACCGGAGGCTTCTCCGGGCTCTCACTGACCGGAATGCCGTACTTCAACCGCGAATACACAGTCTGATTAGCATCATAAACTCCACGCGAAAGATTCCCAGCTTCCTGCTGAAGTTGCATAACAGCAGCATCAATCAGCTTGTCTGCATAGCCCTTCAGTCGAAGGTACTGGCGCAGACGATCTTCATTGATGTTCTTATTTTGATAATCTGACAGGTTACCAATATACTGATAGCCCAAGATCTCCGGATCTTTAAAGAAACGGATCACTCTTTCCTGTGTTTTAATTTCGGCATCGCCAATACTCATCTGACAGGCACCTCCTTACACTAATCTGACCTTGCCGGTCAGCAATTCTTCCATCATGCCTTGCTTAATAGCTTTATATTTCAAGCATTTCTTTTCCAAGGATAGTATGTCGCCTTCCATATCTGCCAATGTTTGAGCTATTTCAACCTGATCCTCATACGGAGGCAGCTCGATTTCTGTTTGGCTAAAATAATCTTTGGAAAGGTTAAATCTCGTAGCTCCTTGAGCCAATACTCGCATAATTTTTCTTCCTTCTTGACTGTTAAAATAGTAGGAGAAAAACAGCGCATATACTTTCTTTGTCTTTAACCGAAACCCGAAGCAGAAGCTGTTTAGATAAGTATTTCTTATAGAGTCCATCAATACGGCGCACATTCCGACTTCTTCCGGCGTTTCTGACGAGGTATTAAAAAACAAATCTCCCTTTAACACTTCATTCTGATACTCATCTTCATTTACTTGCACAGATTCAAGTTTCGATATATCTATGACCGTGTTGTTTAAGACGTTGAGAAATGTAATATATCTTGCATTCCCTTTGCCGAAATCATCTTTCTGCTTTCCAGTTAGTCCACTATAGAAGTCTCCAATATCCCCGATCACATATTTCTCCCATAAAGAATCTGATATACGTATTTTTCCAGAGAGCAAACTTTGCATTGTCCCAGTAAAAATGTTTTGTTTTTTCTTTATGAGTTTTTCAAGGTCATAAATGAGTGCCTCGATATCACTTATTGCTTTGACAATAAATTTCTGTTCTTCAATGGACGGTCTTGGAATACGGATTTCCAGCAAACGCTCCTTCGATATGTTTTTCATACTGTTGCTTGTGCCTGTAGCAACAGCATGTATAGCATTTTTATACCTATACTGATTCAATAAGTAATTTAGCCAGCGAAAGTCATACTTCTCCGGCTTGCTATTTATCACTTGCCATAACCTATCTGGCAAAAAATAACCTTTGGCGTCTTCAGCTACATACCCGCACGCACCTACTAATTGTGGAGTATTCATCCTGCTTATGATGATGCTTCCTTTTTTTACCGGACATTTAAGACGCGCATACTCCTTTTTGACTACAGGCTTAGCCTCATCTATGTTGATAAGTCCATCGGAAATTGCAGATGTCTTCAAAACAAAGAAATCTGCATTTTGCCTTTCATCTGAATTTACACTTACTCCAGCTTCAAGGTTCTGAAAAGCGTCTGATAGTGAGGTCACATCCCATTCCTCTGGAATAGATCCAATTTCTGTTTCTTTATATTTGCTTACCATTCGAATCCCATCCTTTCCAGATGAGACTTTACCTTTGCCTCATTCTCAGTTGTATCTTTATCAAGCTCCGGAAGTGTATCTTCATAACGATCCGCAAGTTCAATTATCCTATTTGCCAGGTGATGAGAAATCGCGGCGTACAAATCAGCAATACCAAAGAAGATACTGTCAAACCACTTCTTGTTTACCAGCAGCTCCAGAATTTCTTCGTGTGTCAGGCTGTCGTATCTTGCTCTGCATTTTTCATCAAGCGCCTTGTTCAGGTCTTTGACAACCTTGTTGTAATCTGAAATCATGCCACACAGCTCCAACGCAGCTTTCAGCTGGTTAACATCATCCTGCAAACTTTCCGGTATGTTCTCCTCAGTCCGAATAACCAGCAAACGCAGCATAATGGATGATTTATTGACGGTACCCTTGTCAGTCAAAGCGCTCTTGCAGCGCGGATGGCCAACAAGATATGCCTGAAGGCGCTTTTTCTGCATAGGAAGTTGATCCATTAGGAGCTCCAGCTCTATCGTTTCCTCCGTCTCTACATACTGTGTGAGTTCCTCGATCTTAGCCTCTAAATCCTTAGTCTTGACTTTTCCGTTCTCAGCCACATCGGCAAGAGCAGATTCTTCATCGGCGCTCTCAATCAGATCAGAAAGCTGGGATTCAGTTTCTGCGACAACGTTCTCGGCTTCCTCTATGGCATTCTTCTCCTCACGGAAAAAGGTATCTATAACGATGGCCTTTGGAATCAATCTGCCTTCCCATCCGGTGACTTTCATCTCGCCTTTATTCTTACCTTGCGTGATCTCTTCCTCGATATTGTCCGTCACTCTGGCATTGGCATAGCCATCCGGTTCACTTATGATAAGCGACACGTCATCGTTCATGACCTCGTTCCAATAAGCCAGCAGTACTTGATACACGTCGTATTTATCAATCAGTGTCAAGTGTTCGAATTCAGCAAGGATATCCTCCGCAAGACTAATGATTAACTCTCTGGCGGATACATCTTCATCGAGGGAAGATAGCGCAGGATATTCTTTGGCTTTCCAAGCTGCAAAAGCCTCGTCGAGTTTCTCGCCATAATCTGAGAACTCGGCGTTTTTATATATCGTCTGACGGATGTTTTCGTGCTCCACATTCAGACTGTAATACTTCTCGCTGATCGCCGTCAGCAGCTCAGCCTTCAGCGAAGGAAATACTTCCCAGTACTTGGAGAGGCCATCAATGTCAACCGCAGGGATACCTCCATGAATGTGCGCATAGATATCCTGAATATCCTCCGGATCTGTGGAGTCAATATAGCGGGTGATGTTCAGGTTATACCCGTTCTTCTTTTCAATTTCATCGTTTGGTATGAAACGAGCATACTTGGGATCGGTTGTTATCTGCTGATTGAATGTTGTGATGATTCTGTAAATATCACGTTCACGCAGACGGTTTTTATTTCCGTCCTTAACGTACCCACGGCTGGCATCAATCATAAAGATGCCCTGTCGGTTTGCAGCGCCTTCTTTATCAATCACGAGCACGCAGGCGGCTATGCCGGTGCCGTAAAACAAGTTTGCCGGAAGGCTGATAATGCCCTTGATCCAGTGCTTCTTTATAATTGCTTCTCTAATAGTCGCTTCGGCATTTCCACGGAACAGAACACCATGAGGGAGAATAACCGCAGCTTTGCCATTTGATTTCAAAGCCTTAAGGATATGCATGAGCCAAGCATAGTCGCCGTTCTTTTCCGGTGGCGTGTCCCCATAGCCCTCGAAGCGACCATATTCTTTACCGGCAATACCATCGCGCCAGTTCTTCATAGAGAAGGGCGGATTTGCCACTATGTAATCGAAACGTTCAAGTATGGAATTATCGGACTTATCAAGATACTGCGGATTTGAGAATGTGTTACCGCTCTTGATGGTAATCTCGGCCTTACGATGCAGGACGGCATTCATCTTCGCCAGACCAGCTGTCGTGCTTTCCTTTTCTTGGCCATATCCCATGATTGGGATAGGAGCTGCATCAATAGCTCGAATTAATAGGCTGCCACTTCCACATGCCGGATCGCATACCGTGGCGCTGGTGTCCGTGCAACGGCTGATTCCCACTACATTGGCGAGGATTCTGGAAACCTCTGCAGGTGTATAGAATTGTCCCTTGCTCTTTCCGCTTTCTGTAGCGAATTTGCGCATCAAATATTCGTAGGCATCTCCGATGATGTCATCACCTTCAGTCTTATTCCGGGAGAAGTCGAGTTCCGGGCGCTGGAAGATGGATATGAGATCGGTCAACTTATCAACCATTTCCTTACCGCTTCCCAGCTTCTTCTCATCATTAAAATGAGCAATATCAATAACACCCTTCAGGTCAGTATTCTCGTCAGCAAGGCGTGCTATGATTTTATCCATACCTTCGCCGATGTTTTTCTTTCCCTTCAGAGCAATAAAGTCATCAAAGGAGCAGCCCGTCCGTTTCTCCGGATCGGGATCTTTATCATGTGCCTTATCAAAGACCCTAATGTCTTCATAGGCTCCTTTATTCTTAAATTTATCCGTGACATACTTCATGAACAAAAGTGTCAGGATATAGTCCTTATACTCTGAGGAATCCATGCCTCCGCGAAGTTTGTCACAGCTCGCCCACAGCGATGCATATAATTGCGTTTTCTTGACAGCCATCTTTGTCTGCTCCTTGTCTAATGATTTTCTTCGATTTTCCCCTTGAATCAGTCAGCGCTTTTACCGCTCTTAACCCATTCATCGAGTTCGGAAATTTTAAACTTCCACTGTTTTCCGATTTTTTGAGCAGGCAAACCTTCTTTACCATTTCTGATCCAGCTGCGAAGAGTAACTGTTTTGATTCCTAAATATTCCGCAGCTTCATCTATGCTTATCCATTTGTCATTCATGATTTCTTCCATGCTCTCACCTCGTGATTTGAATCTGAATACAGCTCAATTATTTTAGTATACACCATAAATGTGAATTTTTCAAGAGTTTGCTGTTATTTGTTGATATTATTTTTTATTTGTGCGTTCTTAAAATTCCCCACCGGACACAACTATGTCTGGTCTTTTTTTATCCATTTTTCAATATAAAGTTCATCTTGGCCTTCTCGTTTCTGCCTATGAATCCATCACCATTGATGAGCTGAAAGAGCAAACCAACAACTCACTGGACCGGGTAACAGAAGAACAGCACCCGCTGCGCGTATTCATGAATGACGGCAAGGTGCTCCTGCTGTTCCCACAGGATCTGCTCGCCCCAATCTGCGATTCTAATTTTCGCTTGATCCTGCTATCGGCAATGCGGTATGCGAT
>ENA-OQNN01002152-OQNN01002152.1-human-gut-metagenome-genome-assembly--contig:-NODE-2152-length-10794-cov-4.806412_pt1 | contig 10794 bp, 13 predicted proteins | sample MGYA00242624_ERZ504870 | MGnify/ENA primary metagenome ERZ504870 (study PRJEB26092, sample SAMD00036379) | human gut metagenome | host: Homo sapiens | study: EMG produced TPA metagenomics assembly of... | reverse complement strand
ATAAATTTTTGATAATGATTGTGCCATAATTGTAAAGCTTTTGCCCTTTCAGGGCGTTGGTTTATATATCATTAATACCCAGGGTGTTGCCCTGGGCTAGGAGCTTCTGCCCTTTCAGGGCGTGTGGGGCACGATGATATGTGGCGTATAGCCCTTTTTGGATATTACACTTCCTTCCAATCAACCAATCCCTTTCCCATATCATCCAGCTCTATGGCAAGGGCGATTACTTTTCTCTTATCCGCCTTGAATGGCTCGGCATACTGCTTGGCTTTCATCTGCTCTTCGGCAGCATCCACGCCTCCGTTGTTGCTCAGCTTCAACTCCAATACATAGATGAAGTTGGTTACTTCTACCACCATATCAATTCTGCCCGTAGCTATCATCTTCTCTACTTCCACACGGCAACCGATGGCATTGAAGATGGTGCTCAGAATCAGGCGGTAGCGCTCCTCCATGTCCATACTGGCAAGCTTCTTGTTGCTGTAGGGCACATCCGCAATGAGCGCCTTCAGGCATTTCATGGCTTCGGGAAGGTTGCCAAGCTTCAAGGAGTAAAGCAACATATTCTGGGTAGTTATTACTTGGGCATTCGTTTTCAATGTCAAGGCTGGCAAAACAATCCTGTATAGAGCCTTTCGAACTTCATAGTTTGGAATGCCTAGCAAATAAATATCATCCATATATCCCTTTATGGTAAGATAACCTGACTGATAGAGGAACAGCTCCGCTCCGCCACCTGTTACGTCAGAAGTCTCTAGGGTATCACTGTCTATCGGACAATTCTCAAAATCCTTCAGTCTCATTTCCATATTGTCCACAAACTTAGGCAACAGAGAGGTTGCACCCGATGAAGCCCAGTAGTTCTTCAGATCAGAATCTGCCAAGGCATTGATGAGACTGAACGGATTGAATACATCCACCATATTGCGGCGGCTGAAATGATAGCCGTCGTAATATGCAGTCAGTTGTGCTACTGCTTCATCGAAAGTCCAGTCTTCGTATTCTGCCAATTTATTGATTTCCGGCTTGAAATCACGTACCACCTCTTCCTTCGTAATACCGCAGAGTGCAGCATATTCCGGCTCAAAGCTGATGTTGCTCAGATTATTGAGCACAGAGAAAAGCGAGATTTGCGTGAACTTGGTGATGCCGGTGATGAAGACAAACTTCTCGTATTTGTCATCTGCCTTGAGAATGGCAAAAACCTCTCGATAGATAGCAGTACATGCTTCGTGCTGAGGAGTCTTCCAGGAATGCTGCAATGGAGAGTCGTATTCATCGATGAGGATGGCAACCTGCTGTCCAGTTTGCTCATACGCAGTTTGGATGATGGCATCAAAGCGGTCGGCAAGCCGGGCAGTTGGCTTAGGAGTAATACCATATTCCTCCTCTAATCTGTCGAAAGTTATGTCGAGATAAGAGCGCAGTGTTTCCGGCTCTGCGCCGGCACGGCTCATATCCAGTCTGATGACAGGTCGCTTCACCCATTCCGTCTCCATCTGCATGATCTTCAAGCCCTCGAAGAGTTCCTTCTTACCCATGAAGTAAGCTTCGAGCGTATCGACCAGCACAGATTTACCGAAGCGGCGTGGGCGGCTCAGGTAATGATACGTCTTATTTCTGTTGGCAAGTTGCCAGATGATATCTGTCTTGTCAACATAAAGATAGCCTTCCTTTCTGATTTTCTCAAAAGACTGGATGCCTACTGGCAATCGTCTATCGTTTGTCTCTACCATAATTCCTAATCTGTCTTTAAATCAACTTTTCCGCAAAGTTACGACTTTATTTTCATACCTGCAAGAGTTTTCTGATAAAAGTTGAGAAAATGTGATGATTCCCTACTCTTCTCAGGAAAGTATCAGGAGGATTACAGAGGTGGTTACAGTGGTTACGGTTACAGAAGTTACAGTTTTTCTGGAGGGGGTAAGTGCTTTCGGGGATTTACGGATTGTAAGTAGTATATATATAGATTATAAATATATAATTAATATATATTTATAATCTCTTTCTAAAGACGGAAGAAGGTAAAGGGGATTCGGAAAACTGTAACTTCTGTAACCGTAACCGCTTCTACCGAAAAACATAGGGAAACTCTCGGCTACTCATTGTTTTCTCATAGCTAACTGATAGACTTGTTTTTATTAACGGAAAACGGCGCAAATGTTAACGGCGTTTAACAGAACTCTGCGGGGCGATTTTTGGCGGTATCGGATATTTGCAGTACCTTTGCACTGTCGTTAGAAGAAAGGCTGCACTCGGCATAGTTCAAGCAAGCTTGACTCTGCGCTCGTTTGCACTTTCTTTGCACTGTCTAAAAATAATTATTAACCCTTTAAAAAACTGATTGACTATGGGACAAGGAACTAGTAAGTATCGTAAGATTATGCGTACCCCTCAGACGGGTGAGAACGCTGGTAAGAAACTCTGGTATGCTACTGCCGTGAGCGACCGTGAGATGAGTTTCGAGGACTTCGTGACTCATATCTCTGAGCACAACTCTCCATACAGCCGAGGCACCATCCACGGTGTGCTGATGGATACCCTCGACTGCCTGAAGCATCTGATTCTGGATGGCAAGAGCGTTCGTTTCTCCGACCTCGGATTGTTCTCCATCGGTATGACTTCGCGTGGCGAGGTGAGCAAGGAGAAGGTGACGGCGGCTAGTGTGCTGGGCGTGCACCTGATTGTAAGAAACACAAAGACCTGGAGCAATGCCGAGCTGAAGAAGCTCACCAAAATCGTGGCATACGATGATTATACATCGGGAGCTGACGACGGTGGTGGAACTGAAAATACGCCGGGCGGAGGCAATACTAGCCAGGGTGCTGGCGGGGAGACCAACAAGGATAACGGCGGAACATCGCAGGGCGGCGGAACTGACAGCGGCGGCGACAACGTAAGTTTGTAAATCTTGCTTGATGCGGATTGCAAATCCGCAGAGCCAAAATAGGTTAGGACGTTTTTTAACGGCGGATTGCAAATCCGCCGAAACGCCTAACGGAATTAATCACTAAAAAAATGCGTATGAAGAAAGAAACCTGGAAAACTGTATTTCAGATAGTTATATCTATCTTGACCGCCATTGCCGCCTCTCTGGGCGTGACGAGCTGCATGTCTTGACGCATTGAAGCAAAAAAGGCTGAATGCCTTGACATATCAAATAAAAAAGTGCCGGTAGAATTCACCTATCGGCACTTTTGCTGTATATGAATTTCCTTGTTGGAATCCTTTTCCTAGATGCCTCTAGCCTTGTAGATTTTATCCTTGGCATCGTTGATTTCCTGGAATTTCTTCTCGGCGGCACGGCGAACATCCTCGCCCAGAGCTGCTACCTTGTCGGGGTGATGCTTGAGCGCCATCTTGCGATAGGCTGCCTTCACCTCATCGTTGGAAGCGTCGGGGGAGACACCGAGGATGCGGTAGGCATCTTCCAGCGAAGTGGCTGATGTGGCTGATGAGCCGCCGCCATGCATGCCCAGCATCTGATCTACATCCGATGCTTCCAGCCCCATGTGGAGGGCTACTTCCTTCAGTGCCTGAATCTCCTCAGGAGAAACCACATTGTCTGCCTGGGCTATCATCACGAGGAAGTTGAGCAACTGCAGGCGCTGCTCGTACATCATGTTGGCACGTATCTGATGACAGCTGTCCTGTATCACCGTGCGATACTGCTGCATGCCCATGCGCTTCTGCTGCTCGAAGAGCTTGAGGAGGATTTCCTCGCCCTGCTGCTTCGCCGCCATGCCGAAGTTCTGGAGTAGGAACCGGCGCACCAGCTCCATCTCAGAATGCATGATCCTGCCATCTGCATTGATAATGTATGAGGCGAGAACCAGGAGCGAGAACATAAAACTATTTCGCTCTCCCTCGTAGGCGTGCTGCTGACCGTAGCCGCCGTAACTTCCGTTTCCATATCCTCCGCTGCCATATCCGCTGTAAGCTTCGTAGGCGTTGGAGTATTCTCTGTTGTTATGTCCCTCACTGCCAGGCTTGTTGACCTCGTCTAGCCCATGGTCGAAGAGCGAGCCGAGGGCGAATCCTGCAAGGGCGCCAAGAGGTCCTGCGGTGATGAATCCCAGAAAGCCTCCTATCCATTTTCCTGCTGCCATATATACTGATTTTTCTGAATTGTAATCAAGTTGAAAAAAAGCCCCCGACTTCTGCTGTATGCTAAGAAAGAAGCATGCAACTTCGGAAGGGGGCAAAGTGCTGATTATAAAGAGGTTTCTTTTTTATTTCTCGAAATAGTAGAGGAACTGGGCAATACCAGAAAGTGCTGGCTTGCGCTGACCTTCTATTTCGATGGTAAACTTGATGCTGGTCTTGCAGATTCCACGGAGATTCTGAATCTCATGGAGTGTTGCCACGAGGCGAACACGTGAACCGGTGATGACCGGCTGACCGAAACGCATCTCATCCATACCATAGTTTACGAGCATCTTGATGTTGTTTACCTCGATGATCTGCTGCCAGAGATAAGGCAGTACAGAGAGGGTGAGGTAGCCGTGAGCGATGGTGCTGTGGTAAGGGCTTTCTACCTTGGCGCGCTCTACATCTACGTGAATCCACTGTGGGTCGAGGGTTGCGTCTGCAAACTTGTTGATACGGTCCTGGTCGATCTGCAACCAGTCTGATTCACCTAACTTCTCACCGAGGTGAGATGCAAAATCCTCATAGGAATTGATAACTAATTTTGCCATTTTTATCTTTGTCTTTTTATTGTTATTTGCGATATTCTTAAAGCTTTTGCCCTTTCAGGGCGACAAGCTTGCTTGCCTGTTTACCCAGGGCGGTGCCCTGGGCTAGGAGCTTTTGCCCTTTCAGGGCGTTCTCTGAATCCCATTAGGCTCATCGGACTCCCTTTCAGGGCGTTCTCTGAATCCCATTAGGCTCATCGGACTCCCTTTCAGGGCGTTCTCTGAATCCCATTAGGCTCATCGGACTCCCTTTCAGGGCGTTCTTCCTAGTCTCTTCGGAAGATATCCCGGGTATAGACTTTTTCCTTCACATCATCGAGGCATTTATCGTATCTGTTGGCGATGATCGCCTGACTCTGCTTCTTGAAATCCTCCAGGTCGTTTACCACGCGGCTGCCGAAGAAGGTGGTTCCGCTCTTCAGCGTAGGCTCGTAGATGATAACCTGGGCGCCCTTCGCCTTGATGCGCTTCATCACGCCCTGGATGCTGCTCTGGCGGAAATTGTCGCTGTTGCTCTTCATCGTGAGGCGATACACGCCGATGGTGCAAGGCTTCTCTTCCTCCTCGCGGTAGTTGTTCTGGTTGGCGTAATCGTAGTAGCCTGCCATGTGGAGCACTCGGTCGGCGATGAAATCCTTGCGGGTGCGGTTGCTCTCTACGATGGCCTGGATCAGATTCTCGGGCACGTCGGCATAGTTTGCCAGCAGCTGCTTGGTATCCTTCGGCAGACAGTAGCCGCCATATCCGAACGACGGATTATTGTAGAAGGTGCCGATACGAGGGTCCAGTCCCACACCCGATATGATGGCCTGGGTGTCGAGTCCCTTCATCTCGGCGTATGTGTCCAGCTCGTTGAAGTAGCTTACCCGGAGTGCCAGGTAGGTGTTGGCGAAAAGTTTCACCGCCTCTGCCTCTGTGAGTCCCATGAAGAGAGTGTCGATGTTCTCCTTGATGGCTCCCTCCTGCAGGAGTTCTGCGAAGAGATGCGCCGCCTGGTCGAGTCGCTCATCTCCTGCCGGTCTGCCCACAATGATGCGGCTAGGGTAGAGATTGTCGTAGAGCGCCTTGCTCTCGCGCAGGAATTCCGGGGCGAAGATGATGTTCTCGCTGCCCATCTTCCGGCGTATGTTCTCGGTGTAGCCCACTGGGATGGTGCTCTTGATGACCATGATGGCTTCGGGGTTCACCTCCTTGACCAGCTGGATGACCTCTTCTACATGCGATGTGTCGAAGTAGTTCTTCACGGGGTCGTAGTTGGTTGGCGTGGCGATTACCACGAAGTCGGCGTCCCTGTAGGCTGTGGCTGCATCTGTGGTAGCCTTGAGGTTGAGCTCTTTCTCCGCCAGGTATTTCTCGATGTATTCGTCCTGGATAGGCGAGCGGCGGTGGTTGATGAGTTCCACCTTTTCGGGAACCACGTCCACAGCCACCACCTCGTGATGCTGGCTCAGCAGCGTGGCAATGCTCAAACCTACATAGCCTGTTCCGGCTACGGCTATCTTTATATTTTCTTTTGCCATTACCTTTTCTATATTTAAATTGCTGCAAAGGTAATAATAAATAGGTAGAATGCCAAATATTGCGCCGATTTTTATTAAAAAATAACTGAATTTGCGGTAAAAAAGCCCTTCAAAATTTGCGTATTTCTGAGCATCTGTACGGTTGACCGGAAATACGCAAATTTTGGAGGGGGATAAATGGGGCGTTTTGGGGGTGATGATTCAGTGGTGGGAGAGAAGCCGGGTGTCTGCCTTTCTGTCTGATTTTTCTATATTGTCAATAAATCAAAATAGTCGGGAATCTCTTCTAGGAATAAATATTTTTTACCATTGTAATCCATCCGGCAGATATAGTGCTCCAGTCCGTTGCTCACCACCAGGTAATCTACGTGGAGCAGGAGATTATATACCGAAATCTGATCGAACACCTTCTGCGTGATGGGGATATGCGGCGCCTTGTATTCGATAATCATCCTGGGGCGGAGTTCGCGGCTGTAGAGCACGCTGTCGGCACGCAGCACCTTGTCGCCGCATTTCAGCTGAATCTCGTTGGCGAGCAGCGAGGCAGGGTAGCCCTTGTGCTCGATGAGATAGTGTACGAAGTGCTGGCGCACCCATTCTTCGGGCGTGATGGCTACGTATTTTCTGCGCAGCACATCCAGTATCTTGGGCTGCTGTCTGGTGCCCGAAACCTTCATTTCGAAGGTTGGTAAGTTCAAGCGAATCATTTTTTATACCTTATTATATATATAGTTCGATTTATTTTTGTACCTTTGCAAATGGATTGCAGGCTGGATTCTCTGTGCAGACAGATGAATGGCAGGCTGGAATCACAGTGCAAAGATACAAAAAATAAATCAATGGCAGAAAAGAAAAATGCAATAAGTTACGAGTCGATCATGAAAGATCTCAAGGCTCGGAAGTTTGCGCCCGTGTATGTTCTGATGGGCGACGAACCTTTCTATATAGACAAGATCTGCGATTATATCGCCGAAAACGTGCTCCAGCCGGAAGAGCGGGACTTCAACCAGACCGTGCTTTTCGGGGCGGATACCACGGCGGTGCAGGTGGTGGATCAGTGTAAGGGATATCCGATGATGGCGGAATTCAGGGTGGTGATTGTAAAAGAAGCACAGAATCTGAAAAGTCTGGATGCCCTGGAAAAGTATCTCGAGAAACCGGTGAAATCCACCATTCTCGTCATCTGTAACAAAAACGGCAGTATCGACCGCAGAAAGAAGTTCATCCCGAGAGCCGAACAGGTGGGAGTGGTGTTCGAGAGCAAGAAGCTCTACGACCGTCAGCTTCCGGGTTTCATCGAAACCTATCTCAAGGCTCGCAAGGCAACCATCGAACCGAAGGCGGTGCAGATGGTGGCAGATCATATCGGAGCCGATCTTCATCGCCTCACCTCCGAACTCGACAAGCTGCTCATCTCTCTTCCTGATTCCGACCGACGGGTGACTCCGGATGTGGTGGAACGTGAAATAGGAGTGAGCAAGGACTTCAATGCTTTCGAACTTCGCAGCGCCATCATCCAGCGTGATGTTTTCAAGGCAAATCAGATAATAAACTATTTTGACAGCAACCCAAAGTCGGGTTCGCTCTATGCGCTCCTCCCGTTGCTCTTCAGTTATTTCCAGAATCTGATGATAGCCTATTATGCTCCGAATAAGCAGAACGAAAATGAGCTCGCAAAATTCCTGGATTTGCGCGGAACCTGGGCGGTGCGCGATTATACGATGGGAATGAGAAACTATTCTGGAGTGAAAGTGATGCAGATAATCGAGAAGCTGAAAGAGGTAGATGCGAAGAGCAAAGGCATCGATAATCCGTTTACTTCGGCAGGCGAATTGATGAGAGAACTCATCTTCTTCATCCTCCATTAGGCTGCTTTTCGGCTCCAAAAATCCGTCGATGGGCGAGGGTGGGAGAGAGGCCAATTTTTACTCCTCCTTCGTCTTGTCGGAGAAATGAAATGATCTGGAATCGGGGGAGGGCGTTTAGCTTCCTGAAAGTGGTGAAAATAGCGTTCGTTATCGAGGAAACGGGCGCTATTTTTTTTGTTTTTCTCGTGGGAAATCTCTTGTTTGGATGGATTTTTCATCTAGATGGTCATTTTTCAGTTTTCGCTGAAATCGCAGTTAACTATAATGAATATCAGATAGTTAACGAAAATAACCCCCTTCAATACTCGCATTTTTGAGCAAAACCCGACCAACGGGCTTGAAAACGCTCAAAATGGAAAAATTTGCCATCCTCAACCCCTCTTTTTTTTAGTGTTTGCATTTATTAAGGTTTATGTTTCTGTAGTTTAGTAATATAAATGTGTATTTTGTAAATCGTTCTTTATATTTACGAATCTAAATTAAAGAAAACTAAATCGGAGAAAAAGAGGGTGAATTTACAAACATAAATGTAAATCAGGCGGTTTTGAAATATGAATGTATAAATATACAATCGAATTATTGAAACGAAAACATATTGAAACCCAGTGATTTATAGATTTCTGTTATTTTATGAAAGGTTATGATTTGGAATTTTGTGCAAGAAAAATGCATAAATGCGGCTGAAATGCCTATTTATAGGGAATAAAGGCTTTGAAACTCAGTGAATTAATAGTTTTAAATAAAGCAAACCATTGTAAAAGCTTTAGATTGCTAAAGTTAGGTTTGTAAATCTAAACCATAAAACTAAGAAAGCAAAGATTGGAAGTTTAAATTTGTAAATACAAACCTAAAGTTTAAAAAACAAAATTTTTCCCGAAAAGTTTGGTAAAACCAAATTTTTGCTTTATCTTTGTAAAATCTAAGAAAAATGGGCCAAAAACGGGCCTGTTCGGAAATAAAACATCGTAAAAAATCAAATTCAAACATAGTGATGAAAGACAGAATCAGACAGATCATGGATGACCAACACCTCAACCAACAGAACTTCGCGCAGCTCATCGGAAAATCGACAGCGACCCTGAGCAGCATCTTCAATGATCGCACAAAACCATCGCTCGACATCGTGGATGCAATCAAGAAAAAGTTGCCTCAGGTGAACCTTGAGTGGTTGCTTTATGGTACTCCTCCTATGTATATTAATAAGGTGGAAGGTGCCCAGGCGGGGGCTTCCGCCAGAGGTGGAAACGGAGCGGACGAGGATTCGCTCGATATGTATGGAGACGCTGTAGGTGTGGCTGGTACAGGCGCTTCGGCAGCAGGCATGGGCGGAAGCCATGGGGGCATAGGTGGCGCTGGCGGCGTGGTGGAGCCTACCCTGGATTTCGGAGGCAGCGAGGGTTCCGACTCCCCTACTTCTCCATCGCTCTTTGACCATCCTCAAACACACGGTGTAAAAAGGACACCTAAAAATATCGCCAATGCAGCGGTTAAATATGTGGACAAACCGCAGCGTAAGATTACCGAGATCCGCATCTTCTACGATGATCAGACCTGGGAGACTTTCGTCCCGAAGAAATAGATTGCTGCTCTGCTGTCGGGAATAAAGAAGGAATAAAGAAGGAATAAAGTAAGAGGGGAGCTGAAAAAATCGCTCTTTCTCTTTGTGAAGTTCGAATTTTGTTGTACCTTTGCACTGCCTATATATAAAATAGGTATAACAGCAAGCGTTAAATGTGCATTAACAGCAAGCATTAATAACAAGCATTAAAATAGCAATAAGATGAAAAAATATGTTCTAGACCTTAAGGTGGTTTCTGTAGAAGCACTCAGCGATAAGCACGTATTGATTAAGCTTACCGACGAGAAGCCTTTGCCGGAAATCCTGCCTGGACAATTCGTAGAAGTAAAGGTAGATCATTCGCCTGCCACCATGCTTCGCCGTCCTATCTCCATCAATTTCGTGGATAGAGAAACCAACCAGCTCTGGCTGCTCGTTGCCATGGTGGGCGACGGAACCCGCCAGCTCGGAAAGCTTCAGGCTGGCGATACGCTCAACTGTATGCTGCCTCTGGGCAATGGTTTCACCATGCCTACAGAGAAGAGCCAGAAGTATCTCCTCGTGGGGGGTGGCGTAGGTGTGGCTCCTCTGCTCTACTTCGGAAAACTCATCAAGGAGTTTGGTGCAGATGTAACCTTCCTGCTGGGTGCCCGCAAGGCTTCCGACCTGCTGGAGCTGGATGAGTTTGCCAAGATAGGAAAGGTATGCATCACTACCGAGGATGGCTCTGCCGGCGAGGTGGGTTTCGTAACCAATCACTCTGTATTGGAGAACGAGCAGTTTGACATGATCTCTACCTGCGGTCCGAAGCCGATGATGGTGAGCGTGGCTCGCTTTGCCAAGAAGGCTGGTGTGGAGTGTGAGGTTTCCCTGGAGAACAAGATGGCGTGCGGCGTAGGTGCATGCCTCTGCTGCGTAGAGAAGACCACCGAGGGACATAAGTGCGTTTGCAAGGATGGTCCGGTCATCAACATCAAGCAGCTCACCTGGGATATCTAGTCATTCCCTAGGGTATATCTGATTGGCTCCACTCGCCCTGAAAGGGCAGAAGCACCTAGCCCAGGGCATCGCCCTGGGTATAATATGTACCAAATGGCAAGTCGCACTGACAGGGCAAAAGCATTTGTAATCCAAATGTAATAGAATAT
>ENA-OQNN01002142-OQNN01002142.1-human-gut-metagenome-genome-assembly--contig:-NODE-2142-length-10861-cov-8.074902_pt1 | contig 10861 bp, 9 predicted proteins | sample MGYA00242624_ERZ504870 | MGnify/ENA primary metagenome ERZ504870 (study PRJEB26092, sample SAMD00036379) | human gut metagenome | host: Homo sapiens | study: EMG produced TPA metagenomics assembly of... | reverse complement strand
TGGCAGACTGGTACGACCAGATGTTCTACTTTGTCCGTTCCGAGATGGAGCATTATACCATGATGCAGAAAATGTCACGGGACATCGAGGAGGACGAGGACTGGGGACCGACCATCTTTGACGAATCTGAGGAGGGAGAACTGATTGACGATGTTTAAGCTGGAGACCATGATCTACGCCAGCGATGCAGGATAGTGCGGTTGGGTGACTCAAGAGAAAGAAAAAAGAGACCTCATCTCGTTGAAAATCAAATTTCAAAATCATTAAGGGAGCTATTCAAATGAAACAAAATCAGAATTTCGACCATAATCACTCTCAAAAAGTGCTTTCCTGTCGCTACAACATGGACACCAACCGGGTGGAAGCCCGGTTTGAAGATGGCACTACCCTTGCCATCGACTGCATCGCTATTGAGGATGAATACGGCAACACCCCTGCGCAGCGAGCAGAGCTGGATCGGCTGCTCTACAACAAGCCCTTGGAGTATGCCCAGCTTGTGCTGGGTGGTGAGATTGAGCATTATCTTTCGCTCGGCTGTGACCATGGCAGATTAGAAGATTGGCTTTTAATTATAGCAATCCAATAAATTAGCGTGAATAGCCACAAACGCGAAACCATCCAGAACAGTCATGTGAAGAAATCGTTTTGAAAGCAGCACGAACGGCATCCGGCAGCTTCTCCAACAAACGAACTTTTGCCTTTCTCAGAAAAGCCTTGAGGTTAGACCACATCTTCTCAATAGGATTCAAATCAGGGCTGTACGGTGGCAGATAGAGGTATTGAACGCCAGCCTGCTCCAATAAATCCTTTACTGCCTGTGTATGGTGAGAACGCATATTGTCCATCACAACGACCGAGTCGGGAGAAAGTGTCGGAATAAGAATGTTTCTCAGATAATCAACAAATCTTTCTGAAGTTGTTCCTCCTGAATATGTTGTATAGGCAGTTTCGCCGTTCAGTTGAATCGAAGATAGGACAGTCATATTTTGAGGTTTCCACAGAGGTACAGCATCAACTGCGCGAGAACCACCCTTGGAACGGGCATAAAATCTCGTCATATTGACATTGATTCCACTTTCATCCAGAAAAACAAGCTTTTCAGGGGCGTACCCGGACATATTCTCTTTCCATGCTTTGCGTTTTTCCTTCACATCGGGGACGCTCCTGTTCGCTGGCGTGAAGAGATTTCTTTTTACGACGATATCCAAGTTTGAGCACTGCTTTACGAACTGTTTCATTACAGGCTTTGAGTTGAAGTGTATCTATGATTTCTGCAATCGTGATGTCGGGCTTCTCTTTCAGCAACTGTTCAATGTTGCGGATACCTTCCCGGCTCAAAGCTGATTTACGTCCGCGAGGATAGGTTCTGGTTTCGATGGAACCAGTTTCTTCCAGCTGTCTTTTCAGGCGATATACCGTGCCTCGATTGACAGAGAAGTTTTCAGCGACTTCTCTTGCATTGTGTGTTTTCTCCAATGCCTGAATCAGAAGTTTTCTTGCTTCATTGTGCAACATTTCAATCGCCTCTTTGACTCAATTTTACACCTTTTGTCAAGCTGTAACTTTATTTGATTGGACTGCTATAATATGTTCCTCCCAAAAAGGATTCAATGATTTTTCCATCACAGATATGTATTTGCCTACTTGCGTACGCTGCCACATCTGGAGAGTGCGTTACCATAACAATCGTCATGCCACTGCGATTGAAACTTGAAAACAGTTCCATAATGGCGAGGCTGTTAGCTTTGTCTAAGTTGCCGGTAGGTTCATCGGCCAGTAACACACGCGGCGAACGAGCCAGCGCTCTTGCAATGGCAACGCGCTGTTGTTCACCGCCAGAAAGATTTACTGGTCGCTTGTTGGCTTTTTCGGCCATGCCAACGCGTGCGAGCAGTTCATGTGCAACCGCATCTCTTTCCCGTTTGGACACACCCGCATAACCAAGCGGCATACAGACGTTTTCAAGCGCGCTAATTTCATTAACCAAGTTGAATGCTTGGAATACATAGCCAATTTTCTCGTTACGTAATGCCGCGCCGGCTCTACTTTTCAGTCGTGTAATGTCCTCGCCGTCAAAGAAATAACTGCCGCTTGTCAGTTCATCCATACAGCCTAAAATGTTTAGCAGAGTCGATTTGCCGCAGCCTGAACGACCTGTAATAGCGACAAAATCGTGAGGATAGATTTCAAGGTTTACCGCCTCGATCCCTACAGTTTTCACACCACCCTGCCGATAAATTTTACTTGCATCTTGCAGCTTTAGAATCGGTTTCATTTTTGCTCCTTTTAACGCTATAAAATCTTCGTTGGGTAGCGACTACGCGTGCCGAGGATCGTACATACACAACATATAAGCGTGATTCCAAATGCTATGCCTATTGCAAGTATCGCGCATGTCCAGGAAAAACGCACTGTGAATGTCACAGTGGAAAGCTGCGGTGCAATAAATATTGTTAACAGCAAACTTATTACGCCTCCCAAAAGTGAAAAAAGCAACACTTCGCAAAACAGTTCAAAAATAAGCGTACCGTGTGTTGCCCCCAAAGTCAACGCAATAACGAATTCTCGTCTGCGCTGTTCTACATAGATAAGTAAAACTCCAATGATGCCCACCGTTGTAATGACAAGCGAACATTTTGCTACCCATACAAACAGCTCCATCCATTGCGTTATATCGCGGATGGATTTTTTGAGTTCCGCGCGTTGGTCAGACACCGTATAACTGTAGGACGGATGACGGCTTTGTAGCCAATCGGCAATTCTCTGTACATCGTCAATACCCTGTCCGCTTTGTAAAAATACGCTCAAATAGGCCATGGGGGCGTCAGCATTGGCAGTCAACATATTTAGCTGCGAAAACGGCAAAACGATAAGCTGCGCGGTATCCACATTTTCACTTTCCATAGCGCTCAATAGTAAGAAATCAGAATTGTCGGGTAAGGTTGCTGTGTGCAGTAGCTGTCCGTTTATCGTTGCGCCTTGTTCATCAAGCAAAAACCAATCACGCCCAAAAAACAATCTGTTGGGCAAGTCCTTTTCTATTTGCGCACCGAAATAAACAGTATCCGGTTCTGGCTGTACGCCGAAGAAGAATTCAAAAGTGTTCTCATCCATAGAAGATAATATGACATCTTGTACCTTATCCTCTTGTAGCTCAAATGTATAGATTGTTCGTTCAAACAACAGATATGAAAAGCTATACTCCGAGCCATATATTTCGCATAATTTGGCATAATCTTCAGGTGTTACGGCAGCATTGAGACCATCGCCGCCATAATACTGAATGGATATACTGTTTTTTCTGCTCTGCATTTCGTAGGCTTCCAAACGGTATGTGGCGGCTCTGCCGGACAAATATCCACAAAGTACAACTGTCGTGCCAAGCACAAACTCTATAAGCAGAAAAAGATAGGTTTTACGGTTCAGCCACAGCTTTTGCACCGCACGGTAGAGCGGATATAACATCATGACACCCTCTCCATCAATTCTACAAGCTTTCTTCTTTTCAAATTTCGCATGGTGGCCCACGTGACAAGCAATACCATTCCTGCTCCGAAGACAAACGCTCCGATGTATACACCAGCAGTAAGGGCAAGAGCAAAGGTTTGGGGAACCGTTGGCCGCAAAAGTTGCACAAGCGCCAAATCAAGGATAAACGCAGCAGCGAAACACAACAGGTTTTCTACCAATGCGGAGAAAAGTTCCGTGCTGTAAGAAGAGCCCAGCGCCATATGTATGCCAATGAGCCGCTTATTGTGTAGGATTTTTCCGGTAAGCACGAGCCCAATGTTAAGACCTGCAAACAGCAGGCTGACAGCCCCCGCACTGAATATGAGAACTGACTGTTGGATGCACTGACTGAGAAGCTTTTGAAAGTCCTGCTCACCATTGCGAACGCTACGAACTTTCAGTCCAATGGTTTCGAGCGCAGTGCACAAACGCTCTAAATCACTTTGTTGCGTATTGCGAAAATAGATTCGACTGTACTGTAAAGCGCCTTTACTGGTCTGCGGCGCAAGCGGAAGGAAAATTTTGCCGTTGTTGCGCACAGAAGAATAAACACCCGCCAGCTTGTATGCTTGACCGTCAACCGTGACAGTATCGCCTATAGACAACTCACCATATTGCTCCAAATCCGCTTTTTCTATAATGCATGTATTTTGATTTTTAGAAAATACGGATTCTCCTGCTACAGGTACAAACATTTCAAAGTCTGTGATGTTTTCAGTTGTATAATAGACCACCTCACTGTGACGCTCATCGTTCCAGTCTACAGTACTATTGCAATACGCAATGAGGGCAAAATCTGCCGACTTTATTCCTACGTTTTGTATAGCTCTTTGAACATCCTGAAATGCGACATCCACGCCATATAAAGTAAGCACGGTTGTATCTGCTCCCCCCTGAATACGCATAGTCTCGATGTTCTGTACGAATACATTAATGTTGCCAAGACAAAAAATAGGGAACAGTAGCCCTAATGCCATAGAAACAATCAAAATCACATTGATTTTAAATTCATGACAAAATTGCACGGTTGAAAGCCAAATGTAATAAGAAAAACTATTCATTTTCATCAAGATACCTCAGAGGGAGAATTTGAGCGTTTTATATGATAGAGAGTGCCTTGTGTAGCATCAGATACCCAAAATCCATCTTCAGTACGTACAAGATAAGATTCCGGAGATAATTCTTCAAATTCTATTAAGGTTTCAACATACAATCAAATCGATCAAATGTTGCTCAGAATTTGTCCATCCTCGATCCGAATGATCTGCTGCGCCTTCTGCGCAATTTCCGGGTTGTGGGTAACAACGATAAGCGTTTGTCCAAACTCTGTAGCGCATTCCATCAGCAGCCGCATCGTATCCTCGCCCGTCCGCGTATCCAGATTTCCGGTTGGTTCATCGGCAAAAACGATACGCGGTTTTGCGATGAGTGCACGAGCGATTGCCACACGCTGCTGCTGTCCACCGGAAAGCTGTGCGGGGCGGGAATGCAGCTTGCCCGCAATACCCAAGATCTCGGTCAGCTTATGAAGCATCTGTTCATCCGGTGCTCTATGATCCAGATAAAATGGGATCAGAATATTATCCCGCACCGTGTACTCCGGGAACAGGCGGAAATCCTGAAAAATAAAGCCGATCTTTTGCCGCCGCACCTGTGCCAGCTGCTCCGCATTCATTGCATAAATATCCTGACCGTCCAGCAGCACCTTACCGGTGGTGGGCGGCAAAAGTCCTCCCAGAATTTTCAGGAGCGTGGATTTTCCGCTGCCGCTGGAACCGATGATGGACGCAAATGTACCGTTTTCAAGGGTCAGGTCGCTATTTCTGAGGGCGTGAACCGCGCTTTCCCCTTCCCCGTAGGTTTTGGAGATCTGTACAGCTTCCAGAATTTTATCTTTCATAAGATGTCCCCCTTGGATGCTTTTTTACGAATAAAAGAGAAGATCGGCAGCAACGCTGCGGACAGCCAGAACACCATCAGCAGAACGCTGACCATGATCTGACTTCCCACGGGTTTATGGAACGCATATACCCGTCCGCTTGTATGAATACGGATCAGGTCGAGAATGCTCTGGATCGGAACGATACGCGAAACTACCGCATAGACGACGATGTTCACAAGCAGCGTTGTCCCAACGATGACCGGGAGCAGCAGCTTTGCATAGGACAGCACCAGTTTTTTCGGGGAAACGCCCAGCGTCAGGAGAAGCGACAGCCGCTGCTGCTGGACTTCATAAGCCGAAAGATTCAAAACCACCAGCAGCGCACACCCCAGAAGGACCCCGAATACCGCAAGGATACCGACAAGGAAAGCGCTCTGTGTGCCCTCGGTGTAGCTCTGGCTGATCAGGTCGTAGTTATCTGCACTCAGGATACCATTCCTGCGCGTCGCAATGGAGGAAATAGACCGCCGCAAAGAGAAATTGCTGCCAGCGGACAGTTTCACGTTCAGGCTGCTGTATCCTTCCTTTTCCATAAAGAAACTTCCTGCGCTCTCAAACATTTTATGGTAAAGAGCCGTACTGACAAAAATTGTGCCGCTGAAAAGGAGCCGGTCTGTTGTCAGCAGTGTGTAATTGCGTGCAGACTTTACGACACCGGCAATGGGCAGCTGGGCGGTGTACGTCCGGTAGACCTCATTCCCGGCTTCATCCTGCCCGGTATAACGCCGATATTGGATACTCAACTTGTCTCCGGCCGCAAAAACCGGTTCAACCAACGTACTGCCATCCGGTTGGAAGCCCTGATAATATTCATCCGCAGCGGGGTCATAATAGCAATCTCCCCACAGGGTCAAAACAGAATCCCCGGACAGCAGTGTCTCTATTTTCTCGTCCGAAACGCCGGCATCTGCGGCAATGCGGCGCAGTTCGTCCTCCGGCAAGGCGCAGACAGTCGTGTTCAGCGTTCCTCTTTCTGCATTTTGCAGCAAGCTCGGAATGTCCGTATAGAAACCGTTGTCCTTGACCCAGATATCGGCAAGCATCTTGCTGGACTGGATCTTGTCTGACGTCACGGTATAGGTATCGGTCAGATCAATTGCAGCGGAAACCTCTTCCACACCGGGCAATGCAGCGAGATCCTCTTTCAGAGAAAACGGCATCCCGGAGGTTCCGTTCATCTTGATGGACAGACAGGCATACGGTGCATCCAGATCATATGGCAGCATGACACGCCAGCCGACATACAAACAACTGACGGCGATCAGCAATACCGCGCAGCCGACACCGATCTGCGGTGCAAGCGGCAGCTGTGCCAAGCGGAATTTTTTTGCAGGCTTCTCTTTGGGTTTTGCGGTCTGCGGGCGAACCAGCACCGCAGGCAAAAGTGCACCCAGCAGTACGGAGAGCAGAAACAGCACCGCCAACGGCACAAGAGATGCAGCGGGGACCGCCAAGAACGAAAGGTGCTTCTGCAGCCCCAGACCGACGGCCGCAGCACCGCAGCCCAGTGCAAACCCTGCAGCAACTGCTGCAAGCCCGGCAAAAAGCGCTTCCCACAGGCACATAAGCCGGAGATCCCGGTTTTTAGCTCCCAGCGTCAGGAAGGTATTGATGGTATGTACACGCTTGTGCAGAACGATCAGAAAATACTGCGCCACTGCAAAAAAGCTGACCATGATCGCTGCGACCAGCAAAAAGCGCAGGGAGGACGAGACGGTATCCTCCTGCGGGTAGGCATACTCGTTTGCCACTAAAGCAGGGTCGGTCGAAGCGGTCACGGGTGCGGCTGCATTCAGATAATAAAATGTCTGGAACTTTTGCCCGTCCAAGGCAAGCGGCTCTGCTACAATGCCGCTGACGGTGAGATTGCCGTTCAGATTCCAATAAACATCATAGGCAGGCAAAACACCGCACAGGGTATAAGCTTTTTCTATCACTGCGCCGGAGCCTGCCAGCGGGTCGTAATCATTGGCAGCGACCTTCAGCGTGACCGTCTGCCCTACGTCATAGGAGCAGCCCAGCGCATCCAACAGTGTCGTTGTCATGGCGATCTCATCGGGCTGCATGGGAAAATCACCGCTGATCGGCACGATACGTCCCAGCTGTGTAAAGGTATCGTCTACCGTTCCGATCCCGCCCGCCACGCCATCGTCTGCGCCGAGAACGATTCCGTTTTGGATCACTGTGCTGACCTGTGCGGATGCGGGCAAGGTGTTTTGTGCCTGTGCAGCATCAGCAGTTGTATCCGACAAACGCAGGTACTGCCATTCGCCATATAGTTCACAGCGGGTATCCTGCAATACCTGTGCAGAGCTGACCGAGTAGATCACCGCCGCCGTCAGGAACGAGAAAACCAGTGTCAGCAAAAGCAGCAATAGGCTGGTCTGCTTCTTGCGGCCAAGCATCCCATGAAACGCCAGAATGATAGATGGGCTTTCTTTGATTTTCATAAGGCATCCTCCCCTATGTCTTACACGCACCTAGAAAAGGAATTTTTCTATTATAATAACGCTTTTAGAAGAAGTTTGTTACACTTGTTTTAAAACATCGTATGACTGCACATAAATTCATGGAAAATTTGTTGCATAATCACAGTTTTGTTTATCTGCATCGCTATTGAGGACGAATACGGCAACACTCCGGCACAGCAGGCGGAGTTTGACTGGCTGCTCCACAACAAGCCCTTGGAGTATGCCCGACTTGTGCTGGGTGGTGAGATTGAGCATTATCTCTCGCTCGGCTGTGGCCATGGCAGGTTAGAAGATTGACCTTTAATTAGAATATACAGATAAAACCGACATCCATCTACTTGCGACTTGCAAATAGATGGATGTCTATTATTAACTACGCATTTTAACAATGATTTTTCTTTTCAACAAGCATTCCGATAATAAACGAAAGTAGGAAAACGAGTAGCCAAATCAAAACTCCGTAAGATGAAATATGGAACCCGAATTGAATTCGATTCTAGACGATTCATTCGGGGACGTCCAGCTGATGCTGTAAAGTTTTTAGATGCTATTTACGTTTACGACAGCAAATGCCGTTACAAAGGTGTGTGTGATTCTTTCAGAACAATCAAATCTTTTGAACTTCACCATCTGAATGTACATGCGCGAAATTGGTTAATGCGTTAAGTTCTGCATCGGAATCTCCCTTTCATCTCAAATTCCACTCTAGCTATTATCAATGATATCAAAGCACAAGAACCCGTCAAAGTCCACGATTTTGTAGCAAAATAGAGGAATTTTGTAACGAAATCGGTGTGTATACAGATAATATGTTCCCTAACAATGGACATTCAGCATGGAATTACACATCAAAGCTGCATTTCACCATATTACAAGTCAATCGTCAACCAAAGGCTTTTGACTATTTGAAGTTTTGGCATAATCGTATTATACTTGTGAGGAGCAGGGCTGTATGTTGTGTGATAAAAAGCATTCCCATGTGCAATGGAGGGATTTCAAAATGAATGTCTTGGTTTGTGATGATGACCAGCAGATCGTTGATTCTATTATTGAAGAATTCAAAAAGAAAAGCGAGGAAACGCATGTAGCATTAAGATTTTATGGTTTTTCTCAACCAAGTCAAATAGACTTATCACTTCCGTATGATATTGCGCTTCTGGATATTGATATGGGCGAAACAAATGGAATTGAGCTTGCCAGAAAGTTACGAGCAGAAAATGAAAACATTGTGATTGTCTTCATTACGAATTTCATTCAGTATGCTCCAGAGGGATTTGAGGTTCAAGCCTTTCGCTATCTGCTAAAATCCGATCTCCCTGCAAAACTTTATTCTTACTTTGATTCCGCCGTCCATGAAGCGCTTCAACGGAAGCAGCTCGTCACAATTTCAATAAACTCCGAAATTATTGATGTGCCTGTAAACGATATTCTATATTTGGAATCTCATCGAAGAATCATTGCCATGCACTTGTTGGATGAAAGCCGCCCAGCATACAAATTTTACGGCAATATAACTGAGCTATCAGAAAAAATTGAACCGCTTGGTTTCCTTCGTATTCAAAAAAGTTATCTTGTCAATATGCACTATGTCGAAATTTTTCAATACAATAAAGTTCAAATGCGAGGTGGCCTTTGTCTGGTTCCAAGTGAAAAGAATTACAGTGAGCTAAAACAAAAATATTTACATTGGAGAGGTAAAAGTAGATGGATGCTTTAATCAGTTTGGTTTACACAATCGTAGATTCCGTCTGCGTATGTCTATTTTTAGATGCCTTTGCTTCGCGTCGTTGGAAAGATCATAGATTCCTTATTGGTGTAATAGTTCAGACCATTTTAACGTATGCGTCCATTGAATTCAGTGTTATTGCCTTAAATCGAAACAAAATCGTCAAAATTCTTTTGATTCTACTATCCTGCTTTATGGTTGCCAGAACTCTATATGAGAATATCTCAGGAAAATTTTTATTATTTCTTATCGTTATAGAATATCTCTTGACTTACAGCTTATCTTTTGCAGTCGGAATGCTTGCAACTACAGTTTGTGGGATGGATGCTCAGACGTTTCAAGCCGACAAAACATTATCTCTAATCTATGGAATCTCTTATTATTCTGCTGAATTATTTATTATTGCGCTATTTCGTAAAATGATGCTTCAGCGTATGGACAACAGACCCAGAAGCGATGCTCAACATTCGCAGCTGATACTCTACTTTCTATTTCCATGCGCATCGTTTGTAATGCTTGTGATCCTACTTTACGTTACAAGCGGTCATAATATAGAAGAGTTTGTTTCTGCAGGTTGCTGTATTCTTATTTTTATTTCAAACATTGCAATTCTCTTTTTATTGGAGCGAATGGAGTATACCGCATCGGAAAGAGAACAGTTATTGATGCTTAACCAGCAGATTCAGCTGCAATCGAAAAACATGACTTCGGCAAGCGAACTTTATTCTGCCCAAAGAAAAAAAGTTCACGATTTTCGGGCGCACCTAAATATCCTAAATCAATTGATGAAGAATCAAGAATATTCTGCCGCTGAAGAATATCTTGAAAAAATCACCGAACAGCAAACAGATCGACTTTTTCTTGTCAACACACATCATCCCATCTTGGACGCACTTTTCAATACAAAAGCCGCCGAAGCAACTCAGAAAAAAATCAATATTGATTTTGAAGTGAATGATCTATCCAAGCTTCCATTTGATGCCTCTGATATGGTAGTGCTTCTATCAAACCTTTTGGATAATGCCATTGAAGCGTGTCAGCAGTATGATAAGGGTGACAAATCGATTCATGTCATGGCCGTTGCGCAGCAAGACTTTTTTATCTCTGTCCGAAACACATCGGAACCTGTTGTAATTATAAATGGTTCCATTCCAACTACAAAACCAGAACCACAGCTGCATGGTTTTGGACTTGCGAACATCCGACTGATTC